>Ga0182013_10005859_pt1 | contig 14129 bp, 14 predicted proteins | sample 612S2MmetaG_FD_120487 | JGI IMG/M metagenome (GOLD analysis project Ga0182013, IMG submission 120487) | Permafrost microbial communities from Stordalen Mire, Sweden - 612S2M metaG | ecosystem: Environmental > Terrestrial > Soil > Wetlands > Permafrost | place: Sweden: Stordalen | collected... | reverse complement strand
GTATGGTTACTGTCGCTTCGATAAATGCAAAAAAATAAACAACTCAGCCTACTTCATAATATTTTATGCTTTTCTATTACACAAGACATTGTTGAATGTCTATATTTGAGGGTGAGTAGTTACCAAAAATCATTAAACAACTAAAATATGAAAATGTATTTCACGGTAATTTTCACTTCACTTTTTATTTCCGCCATTTTATTTACCTCCTGTAATTCCAACGACTCAGTAAAACAGGCCGACGCAACAACAGTGCAGAGCCTTGATTCAGCCATTGCTACAAAAGTAAACGGCGATGATGCTCAGTTTGCTGCTGCAGCAGCAAGCGGTGGCATGATGGAAGTGGAAATGGGTAAGCTCTGCGCTGACCATTCAAAAAATACTGAGGTTAAAAAATTTGGTGTTATGATGGTTGAAGACCATACCAAAGCAGATAATGAGTTAACAGCAATTGCAGCTAATAAAAACTTAATGCTGCCAGTAGTAATGAACGATAAAGACCAAAAGATGTACGATGATATGAAACATAAAACAGGAAGTGATTTTGATAAGACCTACATAAACATGATGGTGATGGGACATGAAGAAGTTTTAAAAGCGTTCCAAAAAGAGGCAAACGAAGGCAAGGATGCCGATATCAGCTCTTTTGCTACCAGGACAATACCAACCATACAAAAACACCTGGATGCAGCAAAGGCTGCACAGAAAGCGGTTTAGCCGGGATAAACGCATTAAAGAAGATGATGTAAAATAGCTGATATGGGTTTGCCTTTAAGTCCCCTTCGGGGATTTAGGGGCATTTATTTTTATATTCACCCCATGATTTTAGAAGCTACGGATATACATAAGCGCTATGGCACTTTGGAAGTATTGAAAGGCGTATCGCTATCGGTAAAAAAAGGAGAGATAGTATCACTGGTAGGTCCATCGGGCGCAGGTAAATCTACCCTGTTGCACATTATGGGCACGCTGGATAAACCGGATGCCGGTAAAGTCTCTATCGAAGGCAAAGAGGTTTCTATGCAAAGCGAAAAAGCATTATCTGCCTTCCGCAATAAAAGCATTGGCTTTATTTTTCAGTTTCACCACCTGCTGCCCGAGTTTACTGCTTTAGAGAATGTTTGCATACCCGCCTTTATAGCCGGTACCTCTAAAAAACAAGCCACCCAAAAAGCCACCGAACTGTTAGACCTGCTTAAACTAAGCCATCGCCTGAACCACAAACCCAGCGAACTATCGGGTGGAGAGCAACAACGCGTAGCTGTAGCCCGCGCCCTGATGAATAACCCCGCATTAATAATGGCCGATGAACCCAGCGGCAACCTGGATACCAACAATGCCCGCGATTTACACAAACTGTTTTTTGAACTGCGCGATAAACTAAACCAAACCTTTGTAATTGTAACGCACAACGAAGAACTGGCGAATATGGCGGATAGAACGGTGCATATGAAGGATGGGATGATGGTGTAGAGGAAATGCCTGAATACAATTATCGCACGGAGGGAATACAGAGTAAACAGCCGGGAAAACAATGAAGCATTCACCCGTAAGTTTCAAAACAGAGATTGGAATACAGATAACACATTTAAAAAATATATAATTTGTTTGGGATTGAGAAGCCTTTACACTTTTTCAGGTAATTTGGTCAATACAATTACCTAAATATCTGATTATAAATAAGTTATGCGTTTTACTTTGCAAAAAAGTGTAAAGACACTTTGCCATTGCATAAAATAAACACCCCATGTATTCAACTGTAAACTGCAAACTGACCCTACGCCATCGCTTCAATCAAATCAAACTCGGTAATAATATTAATGGCGCCGCTGTTGGCTTTAACCAGTACCGCCGTGTTTTCTTTTGAGATGAGCTTGGATATATCGGCCGCAGTAGCATTTAAACCCACAAAAGGGAAAGGTTTACCCATTACTTTACCCACGGCTTCATCGCGGTGGTAAGGGTTATCCATTAATAGTTGAAGTATCTGGTGCTCGGCAATGCTGCCAATGTTATTGGCGCCGTCCATAACCGGTAGCTGGGTAATGTGCAGGTCTTTCATCTTGCGGAAGGCAGAAACTACTGTTTCCTTCGGGTCAGCAAAAATGAGTTCGCGTATTTGTTTGCGCTCAATAATGTTTTTGGCAGTTATTACTTCATCGGTTAAAAAACCGCGCTCGCGCATCCAATCATCGTTGTAAATTTTAGCCAGGTACCGGCTGCCGTGGTCGTGGAGAATAATAACTACCACATCGCCTTCTTTAAACTTATCTTTTAACTGCATTAAGCCCTGCATCACAGTGCCGGCACTGTAACCGCAGAACAGGCCCTCTTCACGGGCCAGTTTGCGGGCCATTATAGCACCGTCTTTATCGGTTACCTGCTCAATGTGGTCAATGTACTTCATATCGTAATTGGCAGGTATAAAGTCCTCTCCTATACCTTCGGTTACATACGGGTAAACTTCTTTCTCGTCCAATTCCCCGCTGTCATGAAATTTCTTCAATAACGAGCCATATACATCAATGCCATACACCTTTATGTTTGGGTTCTTCTCTTTTAAATACATGGCCACACCCATCACCGTTCCACCGGTGCCAATGGTGGTTACATAATGGGTAACCTTGCCTTCTGTTTGCTCCCATATTTCCGGGCCCGTGGTTTCATAGTGGGCCAGGCGGTTGCTCAGGTTGTCGTACTGGTTCATGTGCACCGAGTTGGGAATTTCTTTCGCTAACCTTTTTGCAATAGAGTAATAAGAGCGCGGGTCTTCGGGCTCTACGTTTGTTGGGCAAACAATCACTTCAGCGCCTAAACTCCTTAGTATATCCAGCTTTTGTTTCGATTGTTTCTCGGTAGTAGTAAAAATACATTTGTAACCTTTTATTACCGCCGCCAGTGCCAGGCCCATACCGGTGTTACCACTGGTACATTCAATAATGGTTCCTCCCGGCTTTAATCTGCCCTCTTTTTCGGCATCTTCAACCATTTTAATACCTATACGGTCTTTGATAGAGTTACCGGGGTTAAAGTATTCAACCTTGGCTAAAAACAAGCCCGGCACCCCTTTGGTAATTTTATTGATCTTAACCAGTGGTGTCCTGCCTATGGTTTCAATGATGTTATTGTAGTAATTCATGGTTAACGGTTTAATGAATACTCCTCATTCTAAATCCCTCTCCGAAGGAGAAGGACTTCGAACCCTCTCCCTCGGAGAGGGCAGGGTGAGGATTGTATTGGTAATTTAATTTGTTCAGCATAGGGCATACAAAGTTTACAAATCAGCCTCAATTGCCTTCTTAATATTCTCAACAAAAACCAGCGTAGCCGGGCAGTGGTGCAAATTGTTCAGGTAGGTTTTCTCTTCCACCTGGTACATAAAATCGCGGCGGATAAAGTGCGGGAAACCGGCGCAATCATCGGGCCTTATAGCATAGATGGTGCACATGTTTTTCTTATCCAAAAACTGGCAGGGCGTAGTTTGGTTTACTATATCCTTATTCTCGTCCGTCTTCAGCCATTTATCATAAAACTGCTGGTAGGTCATTTTAAAGTGCTTCGAAATCCGGTTAATGTCTTTCTTAGTGTAAGTGGGAGTCATTGTTTTGCAGCAATTGGCGCAGCTTATGCAATTAATCTCCTCCCAGGTCGCTTTATCGGCGGCAGCTACGGTTTTTAAAATGCCCTTAGGTTTAGCCTTGGCTAATTTCTTTAAAAACTTGCCAAGGTCTTTCTTTTTGCGGTAAGCCCTGCGCTTGTATTTCTGAACGTTTAGTTGTTCCATATTTTTATAAAGTATCAAAAGGCCGAAAATAATGATTTGCCCCTGTTATCATAATAAATGAGCAAAGTGCTTTTCCACGTTGATTTTAATCACTAATTTGCTTTATGGTTTATGCCCTAACTTTGTATTGTTGACAGATGGCTCGTTTTTTGATTGATTATTAATTACCGATTTGCCAAAAACCAAAATTATGAGCAGTAAAATATTAGCCGCATTTGATGGCGTTAAATACTCGGAAGGTGCATCCAAATATGCTATAGAAATAGCTAAGCTTACCGATTCAATGCTGGTGGGTGTTTTTATACAGGACATGCGGTATATCAATTTCACCTATGCCTATGCCTGGGAACAACCTTTTATTGATATGAGTTCCATTGAGGAATCGCAAAAGGCGGAGCGCGGAAAAATTGAGTTGAACATCAAACTATTCCACCGCGCCTGCGAAGAAAAAGGTATTAAACATAAAGTGCATCTTGATAAAGGCGTTCCATTACAGGAATTGATGCATGAGAGCGCATTTTCTGACATGATTATTATTGACTCGCACACCAGTTTTTTCACTATAGGCAATAATTCACCCAGCCCTTTCCTGAAAGATTTTCTCACTGATTCGCATTGCCCCGTTTTAATAGTGCCGCATACCTATACTTTTTTTGATAACGTTGTTCTTTGCTATGATGCCAGCCCAGGCAGTATTTACGCTATAAAGAGTTTCAGTTACCTGTTTCCGAAGGCTGCCGGAGACCTTAAAACAACAGTACTTAGTATAAACGAAAAGCCCACCAACCACTTAAAAGATGCCCATAATTTTAAAGACCTGGTGCATCTGCACTTTAAGGATGCCGAATTCCAGGTATTAAACGGAAACCCAAACGAAGAACTGGCCAAATATCTTACCACTAACGGTGGCCACTCACTGGTGGTTATGGGTGCTTATGGCCGCAATGCCATTTCGCGGTTATTTCATCAAAGCCTGAGCAACCAGATTATTAAAGAACTGAATATCCCTGTATTTATAACGCATCAATAATAATTTTATAACCAAAACCTACGTAATATGAAAGCCTCTATCAGCACTTTACACCACCAGGATATTGACTGGTTGCGCGAACTTGATTTTTATAAAGGAGAAATAGCCATCCTTAACAAGCGTCTGGAAGAGGTTATTACAGGTAACACCGATGTTTCAGTTACAAGCCAGGTTGAACATTTTCAGAATAAATTTATTGTATTGAAAGAGGTAATTGAAACTTTAGGCCACGACATAAGAGGCCGTGAAGCAGCTATTGAAAGATCGGCTGAAAAGAGTCCCGGCCATACCAATGAGCATAGCGTTAGCACCAACAATGGGCTGTTAAGCCGCATGAAAAACCTGGCATTGGATGTAGCCGACAGCCGTTTTGAGTTGAACAAATTTCTATCGAAAACATTATAGGATTAACCTGCGCAAATACTCAAAGGCCGTTTAGGTGTTTCGTAAACATTTAGCGGCTTTTGTGTTTTATGCCGCTTTGGAAACCAGGTTTACCTGTATAGTAAGCCCCGGAAGTTTAGGCATTGCATGGCCTACCATGTGTTTGGGTAGTGTAAAATAAAAGGTAGTTCCGGTGCCTTTCCCGCTTTCGTACCAGATTTCACCTTTATAGAAAGTAACTATCTTTTTACATAAAGCTAATCCAATACCAGTGCCTTCAAACTGGTCCTGGGTGTGTAAACGTTTAAACATCTGAAACAACTTTCCCTCAAAACCCTTCGGTATGCCAATACCGTTGTCATTTACACTGAAACAAACCCGGTCTGCCTCTTCTTTGTAATCAATTACCACTACCGGGTTGGGGTTGTTGTTAAACTTAATGCCATTGGCCACTAAATTCTGCATCACCTGGTATATCATACTTGAATGCGCGTCTTTTAATAATGGCAGACCTTTTTCAACTATTATCTCAGCGTTGGCCTCGTTCAATTTGGCACTCAACTCCATTGAGATAGTCCTTACAACCTCGTTCAAATCAATGTCAGCTGCGGGTGGCAGGTTTCTGTTTACCCTGCAGTACGACAGCATATCATCTATCTGCTGGCCAAGCCTGTCGGAACAAATCTGGGCCATATGGATAAATTCTTTCCCATCCGGAGGCAACGTAGTACTAAAGCGGTTTGAAAGCAATTTCATAAAGCTGCTTATATTCCTTACGGGTGCTTTTAAATCGTGCGAAATGATGTAAGCAAACTGGTCAAGTTCCTGGTTCAGACGCTTTATCTCTACAGCCAGCTCTTCGTTTTCTTTATTGGCTGCAAACAACGCAGCCTCGGTAACCCGTGCATTGGCCAGGCGTAGGCAAAATTCCTTTCCATAATTCACAATTCCCAAAGTAAACTTCCTCATAATCAACTATCATTTACAAAATTTTGCCCGGTCAGGGGGTCTCTTGGCAAACTAATTCGCGTTGTTATATACGGCTGACTGAATCATTCTGTTCGGCAGTTTTGAATAATCAGCACAATTCAGAGCTTGTATCGGTGTGTTTTTGATACGTTTTAATTCAATGTATTAACAGTTGGCTGATTAAAAAACATAAGTTGGGAGTTTAACCCCGAAAACTTACTTTTTTATGAGGGAATACAAAACGGGGTTATCGGGAACCACTTCAACCTTAAAGTTTTTGAATTTAGTGCAGGTTTCTGGTTTGCCATATAGATCAGCGGATATAAACGCAACCTTTTTAACTGAAGGTGCGTGGTATAATCTGGCAGTTAAGTATACCGTATGCCATCCTGTATCGTTACCCGCAAAGCTCTGAATCAGGCTTTCCCTTTCTTCCAAAACCCGCCCTTCCCGGTCACTAAACTTTAAAGTTAAACAACCTTCAGGTTTTGTTGAATCCACATAAACATCTGCCGATATATTTACCCTGAGCTTTTCACCAAAACCCAGTTGCCTGGCGGTTGTAAAAAATAAACCTGCAGCGCCGGGGGGATCACAACTTACATAAATTCCCTTAGCCTCATTTACTGAAGGTTTCACTTTATATTTAACACGAACACCCGTTGAGTCATTAAGCGTGTAACTAAATAAAGGCACCTGATCGGGTTTACATCCATCTGCTCCTTTTTTCAGCACATAAATATCTGTTGTAAAGCCCTGGTAAATACTATCAACACAATTATAATACTCGCGGGCTATTGCCAGGTATTGACTTCCCCATTCAATTGGCGGATTACAGAGTATCAGATATTTTGCATCACTTTTTTCCAGCCATCTTCTCCATGCAGGATTGTCCCCAATAGATTCAAAGGTTTGATAGCTCCATCCGCTGTTATATTTCTTCTTATACGTATCAAGATACTCTGGATTTGTATTAACCACCGCTATAACCCGGCCATTACCGTATGCCTTTTCATACCCTGCTATATGCCGGGCAAACATTTCAGTTTCGGCATGGTAAAATAACTTGTAATAACTCCGCTCCCAGCCTAAACTAACTATCAGTATCAACAACAACACGCCAATTTCAATATCCCTGAAGTATGAAGTGGGAAGGGTTACAAACGAACAGATAAATAATAACAGAAACGGAAACCCAAATATCAGCACCGAAGTTTCAAGCACCGGTGCCCGGTAAACCGAGTAGAAATAACCTATAGCAGCCGGTATGGCAAACCAAAGTAAGGCAATAAGCCTGAATTTGAGTTTAACCGGAGGCTTCGATTTTGTATAAAAGTATATTCCTTGCGCCAACAGCAACGTGACCGCTACCAAAATGTAATCAGAGAAATTGAAAATGTAATAGAGATAATTTTTAAAGAAACCTGGAGTTGGCGCCGGCACCCACTCCAACCCTTTAAGCTGAAGTTGCTGTAAAAAAACATGACTATGTGGCAGGCATAAAGCCACCGAAAACAGAATGGCCAGCATGTATTTCAGAAGATACTTTCGGTCAATAACAAACAAACCGGTAACCACTATACCGGCAGCCGTAAGCAAACTGAAATAATGGTTGTATGCGCATAATGCCAGCACAACAGCAAAAGCAAATAAATTGCGGACAGTAGCTTTGGCCATTACCGAGTTCCAGATAACGGCCAGTAACAAAATAAGGAACAGGCCTGATATATACGGCCGCGCAATCTGGCTATACATTACGGGGTATTGCAGCCCCGCCATTAAACAAGCGGCAATAATACCTTCACTCTTGCCAAACCACTTTCTCCCTATCTGGTAAATCAACGGAATGCATAGTATGCCCATTAAAATAAAAGGCAATTTCACCGCCCATTCCTGGTAGCCAAATATTTTAACCCAGTAGTAAAGAAATACCTGCACCCCCGCCGGGTGTCCATCACCTGCAACCCCTTTTTGTATTAAATCGTGGAACGAGTTAAAATGGGTACGGCTCAGTGCGCTCAACTCATCATACGTAAAAGGTATTTCGTTTAAACGAAACATCCTTAGGGCAGCGCCAACGGCCGTAATAAATATAAGCCAGGTTAAAAAGGGTTTCCGTTCAGAGTCCATTTCTCAATTGAAAATAAATTTTGCCACAAAGGCACTAAGGACACAAAGAAACACTAAGAATAAGAAATTTTTGTCTTTAGCTAATCTCATTTCAACCCTGCGCAATTGTTTAAGCCCATAACCCCTCTTCCGAAAAACATGGCAGATTTAAATTCGCTTATTAAAACTTAGTGTTCTTAGTGCCTCCGTGGCAAGCCATTCCCTATCACCGGTTTATAATAACATAATTATTATAGGTTTTACCGCTGGGCAAGGTCAGCACGTAAAAATAGGTACCATCAGGCAGCGGGTGGTGGCTATCAAGGTCAGTGCCATCCCAATCGTTCAAATAGTCGGTGCTTTGATAAACAGAGGTGCCGTAACGGTTGAAAATATTGATAGTTGCCGGTGAAAAATACTCCAGCCCGCGGAACACCAGCAGGTCGTTTTTGCCATCCCCGTTGGGCGAAAAGCCCTGCGGAAAAAAGATACTATCCGGGCAGGCAATGTTAATGGTTATAGTTCCGGTGTCACACCTGCTCAAATTACACACCACGTAATCAAAAACCGTACTGCCACAGGTATAAACCGCATGCGAAAATATTACATTGTGCGTAGCCGAATCTAAACTTAACGAGCCCATGTTGCTATCAACATTCAGCACGGCGGCAACGTATAAGGTGTCGTTCCCGGGATCGCTGTCGTTGGCCAGTACATCTAAAACTGCCGAAGTAACCGTATCTGCAAAAGTATAACTATCAGTTCCAATAACCGGTGGAAGGTTTGTGCCTTCAACCGTTACATAAATTTCGGCAGTGGCACAGGCTTGTGTAGTATCGCAAACCTGGTATTTGAACGAATCAACACCAAAAAAACCCTGCTGAGGTTTATATAATACCGCATTACCATTTACAGTTGCAGCGCCATCCATTGGCGGTGGGGCAATAGTTATAGTAAGTGCACCCTGCGCACCTGAAACAAGAAAATTAATTTCAATAGTTATTTCAGCGTTTTCATGTACCGTAACACTGTCGTTATGTGCCGCAATGCCTGAAGCATACAAAATATGCGTGGCGAAGAGTGATATCAAAATTAAAAAAAAGTGCCTCATTGTTTAACCATTGCATGCAGAAAACCCATCGCCGTTTGAACCATATTTTTCGAGCCTATAAATATAGCAGAACGTTCGTGATATCCTGTGGGTTGTAATTCCAGTATTCTTTGGTTGCCATCGGTAGCCTCTCCTCCCGCTTGTTCTGTAATATACGACATGGGGATACATTCATACAACAAGCGCAGTTTACCTTTGGTTTCACCCTTGTTAGCCGGATATATAAAAATGCCGCCCTTTAGCAGGTTACGGTGTATATCGCCAATCATTGAACCGATATAGCGCAACGAATAAGGCCTGGAGGTTTCCTTATCAATAGTTGCGCAGTGGGTTAAAAAGTTCTTCAAACCATCATCAAATTTCTCTACGTTACCCTGGTTAATGGAATAGGTTTTCCCTTTGGCTGGTATGGTTATATTCAGGTGCGACAAATAAAATTCATTATCTGCCGTATTCAGCGTAAACCCAATAACCCCATACCCTATGGACATTACCAAAATGGTTGAACTGCCATAAATAAAATATCCTGCCGCTTTGGTAACTGTACCTTTCTGCAAAAAATCCCGGTCCTCAACCTCTACCCCTTTAGGGCTAAGTCTTTCGTTAACCGCAAAAATGGTACCTATGGGCGCAGCAACTTCAATGTTTGATGACCCATCCAAAGGATCGGCAGCTACAGTAAAGATGCCGTTTGCATTTAAAGTTACCTGGTGCTCGTTCTCTTCTGACACATAGCCTGCACAGGTTTCGCTGGCTTTCAGGTAATCCATTAAAATTTTGTTGGTCAGGTCGTCCAGTTTCTGCACTTCTTCACCCTGTACATTAGTAGTATCGTTGGCCCCAAGTACATCCAGCAATCCCGCATTATTAACCATGTGCGAAATAACCTTACAACCCTCTGCCAGCGAAAGCAGCAACTTGCCCAGCTCAACCTCGGCATTTTCGGTAACAAATTCTTCAAACTTCATTCCTTTCCTCATACTGCTAAATGGTTTCTCCTTCCGGGCAAACCTAAGTGATTCAGCCCTTAATCGCAAGCCCGATATAAAACTATGCGCTGCACCTGTGCTAAAAGAAGCACACTTTAAAGCCAATAAATATCGCGTTGCCGCTTAAAACACTTTTAAAATAAGCGCCGCTGCGTATCTTTGCGCCTCAAAAAAACGAAGGCAAATGAGTTTTATTATCAGGCACGGCGACGAAAAGGACATACCAGGTATGTTCAAGCTGGTTAAAGAACTGGCTGAATTTGAGCGTGCACCTGAGGCGGTAGTTAATACCGAGCAGATGCTGCGCGAGGATGGATTTGGCAAACACTCCATCTACAAAGTTTTTATTGCCGAAGAGGTAGCCACAGGAGATGTAATAGGCATGGCGTTATATTATACCGCTTACTCTACCTGGAAAGGAAAGATTCTTTACCTGGACGACCTTATTGTAACCGGGCAATTCAGAAAATTCGGTATTGGCAAAAGATTACTGAACGAAGTGATTAAAGAAGCCGAACTGAGAGGGGTAAACCAAATGAGATGGCAGGTACTTGAATGGAATGAGCCTGCCATAAAAATGTATGAAAAACTTGGAGTGACCTTTGATGCCGAATGGATAGATTGTAAAATGAGCAAAGAGCAGATAGTAAATTATGTAACCTCTTTGCACCAGACTTTTTGAGGGAGTCCTCATCCTATCCCGATAGCTATCGGGACTCCGAAGGAGAAGGACTTTGAACCCTCTCCTTCGGAGAGGGCAGGGTGAGGATTGCATTTGGATTTTTAAAAATCACAATTTGAAATATGCAGGTTTATAAATTCGGAGGGGCATCGGTTAAAGATGCTGCGGCAGTTAAAAATGTAACAACTATCCTTAAAGAAAATAACACCAACGATAAGGTAGTGGTAATATCTGCCATGGGCAAAACCACCAATGAGTTAGAGAACGTGGTAAACCTTTACTACGCCGGTAACGCGGGTTGGGAGAAAGCCCTGGATACCCTGTTTGATAAGCACCTGGCCATTATGAAGGACCTGTATACCAATGGTAATTTCGACCATGCAGTGGCAGATGTAAAAAAACTAATTGAAAACGCGCGCGATTTCCTTAAACACAACAATTCAAGAAACTACAATTACATATACGACCAGGTGGTTTCTATTGGCGAATACCTCTCAACCACGGTGGTAAGCGACTATGCCAATTCGCTGGGCTTAAAAAATACCTTGCTGGACGTAAAAGAGGTTTTGTTTACCGATAACGCCTATACCGAAGGTAAAGTGGATTTTAAAAAGACAGAAACGGCTATAGAACAAAAGGTGGCTGAGCTGGTAAAAACCGGCTTTGTTATTACCCAGGGTTTTGTGGGCAGCACTCCGGAAGGCTTTGCCTGCACTTTGGGCAGAGAGGGTTCTGACTATACCGCCTCCATTTTTGCCCACTCACTTAACGCCGAACGCATGACGGTTTGGAAGGATGTGGAAGGTATTATGAACACCGACCCTAAAGAATATCCTGATGCACAGTTTTTAAGCGAAATAACCTACCACGAGGCTATTGAAATGACCTACTACGGTGCCAGCGTAATTCACCCAAAAACTATTAAGCCGATACAGAATAAGAACATTCCGTTAGAGGTGCGCAGCTTTGTTAATTATAATAAACGTGGCTCGGTTATTTCAGCCAATGCCAACACCAGCTTTTTGCCGCCCATTATTATCTGGAAAAGGGGCCAGGTACTCCTCTCCTTTTCAGCCAAAGACTTTTCGTTTATTGCCGAAGACCACCTGAGTAAAGTCTTCAGCACCTTTGCCGAAAACCGTTTGCGCATTAACATGATGCAAAATGCGGCTATCAGCTTTTCAATAGCTGTTGATTTTAAGAAAGAGAAAATTGACAATATCATTGAGCAGTTGCAACAGGATTTTTCAATTACCCGCAACGATAACCTTTCGCTGCTTACCATCAGGCACTACAACCAGGGTATAATTGATAAGCTTACGCTCAATAAAGATGTGCTGTTACGCCAAATATCGCGCACTACTATACAGTTGTTGGTAAGGGAATAATGTTTGACAAAAGCTCAGCTACGGTTTAAGCCTTCCTTTTCGGAAAATTAAACAGCATTGACGAAGCCAAAGGCAACAGAAATATACTCACCGTAAGTATAGAGAAATAAAAATCTGCTGTTTCCCCCTGCAGAATATTGCAAATAACGCCGTTCAGTTGTATCGAGCAGGCAAACTCCAGGCACAGGCGAACGCCCAGTATACCAATAATTACAAATGCAACCGTGTCTAAAAATGGAAACCTGCGCATTAGCTGTACAAAATACCCGGCCACAATACGCATGGTAACAATACCAATAAAAACCCCCGTATACACCAGGTAAATGTTATGCGTATAGGCAACAGCAGCAAATACGTTATCAATGGAAAATGTCATGTCCATTAACTCCACCATCAAAACCGTGCTCCAGAAATAGTTGAGCCCGGGGATAGTGCTGTGGCGCCGCTTTTTGCCAGATTTAGCTTCATGTTTCTTAAATATCTTCTCATAAAAAAAAGTAAAGAACAGGTAAAGCAGGTAAGCGCCACCTGCCAGTTTAAGCCAGGTGATTTTAATCAGCCAACTGGCAAAAAACAAAGCCAGCCCCCTGAAAATGTATGCAAACACTATACCTATGCGGAGCGCCCTTTTCCGTTGCCTTTGGGGAAGGTCAATAACTATGGTAGCCAACACAGCAGCATTATCTATCGAAAGTAAACTCTCTATCAAAATCAGGTTGAGAATTACCAGCAAGGCAGTTTTTACGTCGGGCTCTGTAAAATGTGAAAAGAATTTTAAGATTAGGTCCAACGGAGATTGTTTATTCGCAACAAATTTACCGCATTTTTAACTTACTATTTTACATCTGCAGTTATGTTGAAAGATTTTGAAGCCGTTATTTTTGATATGGATGGCGTATTAATTGACTCTGAACCCTTTTGGCGGCAGGTTGAAATCAAAGTATTTGGCACAGTAGGTCTGCATCTTACCGAAAAAGACTGCATGGAAACCACCGGTTACCGGTTTGATGAGGTAGTAAACCACTGGTGGCACAAACACCCCTGGACCGGTAAAACCAAAGAAGAAATACATGATGAAGTAATTGACGGAATGGTAGAAGCCATAACACACCACGCCCAGGCCATGAAGGGCGTGCATGAAGCACTTGATTTTTTTAAAGGCAAAGGAATGCGTATTGCCCTTGCCTCCTCATCAGCCATGAAGCTTATTAAAGCAACTATAGTAAGACTGAATATTGAAGATTATTTTGAACTCCTGGTATCTGCTGAGCATGAATTGTTTGGCAAACCACATCCCGCCGTGTTTATCCGCACTGCCGAAACCCTCGGCATCCGGGCCGAAAAATGTTTGGTTATAGAGGATTCGTTCTTCGGTTTACTTGCTGCCAAATCGGCCAAAATGAAATGTGTGGTAATACCAGATCCGGGGCATTTTCATAATCCCAAATTTGTAATTGCTGATTGGAAGCTGAATCGTTTGACGGATATTCCATCCGTATTTTAAACCTGGTTTTCTAAACGGTAGTACGCAATCAAATCCTGGCTCTCAAACGACGTAAAACCTAGTGTCATGTCAAGTTAGTTTTGTCGGATAAAGTTGTATTTTAGCGTTCCAAAAAGCGTATGATAAAATACAAAGTGGCATTAAGCAAACACGAGCATGAGCAACTCATGGCCATTATC
>Ga0182013_10005852_pt1 | contig 14142 bp, 13 predicted proteins | sample 612S2MmetaG_FD_120487 | JGI IMG/M metagenome (GOLD analysis project Ga0182013, IMG submission 120487) | Permafrost microbial communities from Stordalen Mire, Sweden - 612S2M metaG | ecosystem: Environmental > Terrestrial > Soil > Wetlands > Permafrost | place: Sweden: Stordalen | collected... | reverse complement strand
GTCTGGCCAGAGATTACGAACGCCTCGCCAAGACGCTGGCAGCGCTTCACTACCTCGCCTTCGCCATCCTCATGCTCGCAAATCTGGCGCGGCAACTCACGCAAAGTTAATAACAGGCTCTAGACGGATTGTTCGAGTTCAAATTGAAACTCTCCCATCTCAATCCCGGTCTCCGTGCCTCGCGACCATCATAACGAATTCTAATCGCTTCCCCAAAAATAATAACTTTGCCTTATACCACCCTCATGCGAGACACTGGTAATAATCGCAAAAGGCTACCCCTGGCAGGCAGGTACATGACCTCAAATCACTTGTTTATCTTCGACACCACCCTGCGCGACGGCGAGCAGTCGCCCGGCTGCAGCATGACCACGCAGGAAAAGCTCACCATGGCCCATGCCCTCGAGGACCTCGGCGTGGACATCATCGAGGCTGGCTTCGCCATGGCCTCCGAGGGCGACTTCGCGGCCATCGCCACCATCACCCAGGCCGTCCGCAAACCCCGCATCGCCTCGCTGGCCCGCGCCAAGACTGAAGATATCGAAATGGCCGCCCGCGCCCTGCAGTTTGCCGACCGCGCCCGCATCCATGTCTTCCTCGCCTCCAGCGACCTGCACCTCGAATACAAGCTCAAGATCAGCCGCGCCGAGGCCCTGGACCAAACCGCCGATTCGGTGCGCCTCGCCCGCTCCCTGTGCGACGATGTCGAATTCTCCCCCGAAGACGCCACCCGTTCCGATCGCGATTTCCTCGTCCAGATGGTCCGCGTGGCCGTCGAGGCCGGCGCCACCACCATCAACATGCCCGACACCGTAGGCTACTCCACCCCCGAGGAGTACGGCCGCATGTTCGCCGAGGTCCGCGAGCGCGTCCCGGCTATCGATGCCCAAGGCATCGTCCTCTCCTCGCACTGCCACGACGACCTCGGCCTGGCGGTCGCCAACTCGCTGGCCGCCATCCAGAACGGAGCCCGCCAGGTCGAGTGCACCATCAACGGCATCGGCGAGCGCGCCGGCAACGCAGCTCTCGAAGAGATCGCCGCCGCCCTCTACGTCCGCGGCGATCACTTCGGCATATCCACCTCCATCAAGCTCGAAAACCTCTACCCCACCAGCCAGGTCCTCGGCCAGATCATCACCTTCCGCCCCTCGCCCAATAAGGCTGTCGTCGGCGACAACGCCTTTGCCCACGAGTCCGGCATTCATCAGCACGGCATGTTGGCCAACCCCCTCTGCTACGAGATCATGACTCCCACACTGGTCGGCGTTGCCAAGACCCATCTCGTCCTCGGCAAGCACTCCGGCCGCGCCGCCCTCCGCCATCGCCTGGAGCAACTCGGCTTCGCCCTCTCCCGCGAGGAACTGCAACATGTCTACTACCGCTTCGTCGCCCTCGCCGACCGCAAGAAGAACATCTACGACCAGGACCTGATCGGCATTGTGCCCGAAAAAATTCGCGAGAACCGCCGCGAACCGGTCTCCGAACTCGATTGAACGGCGGCTGAACTCGAATGAGCCCAGCGGCTAACTTGAACCGTACCCGCGCAATTGAACGTCAGAAATGGAAACCATGAAGATACGCCGTTTGCTGATCCTCGCATGTACTGGAATCGCATCCCCTTTGCTCATCCTGTTCGCGCTTGAAGCAGAAGGAACCAAACTTGGATGGCTTCCTGCTCCGATTTTCGGTCCGGGGCTTTTTGCGGCGCGCGTGTTCCTTCCCAACGCCGTGCAGACAAACCATTTATCCTTGTATTCTCAGGTTGCGTTTGCCGTGGACCTTGTTTTGGTATGGATCGTTTTGCTGCTTGTTGCCATATTGCTTGAGAAACTTATCGCCCCAAGGAAAAAGCAAGCATGAAGCTGAACATTCTAGTCACCGCCGGCGACGGCATCGGCCCCGAAGTCACCAACGAAGCAGTCGCGGTGCTGCGCGAGGTTGCATCCCTCGGCGGCCACGAGTTCATTTTCCCCGAGCGCCGCATAGGCGGCGTCGCCATCGTCCACGACGGTTCCCCGCTCCCCGCCGGCACCCTCGCCGCCGCGCTCGCCTCCGACGCTGTTCTGCTCGGCGCAGTAGGCGGCAACGAATTCAATTCCCTCGCTCCCGAGAAGCGCCCCGAAGCCGGCCTTCTGCAACTCCGCGCCGCGCTCGGCGGCTTCGCCAACCTGCGCCCCGCCTTCGCCTTCAAGGAGCTCGCCGTCAACAGCCCCCTGCGCCCCGAGATCATCGACGGCGCGGACATTCTCTTCGTCCGCGAACTCCTTGGCGGTCTCTACTTCGGCCAGCCCCGCGAGTGGAACCGCTCGACCGGCGAAGCCTGGAACACCATGCGCTACACGCGCGATGAAGTAGCCCGCGTAGCCCGCGTGGCCTTCTCGCTCGCCACCAAACGCCGCAACAAAGTCACCAGCGTCGACAAGGCCAACGTCCTTGAAGTCTCGCAGCTCTGGCGCGCCACCGTAACCGAAGTCGCCCAGGAATTCCCCTCCGTCACCCTTGAGCATCAGTACGTCGACGCCATGTCCATGCACCTGATGAACCAGCCCCGCAACTACGATGTGGTGCTCACCGAGAACCTCTTCGGCGACATCCTCAGCGACGAATCCGCCGTCATCACCGGCTCGCTCGGCATGTTGCCCTCGGCCACCATCGGCGGCAAGGTTAATCTCTACGAACCCGTTCACGGCTCCGCGCCCGACATTGCCGGCAAGGGCTTGGCCAACCCCCTCGGCGCCATCCTTACCGGCGCACTGATTCTGCGCCACTCCGCCGGCCTCGAAGCCGAAGCCGTCGTCATTGAAACCGGAGTCCGCAAGGTCCTCGAGCAAGGCTTCCGCACCCCCGACCTCGCGCGCACAAATCCGCAAGATTTCACCGTATTTACCACCACAGAAATGGGCAAAAAAGTCCGCGAAACCGTGAAGACCATGCTAGTCAACGCTTAAACCTGGGTGCCCCACCTGGGAGCCCTCTGGGCACGACGTCTTTGTTTTTGTCGCTAGGGTGGGATAGCACGAACCCCAATATTCAAACACAGGGAGCAGCATGACCACCGCACCAAAAACACTATTCGAAAAAGTCTGGCAGCAGCACGTAGTCGTCGAGCCCGCGGGCGAGCCAACCCTGCTCTACATCGACCTGCAACTGCTTCACGAGGTCACCTCGCCGCAAGCCTTTGAAGGCCTTCGCCTGGCCGGCCGCAAAGTCCGCCGTCCCGATTGATGCATCGCCACCGTGGACCACAACGTCCCCACCACCATCGCAGGCCGCCTCAACATCCTCGACCAGATCGCCGCCACGCAGATTGCCGCGCTGCGCACCAACTGCGCCGAATTCGGAGTCGAGCTCTACGACATCGACAGCCGCGAACAAGGCATCGTTCACGTCATCGGCCCCGAGCTTGGCATCACCAAGCCCGGCATGACCATCGTCTGTGGCGACTCGCACACGTCGACCCACGGCGCGTTCGGCGCGCTCGCTTTCGGCATCGGCACCAGCGAAGTTGAGCACGTCCTCGCCACGCAGACCCTCCCGCAATCGAAGCCCAAGACCTTCCGCATCGCCGTCGAGGGCGAGCTGCCGCGCGGCGTCACCGCGAAGGACATCATCCTCGCCATCATCGGGCAAATTGGAACGGACGGCGCGACCGGCTGCGTCGTCGAATACTCGGGCTCCGCCATCCGCGCGCTATCGATGGAAGGCCGCATGACCATCTGCAACATGAGCATCGAGGCCGGCGCACGCGCCGGCATGATCGCTCCCGATGCAACCACCTTCGCCTATCTCAAGGGCCGCCGCTTCAGCCCCAAAGGTGCTGCTTGGGATGAGGCAGTAACCGAGTGGAGCAAACTCCCCACCGACCCCGGCGCAACCTTCGATCGCGAACTCATCATCGACGCCGCCGCGCTCGTTCCCTACGTCAGTTGGGGCACCAGCCCCGGCATGGTCGCGCCCATCACCTCCGCCGTCCCCGACCCCGCCGCCGCGCCCAACGAGCAGGAGCGCAAGGGCCTGGAGCGCGCCCTTGAATACATGGGTCTCAAGCCCGGCACGCCGCTTGAAGACGTCTCCATCGACCGCGTGTTCATTGGCTCCTGCACCAACTCGCGCATTGAAGATCTCCGCGCCGCCGCCCGCATCGCCTCCGGTTACAAAGTCTCCACGCACGTCAGCGCCATGGTCGTTCCCGGCTCGCAGGCCGTCAAAGCGCAAGCCGAATCCGAAGGCCTCGACCGCGTCTTCTTGGAAGCCGGCTTCGACTGGCGCGAGCCCGGCTGTTCCATGTGCCTGGGCATGAATCCCGACATTCTTTCCCCCGGCGAGCGTTGCGCCTCCACCAGCAACCGCAACTTCGAAGGCCGCCAGGGCCGCGGCGGCCGCACCCACCTCGTTAGCCCCGAAATGGCCGCCGCGGCCGCCATCGCCGGCCACTTCGTCGACATCCGCAACTGGCCCGTTCGCGAGCCCGCAGCCCAGCCCGCAGCCCCACTCACCGTCCAGGAGGCAAAAGCCTGATGCAACCCTTTCGCACCCTCACCGCACTGGCCGCGCCTCTCGACCGCGCCAACGTCGACACCGACCAGATCATTCCCAAGCAGTTTTTGAAGCGCATCGAGCGCACCGGCTACGGCGAGTTTCTTTTCTTCGACTGGCGTCGCACCGCATCCGGTGATCCCAACCCGGAATTCGAGTTGAACGACCCGCGCTACAAGGGTGCTCAAATACTCATCGCCGGCAAGAACTTCGCCTGCGGCTCCAGCCGCGAGCACGCCGCCTGGGCGCTCTCGGATTTCGGCTTCCGCGCCGTCATCGCCCCCACCTTCGCCGACATCTTTTTCTCCAACGCCGGCAAGAACGGCATCGTCCTCGTCCGCCTCAGTGAAGAACAAGTCGCCCAACTGCTCCACAACGCCAAAACCCTTCCCAACTATCAACTCACCGTCTCACTTGAAGCCCAGACCGTCACTGACAGCCACGGCTTCCACGCCACCTTCGAGGTTGACCCCTTCCGCAAGTTCTGTCTTCTCGAAGGCCTCGACGACATCGGCCTCACCCTGCGCCACGAAGCCGCGCTCGACACATTCGAAGCCAAGCACGACCAGGCCGGCTGGCTCAAAGCCAAATGAACTTGGGTGCCCCACCCTCGCCGTCCGCCGCGGCGGATTTTTGCGGCTAGGGTGGGAAACCACAACAATCAATGCACGGAGCCCATTTCACTGCTCCGCGAACAAACTGACCACTGATCACTGACAACTGACCACTGGCGAACGAAGAGAGCAAATGACCATCGAAGGCAAGCGCCAAAGCATCCCCATGACCGAAGGCCCCAGCCGGGCCGCTGCGCGCTCTTATCTCCGCGGCGTCGGTTACAGCAAAGAAGATCTGCACAAGCCCATTATCGGCATCGCCAACACCTGGACCGAGATCGGCACCTGCAACGTCCATCTGCGCGAAATCGCCGAAGCACTCAAGGAGGGGATTCGCGAGGCCGGCGGCACGCCCATGGAATTTAACACCATCACCATCTCCGACGGCATCACCATGGGCACGCAGGGCATGAAGGCCTCGCTGGTCTCGCGCGAAGTTATAGCCGACTCCATCGAGTTAGTCGCCCGTGGCAACCTCTTTGACGGCCTCGCAGGCATCGGCGGCTGCGACAAGAACATGCCCGGCATCATCATGGCTCTCTGCCGGCTGGACATTCCCGGCCTCATGCTCTACGGCGGCTCCATTGCTCCCGGAAAACTCAACGGCGTCGACATTACCATCCAGAACGTCTTTGAAGGCATCGGCTCCCACGCCGCCGGCCGCATCGACGACGCCGGCCTTGAAGCCCTTGAAGCCAACGCCTGTCCCGGCGCGGGCGCATGCGGCGGCCAGTTCACCGCCAACACCATGGCCATGTCGGCTGAAATTCTGGGCATCGCGCCCATCTATCTCTCCGGCGTCCCCGCCACTTCCAAAGACAAGCACGAAGCCACGCGCGAAGCCGGCCGCATTCTCATGGACGCCGTCCGCGCCAACCGCCGCCCTTCGCAGATCATCACCCGCAAATCCATCGAGAACACCATCGCCAGCGTGGCCGCCAGCGGCGGTTCCACCAACGCCGTTCTTCACCTCATCGCCATCGCCCGCGAAATCGGCATTCCGCTCTCCATCGACGACTTTGACGCCATCTCCAAGCGCACGCCTTTCATCTGCGATCTAACTCCAGCCGGCAGATTCGTAGCTTCCGACTACCAGGCCGCCGGCGGTTCGCGTCTTCTCGCCAGGCGCCTCATTGAAGCCGGCCACGCCGACGGTTCCACCCTCACCATCAGCGGCCGCACCCTCGCTGAAGAAGCTGCCCTCGCCCAGGAAACTCCCGGCCAGGTCGTCATCCACACCTTTGAAAATCCCATCAAACCCACCGGCGGCCTTGTCATCCTCAAAGGCAACCTCGCCCCCGAAGGCAGCGTGATGAAAGTCGCCGCCGCCAACCGCGTCGAGCATCGCGGCCCGGCGCGCGTCTTTGACAACGAAGAAGATTGCTTCGCCGCCGTCCAATCCGCCCAAATCAACCCCGGCGACGTCCTCGTCATCCGCTACGAAGGTCCCAAGGGCGGTCCCGGCATGAGAGAAATGCTGCAAGTCACCGCCGCCATCTCCTCCAACGCCGAACTCAGCGCGCACGTAGCCCTGCTCACCGACGGCCGCTTCTCCGGCGCAACCCGCGGATTCACCGCCGGCCACGTCGCCCCTGAAGCCTTCGTCGGCGGACCCATCGCCGCCGTCCGCGAAGGCGACATCATCCACTTCGACATTCCCAATCGCAAGCTGACCCTCGAGATCGGCGACGAAGAAATCGCGGCCCGCCTCAAAGGCTTCAAGCCGCCCCCGCTCCGCTGGCCCAAAGGCGTCTTCCGCAAATATGTCGATCGCGTAACCTCCGCCTCCGAGGGAGCTACAACGTAAAGGCGGCGTCTAGCTGCTCGCCTCTAGCTTTTGGCTAAAAGCTGGTAACTATCGACTGATAACCGGAAGAACAGCCGCCCAGACAAGAAGAAACTTTTCAGCGACTTTCTTCAAAGAAACAGAAACAAGCTCGCAACATCCGAAAACAAGCTAGCAGCTAGAGGCTAGAAGCTGGCAGCTAACAAGGAGTTTCACATGGGAACCAACGGCCAAACGCAAGCCTCGAACGCCCACCTCACCACCCCCACCCGCCTCACTGGCGCTGAAATCCTGTGGGCCACGCTGGTGGGCGAGGGCGTCACCACCGTCTTCGGCTATCCCGGCGGCGCCATCCTGCCCGCTTACGACGCGTTGCGCAAGTTTCCCATTCACCATGTCCTGGTCCGCCACGAGCAAGGCGCCGCGCACATGGCCGACGGCTACGCACGCGCCTCGGGCAAGGTCGGCGTAGCCATCGCCACCAGCGGTCCCGGCGCAACCAATCTGGTCACCGGCATCGCCACCGCCATGCTGGACTCCATTCCCATGGTCTGCGTCACCGGCAACGTCTCCAGCAAGGTGCTCGGCACCGACGCCTTTCAGGAAGTCGACATCACCGGCATCACCCTGCCCGTCACCAAGCACAACTTCCTCGTCAACCGCACCGAGGACCTTGCCCCCGCGCTGCGCCACGCCTTTCAGATCGCCGTCTCCGGCCGTCCCGGCCCGGTCCTGGTCGACATCACCAAGGACGCGCAGCAAGGCACGGCCATCTTCGACTTCGCCGCCGCCAAGCCGCGCCCTTACCGCCCCCATCCCATGCTCTGCGTGGAAGAGTCCGGTCTCGCCCACGCCGCCGAGCTCATCCGCAACGCCAAGCGCCCCGTCATCCTGGCCGGCCACGGCATCATGGAATCCGGCGCCATGGAGCAGGTCCGCACCCTTGCAGAACGCGCCCAGATTCCCGTCGGCCTCACCCTCCTCGGCCTGGGCGGATTTCCCGCCTCCCACCCCCTCAATCTCGGCATGATGGGCATGCACGGCGAAGCCTGGCTCAACCACGCCATCCAGGAAGCCGACCTGCTCATCGCCTGCGGTATGCGCTTCGACGATCGCGTCACCGGCTCCACCTCCACCTACGCCCTCAAGGCCAAGAAGATTCACATCGAGGTTGACCCCGCCGAGATCAACAAGAACATCAAGGTCGATGTTGCCCTCGTTGGCGATCTGCGTGAAGTGCTCGAGAAGCTGCTCCCCCTCATCCCCGGCCGCGACGGCTCCGCATGGCTCAAGACCATCGACTCTTCCAAGGGCGCGGTCGCCGTCCGCGACATCAAGAACCTTCCCGACGACGGCCACCTTTATGCGGCCCACGTCATCCACGACCTCTGGCGCATCACCGGCGGCAACGCCATCGTCGTCACCGATGTCGGCCAGCACCAGATGTGGGAGGCGCAGTACTACCACCACGAGAAGCCCCGCACCCTGATCACCTCCGGCGGCCTCGGCACCATGGGTTTTGCGCTGCCCGCGGCCATCGGCGCCAAATTTGCCTGCCCTGACAGGGAGATCTGGGTCGTCGCCGGCGACGGTGGTTTCCAGATGACCGCTGCCGAGCTTTCCACCATCGTCCAGGAAGGCATCAAGATCAACATCGCCATCATCAACAACGGTTATCTCGGCATGGTCCGCCAGTGGCAGGAATTCTTCTACGAGGGCAACTACCAGTCCACTCCGCTGCTCAGCCCCGATTTCGTCAAGCTGGCCGACGCCCACGGCATCGCCGGCCGCGCCGTCCGCGCCCGCGCCGAGGTCGCCGGCGCCGTTGCGGCAGCCCGCTCCGCTCCCGGCACGTTTCTGCTCAACTTCCTGGTCGAAAAGGAGGAGTCCGTCTACCCCATGATTCCCGCCGGCTCTGCACTCCACGAAATGATCCGCCGCCCCGGCAACGACCCGCTGCTGGAATTGCCGGACGACAAGTAAGGCAGTGGTCAGTAATCAGTTGTCAGTGGTCAGTTCTCCTTTGCCGGTATCGGCAGTGCACCGGCAGGTCGTTTGCAGTTTCCCGATGCGGCTGACCAGTCCGCCAAAGATGCATAGTTCACTGACCACTGTTCACTGATCACTGACCACTGGAAAGGCTTTTATGCTCCACACATTCGTCGCCTACGTTGAAGATCTGCCGGGAGTGCTGACGCGCGTCGCGTCTCTCTTCCGCCGCCTCAACATCAACATCAACTCCCTCACCGTGGGCCGCAGCGAGCGAGCGGGCCTGTCGCGCCTGACCCTGGTCTGCGAGGCCTCCGCTGAGGCCGGCCATCGCATCCGCGCCAGCCTGTTTAAACTGGAGAATGTCGTCGATGTGGACGACATTGCCCAGGCCCCGTCGGTCACCCGCGAACTGGCGCTCATCAAGGTGGCCGCCTCGCCCCGCACCCGCTCCCAGGTCTTCGAACTGGTCGAGGTCTTTCGCGCCCGCATCGTCGACCTCGCCCCGGAGTCGCTCATGATCGAGATGACCGGCGTCGAAAGCAAGATCGAAGGCCTAATCCAGGTCCTCAACGAAGGCGAGGAGCGGGTGCTCGAAATCTGCCGCAGCGGCAAGATGACCATGCGCCGCGGCCATCACACCTCGAGCGTCCTCAAGGCCATGGGCGCCGGTTCCTCCGAATCTCCAGAGCCCGCCGAGCCGGACAGCGAGCCCGTGGAAACCTTGGAAGACGCCGCCGCCAACGAGCCGGAGTGAAAAGTCAATGCTGCGCTATCCGCTTCCAATGATGTTCTCATCCTGATCCCACAGAGACTGTCATCCTGAGCGGAGCGAAGCGAAGTCGAAGGACCTGCGGTTGTTTTTCAGCCGCATAGAGCAAAGAACTTCAACCAAGCAAAGGAAAAGCGAGAAAACCATGGCCAAGACTTACTACGATCACGATGCCGACCTATCCCTCATCCAGGCCAAGAAAGTGGCCATCATCGGCTACGGCTCCCAGGGCCACGCCCACGCCCTCAACCTCAAGGACTCCGGCGTCCAGGTCAAGGTCGGCCTCGCGCCCAACTCCAAATCCATCGCCAAGGCCCAGAAGGCCGGCCTTGAAGTGACCACCGTCCCCGAGGCCACAAAATGGGCCGACGTGGTCATGATCCTTACCCCCGATCAGACCCAGGCCAAGCTCTACGCCGAGGAAATCGGACCCAACCTCACCGCCGGCAAGTTGCTTCTCTTCGCCCACGGCTTCAACATCCACTTCAAAACCATCGTCCCCGCCGCCGACATCGACGTAGGTCTCGCCGCGCCCAAAGCTCCCGGCCACCGCGTCCGCGAAGTCTTCACCGAGGGCGGCGGCGTCCCCTGCCTCATCGCCGTCCACCAGGACTCGACCGGCAATGCCCACGCCCTTACCCTCAGTTATCTCAAGGGCATCGGCGGCACGCGCGCCGGGGTCCTCGAAACCACCTTTAAAGAGGAAACCGAGACCGACCTCTTCGGCGAGCAGGCCGTACTCTGCGGCGGCATCAGCGCCCTCATCAAGGCCGGCTTTGAAACCCTCGTCGAGGCCGGCTATCAGCCCGAGAGCGCCTACTTCGAAGTCCTCCACGAGCTCAAGCTCATCGTCGATCTCATCTATCGCGGCGGCCTGGCCTACATGCGCTACTCCATCTCCGACACCGCCGAGTGGGGCGACTACGTCTCCGGCCCACGCGTCATCAACGCCGAGAGCCGCAAGGCCATGAAACAGATCCTCGCCGAAATCCAGGACGGGTCTTTCGCCAAGCGTTTCCTGGCCGACCAGAACTCCGGCCGCAAGGAATTCTTAGCTTTCCGCGAAGCCGAAGCCAAACACCCCGTAGAAATCGTCGGCAAGCAACTCCGCGCCGCCATGCCGTTTCTTGATCCGGTAACGGTGGAGGAAGTGGCAAAGAACCGGTAAATGAAGAAGCCGGAGGGCCTCCTGCGCCCCTGATGCGACCAAAGATGCAGAAGGCCTACCGGGTTGATTACCAGCGGTTGTCGCCTTTTTTGCGATTGTTCTCCCAGTGGAGGGGTTGCAGATTGCTCAACGCCTCTGAACCACCTCGCGCTAGAGGAACAATATGGTCAACTTCCCAGCCATATTGGGTCGTCTGCCCATATTGACTCCAAGCAATCCAGGTTCCGTAAACGTCCTTGCGGAACAAGTTGGCATCATTGTTTCCATCGATCCGAGCCTTTGCCCAGATCTCGCTTAATGTTGCATGGTCATACTGAGTGCTTATTGCCATCTCTTCTCCTTCGCGTTGTGTGCCGCGAAACACCACAGCAGTTTTTTCTTGACGGCGAAGGGCGAAGCCGATCAAACTACATTTCGATCCGATAATCAGCTTGCACCCGTCACCAACGGGTGCCGGGGCAGATGGTACCGTCCACCGACCAAAGTATTCGGTACCACCTGGACTGAACGCCGCCTTAGGGCGGCGTTTTCCGTGCTTTTGGCACAGCGGCATTTGAAAAAATAGCGCTGTCTGTGGAACAAGTCAACAACAAACCACAATATCTTGTATTTCATGTGTACTTCTGAGGTTCCTCGCAGACATTTGGCTGTGGAAATGCTGCAAAATTAGTGCATTATGTGGAAAAGAAGAACCTCTAATGGAGAATCAATCCTTTTAGGAATCAAGATAAACAACCACGGCATATCACGCAATTCAGCGCAACTACCTAATCCTCTAAGCACTAACTTTCCTACAGCTTCTCCAATTGCGGTCCAATATCCCTTCCGCCGTATAGAATCCGCAGAATCTCCACCCGTTCTTCACCAACTCGGAACAGGATGGTAGCCCTGTGTTCGAATCCCATAGTTCGAAGACCGCTGACATTCCCGGCCACCGCAGTCCCTCGCTTCGGAAGGCTTCCAAGAGAAAGACAAAGCCTCTCTATCCGCGCAAGGTAGCCATCTGCAATTTCAAGGGATGATTTTTCTGCGATGTAGCAAAAGAGTGAATCCAGGTCGTTGACTGCCTCCGCCATGAAGTGAACCTCGTACTGTTTCAAGAGGCTCACTCACCCGTAGGCCGGCCATACTTGGCTCTCAACTCCCGAAAAACCTGAGCCGCCGGAACGCTCGGCCTGGGATCGGCCAACGACTCCTCGGCCAACTTGGTCAGCCACTCATCGGTGCCCGATTCCTCGCGTTCCAATGCGAGTAGACCAGCGCGAATCACCTCATCGGGGCTGGCGTAGGAGCCGGATTTTACGCGGTCCTCGACACTCTTCCGCAGTGGCCCGAGATCGACGACGATCCGGTTTTGCGCGGTTGCCATAAGGGCCTCCATGGAGTCGATTGTACCGCAGTTTTCGTTATAGCCGGGATGGCAGCGGCGGCCTACCCCACCCGCCTCTGCCCCGCTCCTTCTCCAGTCGCTCCGCCAGAAACACCTTGAGCAGCGACTGGTAAGGCACATCGCGCTTATTGGCAAGAATCTTCAGATCCTCGATCATGGCTACTGGCAGCCGGACGGAGATGGTTCTGAGCGACGGCTTCAGGTTGGGCAGTTTGGTGCGCTTCGCCGCGACCAATCCAAATACTCGGTCGAGTCCGCCCCCTCGCCCGACGAGGACCAGAACTCGAACTCTTCGGCTTCGCTCTTGAACTCAGGAATCGCTTTTTTCATGGACATCACTTCCGGTCCAGCCGGAACGCCGCCGCCTGAAAATCCCCGCGGAACCCCTCCTCCATCTCCAGCCCGTGGTTCATCCACCAGGCCCCACTGGCCACTGCCGGCGATCCCTCCCGCGCCTTGCCCTCAATCGCGCTCAGCGCGTACTCCGCCGCCGGATCCAGCCCCTTCAGCTTGAGCGTCGGAAACCCGCGTCCCTCCTGCGTCGAGTGGATAAACGCGAACACCACCGCCTGGCTCTTGTCCGGCCTCACCGTCTCGGTTGCCGAGAACTCGCTCCCGTTGCGCGGCGAAATCAGCCGGTAAAGCTCGCCCTGCACAATCGTCGCCTGCACCTGGTGGTAAGCCGCAATCAGCCGCTTGGCCGTCGCAGCCTCGTCCGGCGTCCAGTTCGCAATATTCGCGCCAATCCCCAGCGACCCCTGCATCGAGCTTAGTATCCGGTAGCTGAGCGACGTCGTCCGCTTGTTCAGCCAGTGCGGCGAGTCCGTCACCCACGCCATCATCACCTGCGGCGTGTACGCATACGTGAACCCATCCTGAATCGTCAGCCGGTCGAACGGATCGGTATTGTCCGAGGGCCAAACCTCGTCCACATAGCGCAGAATCCCCAAATCCACGCGCCCGCCGCCTCCCGAGCAGGACTCGATCTCCACCTGCGGGTGTCTCTTCCGCAGTTCCGCCAGAATCGCGTACAGGTTGCGCGTGAACTCCACATAAACCCGCTTCTGTTCCGCCGCCGGCAACTGGTCCCACCCCGGCTCGCTCCAGTTGCGGTTGTAATCCCACTTCAAAAACGCAATATCGTTCTCCGTCAGCAGCTTGTCCAGGAAGCCCAGCACATACTCCCGCACCTCCGGCCGCGCCAGGTTCAGCACCAACTGATTCCGCTGTTCCGACTCCGGCCGTCCCGGAAAATGCAGCACCCAGTCCGGATGCTTGCGATACAAATCCGAGTCCGGGTTCACCATCTCCGGCTCAACCCACAACCCGAAATCCATCCCCAGCGCATGAACCTTGTCGATCAGCGGCTTCAGCCCGTGGGGAAACTTCTCCTGGTTCACATACCAGTCGCCCAGCCCCGCGTGATCGTCCTTGCGCTGCCCAAACCATCCGTCGTCCATTACAAACCGGTCGATCCCCAGCGCCGCGGCCTTCTCCGCCAGCGCCATCTGTCCGGCCTCGGTCACGTTGAACTCCGTCGCCTCCCACGAGTTGTAGATCACCGGCCGCGGCCTGGGCGTCAGCGCCGTTCGTGAAGCTGCCGGCGCCTGTCCCGCCTTCGCTTCCGTCCGCGGCAAAATGTGCTCCAGTTCATAGCGGTGCAGCAGACGCGAAGCCCCGTCCAGCCCGTTCTTCGCATACCCACCGTAGAAAACCGGCGTCTCCAGCTTTTCCCCGGCGTGCAGCACATACCCAAAGTCGAATGGATTGAAGCCGCCCGTCACCCGCACCGCGTCCAACTGGTCCTGCTCCACCGTGATCCGCCACGACCCGCTCCACCCCAGCGCTCCAAACCACACCTCGCCGTGCTCCTCTTCCGCCTCGCCG
>Ga0182013_10005850_pt1 | contig 14148 bp, 14 predicted proteins | sample 612S2MmetaG_FD_120487 | JGI IMG/M metagenome (GOLD analysis project Ga0182013, IMG submission 120487) | Permafrost microbial communities from Stordalen Mire, Sweden - 612S2M metaG | ecosystem: Environmental > Terrestrial > Soil > Wetlands > Permafrost | place: Sweden: Stordalen | collected... | reverse complement strand
CGGAGCGGGGGCTGGAAAGCATCAAGCCGTTCCCGAAACAGCAGATGCGGCCCTGCATATTCGAATATATCTATTTCGCCCGCCCGGACTCCATCGTGCATGGCCGCCCCGTCTATGACGTGCGCAAGGCGATGGGGAAGCAACTCGCGCGCGAGCGCAAGATCGATGCGGACGTGGTGGTTCCGGTTCCAGATTCGGGAGTGCCGGCGGCGCTGGGCTACGCTCGCGAAGCAGGCATACCCTTCGAGCTAGGCATCATCCGCAACCATTACGTCGGCCGCACATTCATCCAGCCGACGCAATCGGTGCGCGAGATCGGCGTCCGTCTCAAGCACAGCGCCAACCGCTCGGTCGTGGAGGGCAAGCGGGTCATCCTGATTGACGACTCCATCGTGCGAGGCACCACTTCCGTCAAGATCGTGCAGATGATGCGCGACGCCGGCGCGACGGAAGTGCATTTCCTCATCTCCTCGCCGCCGATCACCAACCCCGACTATTACGGCATCGACACGCCGCAAAAGGACAAGCTTCTGGCCGCGACGCACAGTCTCGAGGAGATGCGCGAATGGATCGGCTGCGACTCGCTGGCCTTTCTTTCAATCGACGGCATCTACCGGGCCATGGGCGAACCGGGACGCAACAACAGGCAGCCGCAATTCACCGACCATTGCTTCACCGGCGACTATCCAACCGCGCTGACCGACCTGACGGCGGAGAACCGTGCGCAACTGTCGCTATTGGCCGAGGCGAGTTGAGCGACCAACCACCGCATTCCAATCCTCCTCGCGCTTGGCGCCCTTCCGGCCGATACCGCGGCCGGAAGACGAAAATGACAGACGCCCCTCCACATGGCTCCATCAGAACGCATCGCACTTGTCACCGGCGCATCGCGCGGCATTGGACGCGCCATGGCCCTGGGCCTCGCGCGTCAGGGCGTCCATGTCGTGGCGCTCGCCCGCACGCAGGGAGCGCTTGAAGAACTGGATGACGAAATTCGTGGAGGCGGCGGCCAGTCGACGCTGGTTCCCTGCGATCTGGCCGATCACGACGCCCTCGACCGCCTCGGCGCGACATTGTTCGAGCGTTATGGGCGTCTCGATATTCTTGTCGGCAACGGCGGCGTTCTGGGACCGCTCTCGCCGCTCGCCCATGTGTCGCCCAAGGACTGGGACAGGGTCATCGCCGTCAACGCCACGGCGAACTGGCGGCTGGTGCGCTCGCTTGATCCCCTGCTGCGAGCCTCCGAGGCCGGACGCGCGCTTTTCATCACCTCGGGCGTCGCGCATCGGGCGCAAATGCGGCCCTACTGGGGGCCTTACGCAGTTTCGAAAGCAGCGCTGGAAGCGATAGCCCGCACCTATGCGGCGGAAACCGCGGCGACCGGCGAGGTGAAGGTCATGCTCGCGAACCCCGGCCCGCTGCGCACGCGCATGCGCGCGCTCGCCATGCCCGGGGAAGATCCGCAAACGCTCAAGACGCCAGAAGAGTTTGTAGAGAAAATCCTGCCTCTGTGCTCGCCGGACTGGCGCGAAAGCGGCAGGCTCTATGATTTTCCGACCGATAAATTATTGAGCTTCACGAGCCCGGCCTGAACTCTCGCCCAGGCCGGATTTGCCTTGCGCCATCGTCGAAGTCGCGAAACCTCGCCTATTTCGTATGGTGGTGATGCCGATAGTGATGAACGAACGCGGGCGGCGGAAGATCGGGAGCATAGACGAGATGCAGGCTCTCTACGCCGGCAGTGACGCCTAGACCCGTTCCCGCCTCGATCTCCAGCGGCTGCAACGAAAACGTGTTGTTCGATCCGCCGACAAGCAGGGCGCCGCCGCCGCCGATGCCGACCTTGGCGGTCGTGCCGGGGCCGGCGTAATCGCCAGCCAAAGCGCCGGGGCCAATTTGATCCGTCGCCGCAACGACGCCCCACGCCACCTCGCCGGGTCCGTTTATTGTGATATTGGCGCCCACTTTGGTTATAGTGCCGACGTAATGCGTCGGCCGGGCGCCTTCGTCCTCATCCTGGTAGAGACAGTCGATCGCCTGATTTTCGATGAGAACCGTAAGACCGTTGCCTGACAGGCGACATTGCAGAACGCCGGCCCTGTCTCCGGCGGAAGCCGCTCCCGGAACAAAAATCGCCAGCATCGCAGCGCCGCATAGAACGCCCGCAGCGGAACTCAAACGAAGTTTCAAGAAATCGCTCATATCAGCCCTCCCGTTTTTTATGGCTCCAAGCCGAGGGAATACCGTCCCTTGCCCCGAAGATTGCGCGAGCCTAGCCGCGCTAACACGATACAGTTAATTGCGGATTGGCCGAAAACAAGAAGCTGCTCCGCCAAAGCCGCCGTTACAAGCAGGCTGGCGCTGCGGCTTGGGGTCGCGGCCTCGCCGCGCGGGGAAAGCTCGTGGCGGGATTCTTGATCCGTTGCGGAAAATCAGGCACAAGTCCGGCATGCCGAGCCGCCCGCTGGCCTGGTTCCATTGTTTTTCCACACGAAAGATCACCATGTCGGATATATTGCGCGTCGGCATCGCCGGGGTTGGCACTGTCGGCGCAGCAGTCGCGCGCCTGCTGACGCGTCAGGCGGACGCGCTCACCTCGCGCACCGGGCGGAAAATCATTGTCACCGCCGTCTCGGTCCGCGACCCCGGCAAGGAGCGCGACGCCGACCTCAGCGCAGTCGAGTTTTTCTCCGATCCGGTCAAGCTCGCGGCCTCTGCGAATATCGATCTTTTCGTCGAACTGATCGGAGGAGCCGAGGGGCCGGCGCGGGCGAGCGTCGAAGCGGCTCTCGCTCATGGAAAATCCGTCGTGACGGCCAACAAGGCCTTGCTGGCGGCGCACGGCCTCGAACTCGCGGCGATGGCCGAAGAGAAGCGCGTTGCGCTGGCGTTCGAGGCCTCCGTCGCGGGCGGCATTCCCATCGTCAAGACCCTGCGCGAGGGATTGGCCGGCAACTCGATTCAGCGCGTCTACGGCATCCTCAACGGCACCTGCAATTACATCCTCTCGCGCATGGAGCTCGAAGAACTTTCCTTCGAGGAATGCCTCGCCGAGGCCCAGAAGCTCGGTTACGCGGAGGCCGACCCGACCTTTGACATCGGCGGATTTGACACCGGGCACAAGCTCTCGATTCTCGCCTCGCTCGCCTTCGGCGTGCGCATCGCGCCCGAAGCGATCGACGTCGAGGGCATAGAGCGCGTGACGCTTGCCGATATCGAAGCGGCGGCGGAACTCGGATTTCGCATCATGCTGCTGGGCGTCGCCGAGCGAACAGCGGACGGCGTCGAACAACGCGTGCATCCGACGATGGTGCGCAAGACAAGCTCCATAGCCGAAGTCATGGGCGTATTGAACGCGGTCACGATCGACGCCGACGCTGTGCATGAACTGACGCTTGTCGGACCGGGCGCCGGTGGCGACGCGACCGCCTCGGCGGTTGTCGCGGATATCGCCGACATCGCCAGAGGCGTGAGATCGGCGCCCTTTGGCGTGCCAACGGCAGGTCTGTCGACTTTGGTTCGCGCGCCGATGCGGCGGCATGAGGGCGGCTATTACATTCGGCTGTCCGTTCCTGATGTTCCGGGCGCCTTCGCCGGCATCGCCACCCGCATGGCGGAGCGCGGCATCTCGCTTGAGAGCATCATGCAACATGGTGCGCGGCGCGGCCCCAAGAGTGCGGACGGCGCGCCTGTCGGCGTCATTCTCATCACCCACGCAACCAGCGAACATCTTGTGCGCGAGGCGCTCGACGCGATTTACGAAGACGGCACGATCAGCGCACGAGCCCAGGTCATAAGAATTGAACGCGAATAAGCGCCCAATCGCATTGATGGTCCCACAGCCGGGAGAACAGGTTTGGCGCTAACTCCAATCGTCGATGAAAAGTCGATCGAACGCTTCCTTGCGCTTGCTCTTGCGCGCGTGACCGAACGTGCGGCGGTGGCTGCGGCGCGGCTTCGCGGGCGCGGCGATGAGATGGCCGCGGATCGGGCGGCGGCGCACTCGATGCACGCCGAATTACAGCGTCTGCCGATCCGGGGACGCGTGGTCATCGGGGAAGGCGATCACGCCTCCTCTTCCGTCTTGTTCGTCGGCGAGGAAGTTGGCGCGGGGAGCGGCCCGCGCCTCGATCTGGCCGTCGCGCCGCTCGAAGGCTCGACGCTCTGCGCCAAGGATATGCCCGGCGCGATATCGGTGATCGCCATGGCCAAGGCGGGTTCGCTGCTTTGCGCGCCAGACGTCTACATGGACAAGATCGCGATCGGTCCCGGCTACCCGCAAGGCCTCGTCGACCTGGACAGGGAGCCGGCGGAGAACATCGCCGCGCTCGCGCGAGCCAAGAATGTCGCGGACAGCGACATAACCGTTTGCGTTCTCGACCGCCCGCGCCACGCCGAACTTGTCGCGAAGTGCCGCAAGGCGGGGGCGAGCGTGCGGCTGATTTCGGACGGCGACGTGGCTGGCGTCATTCTCGCCGCCCAGCCCGCGCAAACGGGCGTGGACATGTATCTTGGCCGGGGCGGCGCCCCCGAGGGAGTGCTGGCGGCCGGCGCGTTGCGCTGCGTAGGCGGTCAGATGCAGGGAAGGCTGGTCATTTCCTCGCAGGAGAAGCTCGCGCTCGCCGACGCAATGGGCATTGTCGATCCGAAAAAGAAATATGACGTCGCGGAACTCGCAAGCGGCGACGTGATCCTATGCGCGACCGGCGTCACCAATGGGCCGCTGCTTCACGGCGTAAGCTTCGACCGGCTGGTGATCACTACGGAGACGGTCGTCTACCATTCCTACACCGGGACCGTGCGACGCATTCGCGCCGAACATCACGCGGACAGGTTGCAGGACTAGTCCCGGCCCGGCGGCTGCTCATTCCATGATGACATGCGGCACGAAGCGCGAGCGGTTCGAGGTGATCGGCGAAATGTCCTCGCGCACGCCCATGCCCGCCGGTTCGTCGCCAACCAGCCAGCAACCGAGCACCGGACGGCGGCCGTCAAAATCCGGAAGCGGGCACAGCGCCTGACGGACATGGCCTTCCGCGCCATAGCCGCCCGAGAGCCCGCGCACGACCGCGCCTGCGTCATGCAGCTCGACATCCGCGCCCTCGCGGGAAAACAGGGGCTTGCGGGCGTACCGCTCTCCCAGCGTCGACGCCTGCGGATCGTCCTCGAAATAGCAGGGCAAGAGATTGGGATGTCCCGGCGCCATCTCCCACAGCAGAGCCAACGCACCCTTGCTGGACAGGATCATCTTCCAGGGCGGTTCGACAAAGCGGGTTTCAAGCATGGCCGGAGATCGCCCGAAGGGATCGGCGAACATCCATTCCCACGGGTAAAGCTTGAACATGTAGTCGACGTTGCGGCCCTTCCGGTCAACGAAACGGGAGCCGTCGAGCCCGATGTCGCCCATGTCGAGGGCCAGCGTCTCCAGCCCTGCCTGGCGGGCGCAGTCGTCGAGATAGGAGACGGTTCCCGCGTCCTCAATGCTTTGCGTCATGCATGACAAATGCAGGAAGCGCCGCGATCCGATCTCGCGCCAGCGCGCGATCAGTCGCTCATGCAGCGAGTTGAATTGATCGGCGCCTTTCGGCAATTGGCCACGCTCGATCATCTGCTCAACCCAGAACCATTGCACGACGGCGCTTTCGAACAGACTCGTGGGCGTGTCGGCGTTATATTCGAGCAGTTTGGCGTCGCCTTCGCCGCCATAGGCGAAATCGAAGCGCCCGTAGAGCGAGGGATCGCGACGCTCCCAGCTTTGCCGAATGGCCTCGAAGGCGAAGGGCGGAATCTTCAGCCGCCGCAACAAATCTTCGCTGGCGACGACGCGTTCGACCAACCGCAAGCAGAGTCCATGCAGTTCCTGCGTCGGCGCTTCGAGCTTTGACTCTATCTCGCGCAGGGAAAACACATAGCGTGCGGATTCGTCCCAGTAGATTTCGCCGTCCACCGACGCGAAATGGAAGCCGATCGCCTTTGCCTGCGCTTCGAAATCAGGGCGCGGCGCTGAAAGCTCCCGCCTCACTCCCCGCCACCGCCATGAGCGCCGCCCTCGCCGCCAAATCCGCCAAAGGAGGCGCTGCTGCGCCCGGAAGAGCCCCAGTAGCCGCCCCCACCCCCATGTCCGCCGGAACTGCTGGAGCTTGTGCAGGGCGGGGCTTTCGGATCGGAGCAATCCGTCCGGGAAACATGGGAATCCAGGAAACTCAACAAGGCGCCAAGAGAAAGGACGCCGAGCGACCCCGCGCCGACGACGCCGAGCGTTATGACCAGCGTGCGCAATCGCCGGGAAGAAGGCGGTTCAGGGCCGCCCTGGAGCCCTTGCGGCGCATGGGTGATGACCGGAGGCGGGTTGACGCTGCGCTTCCCGAACTGCCTGGGCGTGCTCGCCATCGCGTTACGGGCTCATGCAGGCGGCGCTGACGACTCCCGCCGAGATGGACACGGCGGCGACCCAAATCGCGGGGGCCAGAGCATTTTGCTCGATCGCATGCGACAGGCCCGGATGCGCCAGACGCGCCAGCAGATAGGCGATTGCCTGCGTTGCGAAGGCGACGAAGCCCCAGATGACGAACTCCAGCGGAGTCTGCGTGTTGTGGATGGCCCCGGCCAAAGCGATGGCGAAACCGACGAGACTGCCGCCGAAAGCCAGCGCCGCCGAAGCGTTGTGCTCGCGGACGATAAGGTCGAATTCGCGATGCGGCGTCAAAAATGTGTAGGCGACGCAGAAGGCCGCGCAAAACGCCGTTGCTGCGGCGAAATAGGCCGAAAAAGAGAACAGTCCGGAGAAAAGGTCCAACAAGGAATCAGCTTCCGTATAGCGCCAGTTTGCGCCAGCCTAGCAATGGGCTGGCAAGCCGGCAAGGCAACCGCCCGACGCGTCGCTTCGCGCCGCGCGATTGCGTCTTTATTCGCGTTCCGGCCTAATATTGCCGGCCAGACTCAAGCTGGGTTTTTGCGTCCGCGGGCTTGCGCGGCGGCGGGGTCAGATCCGGCGGCGGCTGCGTGGCGCACGCTCCCAGGGCGAGCAGCAGAAGCAGCGATGCGGGGCGAAGGAGTTTCATGAAGGCCTCCAGTCAAAATGTGCGATATGGCTTGAAGAATCATACCGTGCAGAGTGCGGCCCCGCTCTAGCACAGCGCCTCCGCCACAGCCTGTTCAAATGGGCGTCAAACCGCGCATTCTGGCGGCGGCTCGCTTGCGAATGCGGTGTTCCCTTAGTTGCAATGAGGCCGCCCGCGTGGGACAGAGCTTCATCCACGATCCGCTCGACGGAGCCCGAAGGCGTAGCGGCGGGACGCTTGCTGCAGCGCCCCGCGTCGCGCTTAATCCCCGCCGTCTCCAGCCACAACCCGAAGGCCACATGACACCCGCCGCCCAAGTCGCCGCCGCCATTGAGATATTGGAAAAGCTTGCCGACAATCGCCGCCCGGCCGGCGACATCCTGAAGGAATGGGGGCTTTCGCACCGCTTCGCCGGGTCCAAGGACCGCGCCGCGATCTCCAGCCTCGTCTTCGACGCGCTGAGAAAGCGCGCCTCATCCGCCTATATTATGGGCGAAGACAGCGCCCGCGCCGTGATGATCGGCGCGCTGCGCGAGGCGCGCGGCCAGAGCGCCGACACGATCAGCGCCCTGTTCTCGGGCGAAGGCCACGCCCCTGCCCCGCTCACCCTGCAGGAGCGCGAGCGGCTGGAGAAGGCGACGCTGGACGGCGCTCCGGCCCATGTGCGCGGCGATTACCCGGAATGGCTGGAGCAACGGCTGGAGGCGGCCCTGGGAGAGGCGGCGCCGCAAGAGGGCGCGGCGCTGGCCGCGCGCGCTCCGATAGATTTGCGGGTGAACATCCTCAAGGCCTCGCCCGAGCAGGCGCTGGAAAAACTCGCGCATCTCAACCCGCGGCCGACGCCGCTCTCGCCGCTCGGCTTGCGCATATTCCCCGGCGCCGACGGACGCGGCCCGGCGCTGGCGGCGGAGACGGCCTTCGTGAAGGGCCTCGTCGAGACGCAGGACGAGGGTTCGCAACTCGCGGCGCTGCTTTGCGGCGCGCAGCCGGGCGACCAGATTCTCGACCTATGCGCTGGCGGCGGCGGCAAGACGCTGGCGCTCGCCGCGCAGACCCATAATCGCGGCCAGATCTACGCCTATGACGAGGACGGGCGCCGGCTCATGCCGATCCATGAGCGTCTGGAGCGCGCGGGCGCGCGCAACATTCAGGTTCGCGCCCCGCGCGGCAAGGCGGACGTGCTGACGGACCTCGAAAACCGCTGCGACATTGTGCTGATCGACGCGCCCTGCACCGGCACCGGCACATGGCGCCGCCACCCGGACGCCAAATGGCGCCTCGCTCCCGGCGCACTGGACCTGCGCCAGAAGGACCAGCGCGAATTGCTCGAACGCGCCGCGCGCTACGTCAAGCCCAAGGGCCGCATCGTCTATGTGACCTGCTCGCTGCTGCGCGACGAGAACGAGGACCGCATCGGGGAGTTTCTCTCCGGGCACAAGGAGTTCTTGGCGATCCCCGCGCAGGAAATCGCGGAAAAGGCGGGGCTACCGGAGCTTGCGCGCTTCGCCTCGCCTCATGGCGTAGGCCTGCGCTTTTCGCCGCTCGCCTCGGGCACCGACGGATTTTTCGTCGCCGCGCTGCAAAAGGGCGATATTGCGCCAGCGGCCACCTTCTCTTAAGGCAGGCTTCAAAGAGCCGCGCCAGACGCGGCGCCCTTCAGGACACGCCATGACCGCCGACGACTTCCACCACCAGATCGCCGACCGCCACGACAAGACGCTGATCGTCGATTTCGGCTCGCAGGTCACGCAGCTCATCGCAAGGCGCGTGCGCGAGGCCGGCGTCTATTGCGAGATCGCGCCCTTCCAGAGCGCCGAAAAGGCCTTCGCGGAGATCAAGCCCAGGGCGGTGATCCTCTCCGGCGGCCCCTGCTCCGTCACCGACGAAGGCTCGCCCCGCGCGCCTCAAGCCATCTTCGACTCCGGCGTGCCGATCCTCGCCATCTGCTATGGCGAGCAGCTTCTCGCCGAACAGCTCGGCGGCAAGGTCGAGGCCGGTCACCACCGCGAATTCGGTCGCGCCGATGTCGAGGCGATCGCCGAGAGCGCGCTCTTTGACGGCGTCTGGTCACAGGGCAAGAAATACCCCGTGTGGATGAGCCACGGCGATCGCGTCACGCGCCTGCCGGAGGGCTTCAAGGTCATCGCGAAATCCGCAAACGCGCCGATGGCCGCCATCGCCGACGAGGCGCGGCGCTATTACGGCGTGCAGTTTCATCTCGAAGTCGTGCACACGCCCGACGGCGCCAAGCTCATCTCCAATTTCGTGCACAAGGTCGCGGGGCTCAAGTCCGACTGGACCATGGCCGCCTTCCGCCAGGAAGCCATCAAGGCCATTCGCGCGCAGGTGGGCGACGGGCGCGTGCTCTGCGGGCTTTCGGGCGGCGTCGACAGCGCCGTCGCCGCCGTGCTGATCCATGAGGCCATCGGCGACGCGCTTGCCTGCGTCTTCGTCGATCACGGCATGCTGCGGCAGGGCGAGGCCGAGGAAGTGGTGACGCTGTTCCGCGACCACTACAACATCCCGCTGCATCACGTGCAGGCGCAGGATCTGTTCATCGGCGCGCTGGAAGGCGTGGAAGACCCGGAGGTCAAGCGCAAGACCATCGGGCGGCTGTTCATCGAGACCTTCGACGCCGAGGCGAAGAAGATCGCGCAGGACAAGCGCGGCGCGCCGAAGTTTCTGGCGCAGGGCACGCTCTACCCCGACGTCATCGAGAGCGTCTCCTTCACCGGCGGCCCTTCGGTGACGATCAAGTCGCATCACAATGTCGGCGGCCTGCCCGAGCGCATGAACATGGCGCTGGTCGAACCCTTGCGCGAACTGTTCAAGGACGAGGTGCGCGCGCTGGGCCGCGAACTCGGCCTGCCCGAGGCCTTCGTCGGCCGCCATCCCTTTCCGGGTCCGGGCCTAGCGATCCGCTGCCCCGGCAAGATCACGCGCGAAAAGCTCGACATATTGCGCAAGGCCGATGCGGTCTATCTCGATGAAATCCGCAAGGCGGGCCTCTACGACGAAATCTGGCAGGCCTTCGCGGCGCTGCTGCCGGTGCGCAGCGTCGGCGTGATGGGCGACGGCCGAACCTACGACTACGTCCTCGCCCTGCGCGCCGTGACCAGCAGCGACGGCATGACGGCGGATTTCTATCCTTTCGACATGGGCTTTTTGGGAAGGGCGGCGACGCGCATCATCAATGAGGTGAAGGGCGTGAACCGGGTGGTTTATGACGTGACCAGCAAGCCGCCGGGAACGATCGAGTGGGAGTGAGGGTATGGTTTCCTCGTCCCCTCACCGAGGCGCGTTGGCCGAAGAATATTCCGCGACACGCTGTCGAATACACGAAAAAGCGCACAAATATTTTTTCTTCCAGAGACTTCCTCAGAAGGAAAAGAACAAGTTTTTCGGGGCGACCGATGCCTTGTGGAACACGAACATAGACGAGTCCGCATACAGCGATGGCATTAAGAACGCTCCAGGGTCATATCTTTTGCTCTGCTACGGCTTTTTGCAGGCGCTCTACGTGCAGCAGGATGCGGTAACAACACTTTCAAAAGCGCTCGGAATCGATTGGAAGGCTGAAAGTGATTCCAAACTCATACACATACGCGATATACGCGACCGACTTTGCGGCCATCCGGCTCTGAGAGACCGATCTCATAAAGTATCCTCGGCCATAATTATTCGGCACGAAATATCCGAGACCGGCTTTGCAGGAGCAATCTATTACGACGACGGCTTCAAAAAAGTTACTGTGGATGTTCCGGAGTTTCTGAGAATAAACCAGGAGCAGTTGCTCGTCCAAATGACGAAAATCGAGGCTGCAATGGACGAAAAAGAAAGGGACTTCCGGAAGAAACAATCGGAAAAGCGCTTTGCAGGATGCTTTGAAGGCAGCTTTACATATTTGCGTCAGCGGCTGATATGCGATTTGCAAGATGACGCGAGACGTATTCAAGCCGAGATTCACTCAAGAAAAATAATTGAGGTTCTGCATGGCCTACAGGATGGTCTCCGGTCAGAGGGTTTTGCGGATCGAGCCGACTCATCGACATTTCGAACAGCAGTTTACGGCATCAATCTCTTACGAGACATCATCAGTAGCAGCGACACTTCATGCGACGCGCAGGATCGCTTTGATTTGCTTTACGTAGGCGTCGACAAATACCTTGACGAGATAATCAGAGACACGTGCGAGCTGGACGAAGCACTCAGCGCTCCAATTCAGTAATTGCAGGAAGGAATAGCGCTCGCCCTTGATTTGGACCAAACCATAGTCTAATTTTATTTCCACGCATTTCGACCAAGGACCGGCCATGCACATTTCAGTCTCCGACGCCAAGGGACAACTCACCGATCTCGTCCGCCGGGCCGAAGCGGGCGAGGAGGTTGTTCTCACGCGACACGGCCATGCGGCGGCGCGTATCGTTGCAGTGAAACCCGCATCCGACGGCAAATCACGGAGAGCGCTGCTCGAAGCGGCGCGAATGTCGGGCGCCACGAAGGCCAGTGCGGGGCCAAGCGCCGCGCGCAGTCAGGATTTCCTCTATGGCGAGGACGGTCTGCCCGAATGATCGCCGTCGATACGTCCGCGCTGATGGCGATCGTGCTGAATGAGCCACAGGCAGAGGCCTGTATCGCTGCGCTCGAAGCCGACGACGACATTATGATTTCCGCCGGGACCGTCGCGGAAGCGCTGATCGTCGCGGCGCGCCGCAATGTGCTTGCGGAGATGGAGAGCGTCATCGACGGCCTTGGCTTCGAGGTCGTGACGATCACGCCGGCGGCGGCTCGGCGCATCGCTCAGGCCTATGAGAAATGGGGCAAGGGAGTGAATCCGGCCGCGCTCAATTTTGGCGATTGTTTCGCCTATGAGGTAGCCAGAGAACATAATTGCAAACTGCTTTTCATCGGCGACGACTTTTCAAAGACAGACATCGAAAGCGTTCTCTAGCACCGCTATCCCCCCGTTAATCTAATTCCCGCAATCTGCCCTCCTTCCCGCCGGTTCAGGGGCCTTGCAACATGGGAGCGTGGGGCGTTTCGCTTTATTCCGGCGACTTCGCACAGGATTTGCGTGCGAGCGTGACGGCGGTCGCGCGCCTGCCTTTCGACGCCGAAAGGCTGCTCGAATATCTTTGCGCGACGGAACCAACCGCCGCCAATAATCCAACGGATTCCGATCACACGACCTTCTGGCTGACCATCGCCGATCAATTCGCAAAGCGCGGGATCGACTGCGCCCGCGCCCGCGAAAAAGCGCTGGCGATCATCGCGGACGGCGCCGACCTTGCCGCCATGGCGGCGCTCGGCATGGACGAAAAGTCGCTCGTGAAGCGCAAGGCCATGCTGGAGGAGCTGCGCGCGCGCATCGCCGCGCCAGCGGACGCCCCGCCGCGCAAGCTTCTCAAAGCGCCGCAAAAGCTGCTTCTGGAGGCGGGCGAAGTCCTGACCTATCCTATTTGCGACGGCGAGCCGATCAACCCCTATACGATCGGCAAGGAATGGGAACGGGTGAAGGCATGGCGGCAGGACGGCTGGGGCGCGCTCGTCATCGCGGAATGCGGTCTCGCCTTTGACTATCTCGCCTGGTATCGGCCGCTTGTCATTTGCGAGCCCTTTTTGGGCGAACCCTCGCTGGCCGAACTGCGGGAACCGCGCATGTGGTTGCTGCGCAATCCCGGCACATTGACCGGGAGGCACATCGCTACCATGCGGATGAAATCTCTGGGGCGCATTGAGGTCGACCCGGCGAGACTATCGCAATTCTTTCCCGAACGCATGTCGCCCGTCAGCTGCGTCGTGAGCGACATTTCCATGGGCAATAATATGACCGTCGCGCCGCTCGGGGTTCATGAAGCGCATCGCGTCAAAAATGGCTATCCCCCCACGCCGCGCATTAACGCGCTCGACGATATTTGCGCCCTGCCCTGACGCCGGATGGCGCGCCGACAAAAGCTTCACCCGCGACACCGCCCGCGCAATCGGCTAAACCATGCCGGCATATTCCCCAAGTGCAGGAGCATTAGAAATGAAACGCGGCCTCATTCCCGTAGCATTGGCTTACCTGTTCGCGTTTTCGGCGTCCGGCGCCGGCGCCTTCGAGCTGAAAAGCCCGGATATTTCCTCGGGGCAGAAGATCGGCGAGAAATTCGTCTACAATTCCTTCGGCTGCAAGGGCGAGAATCTCTCGCCCGCGCTGGAATGGAGCGACGCGCCGGCCGGTACCAAGAGCTTCGCCGTGCTGGTTCATGACCCCGACGCGCCGACCGGCGGCGCGGGCTTCTGGCACTGGATCGTCACCGATATTCCGGCCTCCGCGCATGGCCTGCCCCAGGGCGCCGGCTCCGCCGACGGCAAGCTGCTCCCGCCCGGCGCCAAGCAATATGAGGCCGACTTTGGCGAGCCGGTCTATGGCGGCCCCTGCCCGCCTCCGGGCCATGGCGCGCATCGCTATAATTTCACGGTCTATGCGCTCCCCGTCGAAACGCTCGGCCTGCCCGCCAACGCCAAGGCCGCCATCATCGGCTTCACCGCCAACAGCAAGGCGCTGGCCAAGGCGACGCTGACCGCGACCTACGGCCGCTGACGCCTTGCTGGCGGCGCTGTTCGCGCATCTGCCGCTGACGCTGCTGGCGCTCGCCTTCGAGGGCGCCTTCGGCTATCCGCCCGCGCTGCTAGCGCGGATCGGCCATCCCGTCGTCTGGATCGGCGCCGCCATCTCGGCGCTGGAGACGCGGCTGAATGAAGGGCCGCCGGCCGCGCGCCGGGTGCGTGGCGTTGCGGCGCTGGCGGCGCTGCTGACCGGGAGCCTCGCACTGGGCGTTTTGGCCGAGCGCGCCCTGCTGGCGCTGCCCTTCGGCCTTTTCCCGCTGGCGCTGCTCGCCTCCACCCTGCTGGCGCAGCGCAGCCTTCATGCCCATGTCGCGGATGTGGCCCGGGCGCTTTCGGTCTCGCTGGAGGACGGACGCATCGCGGTCGGCAGGATCGTCGGCCGAGACGTGACAAAGCTCGACGAAGCGGGGGTCGCCCGCGCGGCGATCGAAAGTCTGGCGGAAAACTTCTCCGACGGGATCGTCGCCCCGGCCCT
>Ga0182013_10005848_pt1 | contig 14151 bp, 8 predicted proteins | sample 612S2MmetaG_FD_120487 | JGI IMG/M metagenome (GOLD analysis project Ga0182013, IMG submission 120487) | Permafrost microbial communities from Stordalen Mire, Sweden - 612S2M metaG | ecosystem: Environmental > Terrestrial > Soil > Wetlands > Permafrost | place: Sweden: Stordalen | collected... | reverse complement strand
CACGAGAGGTATGAAACGAGGGGATTCTTACTTTTTTGGTCGCAGGAGATGGCGCACTGGTCTAGAACTACGCCAACGGGCCAAGTCTAGAGACCGAAAACGACGCCAGCATTACGTGAAAATGACAAATTTGTAATCCGCAGCGAGCCGTGTCAGGTAATTCGCAGCGCCAACACCGGGCCGAAGTTCAAATTCTGCTGTGAAATGCAACATTCTGGGTTCCGGGTGCCCCTCACGCTCGAAAAGTGGCTGGTTCCGCGGAGCTCAATATTTGATGGAACGTTAACAAAGGCGTGATCCACGCATAACAAAATAGAATTACAAAATTGTCATCGACTCTGTTCGAGGCGCCCCCTGGGGATGCTGCTGACGGGCGGATTCTCAACTTCCTCAAACTTCATGAAACGGTGTGAAAGCCTGTTGTGGGAAAAGCCGGAACGGTTCTCTACATTCGAGTGGAAACGAGGAACCATGTCTCAAGCTGTCGAAACCTGATTCTCCGGATTGCGATTCCGATGCATGCCAAGAGCGGCAGCATCATGCGGGATCGTTGATTTGCTCGATAGTCATCTTCTTGGAGGGGTTATGCTTTGCGAGATGAAGCGACGTCTGTTCGCCAGGAGTTCTCCTGCGTTTCGAAGCGCACGCGTTTCGATCACTTTCAGTACGATTTTTTTTCTAACCCTGGTTTGCGCCGCGCAGGTCGATCGCAGCGGGTTGTCTGGCACGATTACTGATTCTTCAAGTCGTTTGCTGCCGCAGGCGCATGTAACGGTGGTTGATGCCGACACCGGTCTGCGCCGCGAAACCGATTCGGACGCCGGCAGCAACTACAACATCCCCGAGTTGCCGGTGGGCATTTATACGGTCGCCTTCGAGCACCAGGGCTTTCAGAAGCTCGAGTATGTCGATGTGGAGCAGGTTATAGGCAGGACTCGCACCCTGAATGCGGCCCTGCAGGTCGCAGGCGGTGAAGAGCGTATCGACGTCTCGTCCGCTTCCGCACTGATAGACCACAACAGCAGCGCAATTACCGGCTTGATCGAAAAAAAGCAGGCGGATGAAGTGCCGCTCAACGGGCGCGACTGGTCGGTGCTGACCGCCTTCGTTCCCGGCGCAATCGATACCGGAGGCGGCAACCAGAGGTCGGTTCGCTTTGCCGGGCGCGGACTCGACGATAGCAACTTCAGCTTCGACGGAGTCGACGCCACCAACATTGTGAATCAGACACAACGCCCCTGGGTGCGGCTCTCCATTCCGCTGGACGCAATTTCGGAATTCCGCGTCGACACGCTGACCTCGACTGCCGAAGAAGGCGGATCCGGGGGGGCCCAATTGGCCGTGACCTCACCCTCCGGCACCAACAGCTTTCACGGACGCCTATTCGAGTATTTGCGCAACGATTTCTTTGACGCGCCGCTTCCGCAATGGGCCACCCCGCTGGTCTGGACCCCCAACGCTCAAACCAAGTTGGAACCTGAGCAACCGCTTCGCCTCAATCAGTTTGGCGGCTCGGTCGGCGGACCCATCGTACGCGCCAAAACATTCTTCTTCCTCGCTTCGGAAGCCTACCGGCAGAACTGGGGCTATCCGGCCAGCGGCGATGTGCCGAGCCCGACGTACCTGGCAACGCTTGCCATCAACCCCAACGTTGCTGCAATCGTTAATGCATACCCGGGAGCTGGCCCCAGGACAACCGAGGCGTCCGTCAGCGCGGACACCGACATTGTGATCTGCCAGTGCACACAGGTGGTGAACGAAGACTCTTTCATGCTCCGGCTTGACCAGCGCTTCACGGAGAAGACAACAGGCTTTATGCGCTTCGACTACGACCGGTCGGTCAATACACAGCCGCTTTCCGCTACTGCGACCGACTTGCAGCAGAAGGTCTCCGCGCCGGTCAATGGCGTGCTGGAACTGCTGCACATCTTCAACCCCAGCCTCGTGAACGAGGCCCATGCCGGCTTCAACCGTTCCACCAACAATCAGTACAACAACAGCCACTCCGGGAGCATTTACCAGATTGCGATCACCGAGGGTACGCCCGGGCCGGCCTACGCCACTGAGAACTACGATTACACCAGCATCTATGCCGGCAACTCCTACTCGGCGAATGACAACCTGACCTGGACCCACGGCCGGCACACGGTCAAAGCAGGCGCGGAGTTCCGCTATATTCAAATGAACCAGGAGCACGGCGAAGACGGAAAGATTACCTTTTCCTCGGTGGCCAACCTGGCGGCAGACTCGGTGAGAAAAGCAAGTTTGAAAGGCGCCTTGCCCGTCAATGGCTTGCGCAAGAACGACTACTTCCTCTTCGCGCAGGACGAGTTCAGGTGGCGGCCTGATCTCACCCTGAACCTGGGCCTGCGCTACACCATCTTCGATCTCTTCGACGAGAAGAACGGGCAGGCCGAGCCCTTCGATTTCTCGACCTGCGGGCCGCAGGGATACTGCTCCATCGGCGCCAGCTTCGGCAACCAGAACCTGGGTGATGTCGATCCTCGGGTTGGTTTTGCGTGGACGCCAAAGATAAGCTCAAAAACCGTGATCCGAGGAGGGTTCGGCCTCTACCACGAAGACGGACAATTGGACGATCAGAATTTGCCTGCCGGAAACGTCGTGCCTTCCTACTCGGCGTCAAGCGCCAAGAGTTCGCTCAGCTACTGCCCACCCACGACGTGCCCGATTCAGGCTCAGGCACTCCAAACCAGCACCGGAGCCAACGCATTCGCTTCCGGGACCTACTCGCCGAGCGCCGAACAGCGGGACCGCAAAGATACCTACGTGGAGCAGTGGAGTTTCACAGTGCAGCGGGAGATGCCGGCAGACCTCGTCGGCACGGTCTCCTACCTGGGAAGCCACGGCGTGCACCTGCTCGAGGAAGGCGAGACGAACCTGCTGGCGTACAACTCGTCCACCGGCACATACGGTCCGCAGACGCAATTTCCAGAGTGCGCTCCGAACGCGAGTGAGCCTGCCGGCAGTTGCACCATCGGCATTCAGTGGCGCGGCTCGGTCGGCATGAGCACCTACAACGGTCTCTCCGTGTCGATGCGCCGCCCGTACTCTCACGGCCTGCTGGTGGCGGCCAATTACACCTGGTCGCACGAGATCGACAACGGCTCCAACGGCAGCGGAGACGGCGACGAGGTGCAGCCGGAGGATCAGGCGTGCCAGAGCTGCGAAATCGCCAGCGGCGCCTGGGACGCGCGCCATGTGGTCAATGGCAATGCGGTCTATCAACTCCCCTTCGGCCTTGGCAAGTCGATGCTCAACCAGCGCGGGATCGCCAGCGCCATTGCGGGCAACTGGCAGGTTACCTCGACGGCGCTGGCTCGCACCGGTTTCCCGGTGAATGTGTTAACCAGCCTGAACGGGCCGGACGGCAATCAGGCCGGTACACAACGTCCCCTGCTGACCGGTCAACCGCTGACTCCGGCCGGAGGCAAGACGGTTGCGCAGTGGTTCAATCCCGCCGCGTTTGAAATCCCGGCCCTCAATTCGGACGGCAACGCGAGCGTATTCGGCACCGCGCCGCGCGACCTGGTCCGCGGGCCGGGCACCTGGCAGGTCGATCTGGGCGCCGGCAAGCAGATTTCGCTGCCGGAAAGGGGGCAGCTCGAATTCCGCGCGGAGTTCTACAACGTCTTCAATCACCCTCAGCTCGGACAGCCGGGTGCGACGTGCAGCGGGAACGGCTCAACCTCAGGCCCGACAGCCTGCGGTGGGAGCTTCGGCCGGATCGCCAACACAATTAACCTGAATACCAGCATCGTGAACCCGATCACTCCGGTTGGATCGGGAACCCCGCGCGAGATGCAGTTCGCATTGCGGCTTGAATTTTAAGACCCGTGCAAACAAATTCGACGTGGCGGCATAGAAACCGCCGCGTCGACCAGGAAAAACAAATGCTTTACTTTCGGTCTCAGCAACCCGGGTTCAAGTGAGCTTATCCGCCGGAGACAATTGCTGAAGAGGATTCCGATTCCGTACGATCAAGTGTGTTGCGAACGTTAAAAAGTCGCAGAGGCGATAAAACGGAGACGGCCATGAAGATCCTGATTATCGAAGACGAAGCGAAAACCGCCAAGTTCCTGAAGAAGGGACTGAGCGAAGCCGGGTACGTGGTCGATGTTGCAGCCGACGGCTTGGAAGGCCTGCACCTGGCCATGGAAGTCGACTTCGACCTCATCGTTCTCGACGTCATGCTCCCCGGCCTGGAGGGATGGCAGGTCCTCACGCGCCTGCGCGCGGCCGAACAGAAGACGCTGGTTCTGATGCTCACGGCTCGCGATGCCGTGCACGAGCGCGTGCGTGGGTTCGAACTGGGAGCCGACGATTACCTGGTAAAGCCGTTTGCATTCTCCGAACTCCTGGCCCGGGTGCGCTCGTTATTGCGCCGTTCAACGCCGCGCCCGCAGGAGACCCTGCGCACGGCAGACCTGGAGATCGATCTGCTGCGCCATCGCGCGACGCGCGCCGGCCAGAAGCTCGACCTTACCTCGAAAGAGTTTCTGTTGCTGACGCTGCTGGCACGGCGCGCCGGCGAAGTGCTGTCGCGCACGCAGATCGCTGAGTCGGTCTGGGATATGAACTTCGACAGCGATACGAACGTCGTGGATGTGAATGTGCGCAGGTTGCGCAGCAAGGTGGACGACCCATTCCCCGCAAAGCTGATTCACACAGTGCGCGGCGCCGGCTATGTCTTCGATGCCGAGCCGTAGCGCAATAGCGGTGCCGAGCCTGCGCCACACTCTGGCATTCCGGCTTACGGCTGCGTACTCTGCGGCAGGGTTATTGCTGGTGCTATTGGCGACGGCCAGCCTCTACGTCGTGCTGCGGACTGAACTGGACAAAAGCACGGAGTTGTTCCTGGCCGACAAGTTGCACGTACTTGGCACCATGCTCCGGGATCGGCCAGACGACGAGGATGGGCTGCGGGAAGAGATTGAACTGGAATCGGCCGCGCGCCGATACCAGCAATTTTATATTCGTCTCGTCGATGAGCACGGCCAGCCAATACTCACCACGCCCGGCATGGCCGACCAGTTGGACATTGCCGAACTCGTCAGTCGAACCCAGGGCCGTCCCGACCATTCGATTACGATGACAGGCACACGCGGGCGGCCATTCCGGGTCACTAGCGCCTTACTTTCTGTCGGCACGCCGCCGACTCGGCGCGACACGGTTCAGATCGCCATCGACGTCTCACAGGAGCAGGAGTTGCTGGCGCGCTATCGGCGGTGGTTCTGGGTCATTCTGCTGGCGTCGTCGGTTCTCTTCCCACTGGCGGGATACCGGATTGCGCGACATGGAATTCGGCCGGTCGAAGAAATCGCCGCAACCGCGCGAAGAATCACGTCGACGAATCTGCGCGAACGGATTGGGGCCGCGGGCTATCCATCCGAACTTGCGTCGCTGGCCGGGACATTCAACCAGATGCTGGAACGGCTTGAAGAATCCTTCGAGCGCATCTCCAGATTCTCGGCGGATATCGCACACGATTTGCGTACGCCGGTCAACAACATCCGCGGGGAAGCTGAAGTAGCTCTGGCACGGGCGCGCACCGTCGATGAGTACCGCGATGTGCTCGAGTCTTCTTTAGAGGAAGCGGTACGGCTTTCCGAGTTGATCGGCGATCTGTTGTTTCTGGCCCGCGCGGAGAGCCCCTTAACGGAATTGCATCGTGAGAACGTAAACATCGGCGAGTTGCTGACAACGGTTCGCGACTACTACGAAGCGTCAGCGACCGACGCCGCCATATCGCTTGTCGTGAATGGAGCCGAGCCGCTCAACGCGGAGCTGGATCGTGCGCTCATGTTGCGGGCGGTGAGCAATCTGGTGTCAAACGCCATTGTTCATACTCCGCCTGGAGGAGTCGTAACCCTGATGGCCTCGAGTGACGACGTGGAGATGCGCATCCAGGTCTCCGATACCGGTAACGGCATTCCGGCCGAGGCGCTGCCCAGGGTATTCGATCGCTTCTTCCGCGTCGATCCATCGCGCTCGAAGAACTCGGGCGGCACAGGGCTGGGCCTGGCGATCGTGCAGAGCATTATGACTCTTCACAACGGCAGCGCGGAAATCACAAGCGAGATCGGCCGTGGAACCCGCGTCACACTCCACATGCCGGCCCTGGCAACGAGATGACCCGGGCAGAGATTTAGAGGATTCCGTTCAAGTTCGCAATGCCGCGAGTCGATGAGAGAAATGGGAGACGCTATGGCTACCGCGGCACGAGCCATCGACGGATGCGAAACAGGCCCGCTTCGAAACAACGAAATGGCGCGATTCGTGGTGCGCCAGCCCATATTGGACCTCCGCGGCAGGGTTCATGCTTTCAAACTGCGATTTCGAGCCGGGTCTATCGACAACGATAAAGGCGCAAACGGCCATAACCTGCTTGAGTCGGTGACTCATTTCGGGCTGGGGAGGCCGAGCGGGTTGAAAAGACTGACCGGCGCACTCCCAGCCTTTGTCGAATGCTCTGAAGAAGTCCTCAGCCCGCGCCTTGCGCAGTCGCTGCCGCCGAATCTCACAATTCTGGAATTGCCCGTGATCGCCGAGCCGGTCGCGGAATCCATCGCCATCTGCCAGGATCTGAAGACGCTGGGCTTCCGTTTCGCGTTGAGCGCTTCAGAATGGGAACCGCTCCATGAGCATTGGGTCGAGGTAGCCAACTACATCAAGGTAGACTTCGGCCGTACGCATCCGGCAGTGCCGCGGGATTTGTGCGCGCGCATGCAGAGTAAAAACATCGCCATGCTGGCCGACAAGGTGGATACCCAGGAGGAGTACAGCCGGGCGCGCGACGAAGGATTTTCGCTGTTCGCCGGGTCCTACTATCAGCAGCCGGTTGCGGTGAAGAACCGGAGACCCCCGGCGAACCAGCTATTGCGAATCGATATCCTCAAGGCGCTGCAGCAGCGGCCGATGGATTTGCGCGAAATGAGCCAACTTGTGATGCGGGACGGTCCGCTGGCGTTCCAGCTGCTGCGCTTCATCAACTCTCCCATCTGCGCCTTGAGGCAGGAAGTACATTCGATTGAGACAGCGCTGCTGGCCCTGGGCGATGATGCTTTTCGTCGCATTGCGACATTGGCCATCGCCAGCCGGTTCAACGGCGATCAGCCGGCTGAGATATTGTGCACAGGGCTGATACGGGCCCGGTTTTGTGAGACAGCCGCACCTGCGCGCGGATTGGAGCCCTTCAGTCAGTACATGCTCGGCCTGCTGAGTCTGCTGCCCGCCATGCAGGGCCTACCCATGTGTGACCTGGTCCCGGCACTGCCACTCAGGGTTGAAATTCGCGAAGCGCTAATGGGAACCAGGAATTCCGAGCGTGCGGCGCTCGGGTGGCTTGAGAGCTACGAGCGCGGCGACTGGGCCGCATGCGATCAAGCCGCGACCAGCGATCAGTTGAACCAGCAGGAGTTGGCGAGCCTTTACCTCGAAGCAGTGGAGTGGGCGGAGTCTGCCCTGCACTCGACAACTTAGTCAATCACTTGCTCCCTGTGGAACACGCAGGAACCAATCTCATGGATTCCCGGTGTGCAGGGTCGTATGTGGGCGTCACGCGTCAGATTTGGATCTTCACCGGCCATGTCTTCCAGATATCGGCACAGTATTCGCGAATGGAACGGTCCGAGGAGAATTTACCGATCCGAGCAACGTTCATGATGGACATGCGGGTCCACTTCTCCTGGTTCATGTAAAGCCGGCTGGCTTCGTCCTGGCACTCGACGTACGACTGGTAATCGGCCAGCAGCATGTAGTCGTCGCTGCTCAGAAGCGAATTCACCAGTGGCGCAAACAGGTTTCTGTCCCCGTGGGAAAATTCACCACTCGACAACGAATCCAGAACCTCGCGCAGATTGGTGTTCGACTCGTAGAAGGAACGCGGATTGTATCCCAGGCGCTGGCGCTCGGCGACCTCCGCTGCGGTTAATCCGAAGAGTAGAAAATTCTCCGCACCGACCTCCTCTCGGATCTCGATGTTAGCTCCGTCCAGTGTTCCAATCGTGATCGCCCCGTTCATCGAGAACTTCATGTTTCCGGTGCCCGATGCCTCCTTTCCGGCCAGAGATATCTGTTCCGACAGGTCAGCCGCGGGGTAGACCCTCTGCCCGAGCTTTACACTGTAGTCCGGAAGGAAAACCACTTTCAGGCGCCCACCCACCTGCGGGTCGGAATTGATGGCTTCGCCAACGGAGTGAATCAGCTTGATGATCAGCTTGGCCATGCGGTAGCCGGGAGCCGCTTTGCCGCCGAAGATGAATGTCCTGGGCACAAGTTCCGCATTCGGGTTGTGCTGAATTCTCTTCAGCAGAGACAGAATATGCAGCACCTGCAGGTGTTGGCGCTTGTACTCGTGCAGCCGCTTGACCAGCACATCGAAGATCGAATCGGGATCAATTGTGATTCCCAGTTGATCCAGGATGTACGCCGAGAGGCCGAGCTTGTTGTGCCGCTTGATGGCTCGCCATTCCTCGCAGAACTCCTGGTCGTCAACTAACGGAGCGAGCCGCCGTAACTTGTCGAGATCGCGCTCCCAGCCGGAGCCGAGATGCGCCGTAAGCAGCTGGGCAAGACGTGGATTGCTTAACACCATCCATCGCCTCGGCGTGACGCCATTGGTCTTATTGCTGAACTTCTCTGGAGTGAGAGCATAAAAATCACTCAGCACATTGGCCTTGAGCAGTTCAGTGTGCAAATCTGCAACCCCGTTGATGGCATGGCTTCCCAGCGATGCCAGATGGGCCATGCGTACAAACTTATCCCCATTTCCCCCGTTCTCGTTGATCAGCGAGAGCCGCCGGACGCGGTCCTCATCCCCCGGAAATTTCTTCCGCACCTCGACCAGGTGGCGACTGTTTATCTCCTCAATGATTTGCATGTGGCGGGGCAGCAGCGAACTGAACAGGCTGCGCGGCCACTGCTCCAGCGCTTCCGGCAGCAGCGTGTGGTTGGTATACGACATGGCATGCTCGGTCACGTGCCACGCCGCATCCCACTCCATTCCATGTTCGTCCACCAGCAGACGCATCAGCTCGGCAACAGCGATGGCCGGGTGAGTGTCGTTCATTTGAATGGCAAAATTGCGGTGCAGTTCCGTCAGCGGTCGATTCTGCGCGGCCTGAATGTGCAGGATGTGCTGCAGGCTGCATGACACAAAGAAGAACTGCTGCGCCAGGCGCAGCTGTTTTCCCTGGATGCCGTCGTCGTTGGGATAAAGAATCTTGGAGATGTTTTCCGAGGATACCTTATCGGCAACAGCTCCAAGAAAATCTCCCTGGTTGAAGGTCCCAAAGTCAAAGCTCTCCACTGCTTCGGCCGCCCACAGCCGCATCGTATTGGCTGTGTTGGTGCGGTAGCCGAGAATCGGCGTATCGTGAGGAACCCCCCGCACCACCTTGTCCGGAATCCACTCCACCTGCAATCTGCCTGCCGCGTCGATGTGTGTCACCGTGCGGCCGCCCAGCTTCACCTCAAACGTATCTTCAGGCCGAATGAGCGCCCACGGGTTTCCTAGGCGCAGCCACTTGTCGGTCGTCTCCACCTGCCAGCCATCTCGAATCTGCTGGTCAAAAATTCCATATTCGTAACGAATGCCGTAACCGATCGCAGGTATGTCCAGCGTGGCCAGCGAATCCATGAAGCACGAAGCGAGGCGGCCCAGCCCACCGTTTCCCAGGCCCGGTTCCTCCTCCTGTTCGATCAGGACTCCCAAGTCGATGCCCAACTGCCGCATGGCCTGTTCGGCTTCGTCATAAATTCCTAGATTGATGAGATTATTGGCCAGGTGGGGCCCGGTGAGGAACTCCGCTGAGAGGTAACAGACCACGCGCACGTCCTGGGCCTGGTAGTTCGAGACCGTGGATATCCATCGCTCCACGAGCCGGTCCCGCACGGTATGCGCCAGCGCCATGTAAAGGTCATTGACAGTCGCTCGCTCAACCGACCTGCCTTGGACAAAAAACAAGTTGTCGAGAAACGACTGGGCCAGCGACTCAACGTCAAGGGCTGTTCTCTGTCCTCTTTGCGATGCCGATCTTGAGGGCGCCGTATCAATGTCTGCCATTTTCGACCTCGATCTATAAGGCCGAGAGAACTCGGCTTTCTGGATTCACACACTCAACATAATTTTGAAACTCGATGATTGCCACCAAATCAAAGGATTGTGAAGAGTGATCGGCCGCAGAATGCCCATTTTGGTAGGGGAGCATATTTTGGGTCGTCTAGGAATTTGCTCGGCGGCCCGTGTCACTCATGGGCTCGGCGATCGGCAGGAGCAAGTTGGGGTAACGTAAGTAAATCATTCATTACGAGCTTGATTCAGATTTTCTAATTCGAGGCCGATAGCCACACTGTGGAAGCCCGCCCGTTAATTGTATTCGGCTCTGCGGAGGTGGGCTTTTGATACGGGTTCGGAGGGAGAGAGATGAGTGGGACTGCGCAGCAACAAGCTCCATGCGAGCGTAATAAGGCGGAAGAATCAGTCCGGTTATTCGCCGCGATGGGAACGATCGAGCCGCTCAGCATCGAGCGTCGACGCGCAGAGCCCGGTCGAGTTTCCTACATTCTTCATGATTGGACGTGTTGTTGCGCGCACTGCTGTTCGACGAAGTTTGCTTGAGGCAGCGCCGCGGCCAACGGCCGCCTCGGCATCCTGGTGTCTGCATTCGAGGTTATGGGTTTTCGGCGAGTTTGCGCAGGCGGGCGCTGACATTCCAGAAGGCGCGGCTATCGTGATATGCAGCCTTCCAGATGACACCTTTGTCTTCTGAGATCGGCGTGCCATCCGCTTTGGTCAAATTGTAGAGCCCGTGATATTGCGAGTCGATGGTGTGGTCCCGAATGAACGCCCATTGCTCAAGGAAACGCTGGAAATAGAGAGGGTTGTGTTTCCCGTAGCGGTCGTGCATGAGGAGCAGAGCGTTGAGGCCTTCGCACTCGATCCACCACTCTTTGACAGTGTCTTCGGGCTTCCCGAAGGTGGTGCCTTCCCGGAAAAAGCCGCCGTTGGTTTGGTCCCAGCCGTAAGCGAGCGCATGGTCAACAAGCATCTTCGCCATGCGCTCGGTCTTTTCGCCGGCCTGCTTATGCAGCAGTTCATCGGTTTCTAGCATGAGATAGGCGGTTTCAACGTCGTGGCCGTAGGAATCGTGATCCGGTATGGCCTTCCATTCGTTGGTGAAGTAGAGATTCATGACCCCCGGCTCAACGCAGATTTTATTGAGAACGATGGCCAACATTTCTTCGAGCCGGGCGCGCAGGGCAGGATCGGGCCATACCCGGTAGAGTTCGGTGAACGCTTCGAGCAGATGGATGTGGGTGTTCATCGACTTGTAGTTGATGGGGCCGACTGGTCCTGGCGCTATCTGCCCGTCGGGCACCGATGGAATGACGGGCTTGCCTTCCCGGGTGAGTATCTCGAAATATCCGCCGTTGACCGGGTCGTGGCCATGCTCGTCAATCCAGAGATAACCCTTTTTTGCGAGTTCGAGAGCCTTGGGTTCGCCCGTAGCCTGGTAGGCCGCGGCTGCGCCATAGATGCAAAAGCCAATGCCGTAGAGCTCTTTGCGGTCAGTGAATTCAGGCGTCACTCGGCCGTTGTCGTCGAGTCCCCAGAAGAAGCCGCCAGATTGCTTGTCCCACATCACGCTATCTAGGAAGTCGACGCCCTGGCGAACAATGGGAAGAAATTCCTCTTTCCTTTTTGGATCGCGCAGCACGACCTGCGCCGCCACCCAGGTCATGCGACCTTGAAAGACTGAAAACTTGCCATCGCTCGGCGCTCTGCGCCAATCGCGCGTGAAATGGGAGTAAAAGCCGCCATGGTCATGATCGACGGCGCCAGGGAACCAGACATCCAGAACGTCTGCGTGGAGCGCGTGATCAACTTCATCGGCGAGCTTCAGGTAAGTTTCGCGCGTAGGCTGCTGCACCGGCGGACTCGCCGGCGCCTGGGCCATGCAGATGCCTGAAATAAAAGCTAAAAGAGAGGTCATGTGTCTCAATCGCATCCCTGCCTCCTTGAGTGGCCAGGCGAGAATGCTAACACAACTCGCATCAGCCTCCGGCCGAAGTGGTGGATCGGGTTCCGGAACTCGCTGGCAGCTTGAGATGAGCCCCAGCCATTATGACACTGTTCAAGGAGCAGGCGGCGACTTCGAAAGTCTAAACCAATGCAGTGCACAGCCCGAGTTCGTTGACAACGGTCCGTACGAAAAAGCCGGGCCGACGGCAGATTTTGATTGGGGTAAAGCATAGACGATGGGCTGAAGCGCCCAGAGCAACGAGCCTCGAAACGATCGCATCACAGCGGACTGGAGTAAGCAAATCAAATACGAGGGACCTTATATGAGTGTTGACACAATGGACAAGCTGTTTATCTCGGAACTAAAGGATCTATATTCCGCGGAGACTCAAATCACCAAGGCGCTTCCTAAAATGGCAAAGGCGGCCGCTTCGGACGCGCTTCGCACGGCCTTCGAAAGCCACCTGGAGGAGACAAAAGGGCAGATCGACCGGCTCGACAAGGTTTTCGAAATCCTCGGCGCAAGTCCGAAGGGCAAGACATGCGAAGGCATGAAGGGCGTCCTCGCCGAGGGCTCAGAGGCACTGGAAGAGACTGCGGAAGGGGAAGTGAGAGACGCGGCCCTCATCTCCGCGGCGCAGCGTGTCGAGCACTATGAGATGGCCGGATACGGCGCGGTCAGGGCTTATGCGGAACGATTGGGCCAGTCGGAGATCGCGGGCATTCTGGAACAGACTCTGGAAGAGGAGAAAGCGGCGGACAAGAAGCTGACCGAGATCGCAAAGAAGTCGAGCGGCCGCAAGCAGCAGGCCGCCTGAAGCGACAGCGAGGCGGGCGGAGGGGTCCGCCTCGCATTGCTCCCATGTCAGGGTCCCACTTTCGGGTACCCCTCTCACAGGATTTGCAGCATCCGTACAACTGGCCGGCAACCGTTTCGCATCACAATCTGGTATCGAGCAGTTAGCGGGCGCATTCCCTGTTCTACCCCCACTTAGCTGATCCATGGCCAACTCAGCGCGCACACCTGGGTTGGTTCACTGCCGTGCCGTTCGGGACGTAGATGCTGGAGGAGGATAACTTGAAGGCGGATATCGTTCATATGCCCGTGGGACTGTTTACCAAGGACGCGAAGACAATCGCGGAATCTCTAGCCTCCGAAGAAGTTTCTCCGCATGGACCCGCTGCTGGAATGCGCATGTTGAGTTTCTACCTGACCAGTTCAAGCAGGTTCCTGAGCCCTTCAAGGCGGCGTGCTCTCGAAAAGGCGCGCACACTCCTTTCCGCCCGGGTTGAGGAAGCACTCAAAAAAGAAGAGCGCAAAAAGATAGCCTAGTCTGACCCGGTTGAGCGCCTCGGCCGCCGATGGAGCGCACGAATCATTGGGAGCGGAAACCGCGCAGACCATACAGTCGAAGACTTGGACGCGCGAAATTCGAGCGATGTTTGCGCTTGGAATACGGTGCCGCGCTATAATCGCCGTGAGCAACTCGCAAACCCCGCCGCGCGCCATTCGAGAGTCGATGGCGCCCGGCAGTCGAGTACGAATCAACTAACCCCTGCTTTTGAGACAAGCGCGTCCCGGCGCGTTGCCGTACTCATGCATCGACTGTGAGAGCCGTATTGGGCCGTCCTTCAGCCGATGGATGGGCAAATCCAGACTGGAAGTTGAGCACCATGCGGAGAATGCGCAGCGGTTCTTCCATTCGAGCCCGGCTAGTCTGTGCGTTCTGTGCGCTCGACGGCGCGCTGCACGCATTGGCGCAAGGCCCCCAGGCCATTCCCAGCATCCTGGCTCCGGCATCCACTCCGGCGCACGAGATCTACGGGCTCTCGCTGTTTGTGTTGCTGATTACCGGCAGCATCTTCGTTGTGGTGGCTGGATTGCTGGCCTACGCGGTGATTCGATTCAGAGCCCGTGAATCGGACGGTTCACACGAACCGGCGCAGGTCTACGGGAGCACCCAGGTCGAACTCGCGTGGACGGTTATTCCGGTTCTGATCGTGGTCGTGCTGTTTCTTACTACGGCTCGCATCATCTTTGCCGTGCAAAACGCACCCAAGCCACAGGGCGCCCTTGATGTCACGGTTGTGGGACACCAGTTCTGGTG
>Ga0182013_10005838_pt1 | contig 14162 bp, 13 predicted proteins | sample 612S2MmetaG_FD_120487 | JGI IMG/M metagenome (GOLD analysis project Ga0182013, IMG submission 120487) | Permafrost microbial communities from Stordalen Mire, Sweden - 612S2M metaG | ecosystem: Environmental > Terrestrial > Soil > Wetlands > Permafrost | place: Sweden: Stordalen | collected... | reverse complement strand
GCGGCCATCGACAGCGAGATCAGCACGTCGTAGCCGGCGAGCGACAGGCCGAGGAATTTCCACTGCACCTCGTCGCAGCGCACCACCTTGACGGTGTCGAGGCGCTGCAACAGGCTGCCGGCGGTGCCGAGATCCAGGATCGGGCCGGTGCAATCGGTCGGCCCCTGCCACAACCCCCATTCGACGCCGGCGTGATAGCTGGCGAGCCCGGCATTGCCGAGCGTCGCCAGCGCGATGACGGCGAGGCCCGCGACCAGCACCGCGCGCGGCGCATGCTTCGCCGCGGCGAACGTGATCAGCGCGGCGAGCGGCACCACCGCATAATAGGTGTAGCGCTGCTCGAGGCAGAGCGGACAGGGACGGATATCCAGCACCAGCTGGAAGAACCAGGCCCCCGCCAGCGTCGCAGCCGCAATGACCGTGACCAGGAGCGCCGCCGTCAGCGCCGGATGGGCGTCGCCGCGCGCCTGCGAGGGATTTGCAATGGTCGATGTCACGGCGGTCTCCTGTGTGAAAAGCGTCGTAACGCGCCGACATGACGCTGTCGAGGCAGGCGCGATCACAGGGCGGTGTTTTATCAGTCCGGCCCGTGGGAGACGGCGGGACTTCTCAAGGGAGCCTGCTCGACGCACCGCTGCCTGGCTGCAATTGACCCGCAGCGGAGCGATCGCCTTCGCCCGATCCGCATCCTGGCTCTCGATCGTCCGAAGCCGGGCATTTCCGGGCCACACGCGGGTTGACCGGCCCTCACCGCCCGCTATATTCCGCCGGCTTCGCGACCTCTCGCCTGACGGCCGGTCGCGGCAAGCCCCTGTGGCGGAATTGGTAGACGCGCTCGACTCAAAATCGAGTTCCGCAAGGAGTGCTGGTTCGATTCCGGCCAGGGGCACCATCAGCGTTTTGCGGAATCCGGGGACATCCATCGCGAGCCGCCTCCGATACGCCGCGGCACGCCAACCAATGCAGTGAGGCGGAATAAGACAATCGCTATGGCTGCCGCTGCGGCATCATACTTCCCGGGCCGATGGCCTGCGAATTGAGTTGGAAGGCTCGGCACGGCGTATAGGGGTGCGAGTTGGGGCCGCATGCTGGCGAAGACGCGGGGGCCACCGGCGCCACCTTGAGGTTCAGGGTCACCTTCATATCCGGGCCGCAGCCCCTGCCAAACAGATTCTGGGCGCACACATGATAGGTGGCCTCATTGGGTGGATTCGGCACTTCCTGAAAGTAGCTGTCCTGCAGGAACGGCACCGCCCAGCGCGGAGCCCGGGCATCCCAGGAGTTGTCCACGCCATCATCCGCGAGGTCATACGCCGGCATATTCGGACGGGATGCAGCGGGATCCAGTCTAAACAGCATCATCTGATCCAACTGATCGAACGTAACGCTTCCCGTCGAAGTCGTCGTGTAGCACTTGGCAGTCACGATCGCGTAGCTGATCGAACCCAGGACGCAGTCGGTTGGAGCCAATGGGGCAGTCCCGTTTCGTTGAAAATCGATGACAAGGTTCTGATTGGCGTCGATATTAACGGCGAGAAAAAAGAAGCTGTTCGCGTTCGGGTCCTTTGACTTCACGATGAGATTCGAAAGATTGACGGCGTCCGTGTACAGCGCCGGGTTCTGGGTATCGACCGCGTTGTTCAATTGCGTGGTCAGGTTTCCGTTTGGCCCCTGCTGACTGGCAATCTCCTTGCTCAGGTTCGTCAAGGCCGAGCCGCCGAACAAGTTTGTAATGATGTTGTTCGTCGTGACGTTGACGTTCGACATGGTCACGGAAGCTGCCAATGCCGACATCGGCGTGGTGGAATTGGGCATCGATCCATCGATTGCCCCCATGAACCCAATTCCGGAGTCGATTTCGACCGTCGCCGTGACATTGATCTTGGGATCGGTCGCCGTCGTGGCGGTGAAGCTGAATTTCACATCATTGAGGATGATTTTCAGACCAAGCTCGTTTGTCCCCAGCATCATTCCACGAAGTTCAAAGGAACTTGGAATGGAGCAGGAGTCAAACGAAGAAACCTGGCTCTTCCCGACGCTCAGGACCGCGCTTTTCACGCCCTCACAGAATATCGATTGCGAAATCGCCATGGATAGAATTTGGGATAGTGACTGCGGTGGCTGTATTGGAAGCGGCGATGAATTGAATTGCGCGCTGACGGGGCCTTGCCAGTTCATAATATAACCGCCCGCATCGAGCGGATTCGCTGCTGCGGTAACCGCTCTGCACAGCATGACAATCGCGGCACTCAAAACGACGGTAAGCCGACCTGCCATGTCCTCGCCTCCTTCGAAACGGAACCAGTCGCCAAAATCAAACCTCGCACCGGATATGGCATTCTAGTCCAGGTAGAGCGCCATTCATAGAACAATCGAATGAAGAGGCCGCCAGGCTTTCATAAATCTGCCACGCCCGCATCGCCCTGATGATCGTCGAGAACATTGCCGTTTCGGCTTGTCACCGGCGCCCAGCGGGAAGCTCGAAAGCTGACGACCGCAGCGCCGTGCCAAGACACCATCGGTGCGGTAACGGATTGCTGCCATGGCATCCCGAAAGAGACAGAAAACCGTATTCCATTGAATACCCGTTTAGGTTACATTACTCAAACACTACCACGCCAATAGTGGAGAACAGTGATGGACAAGAAGGACCCATCTGATTCCGAAATCGTTGCGATCAAGAAGAAATTGAAGTCCGGCAAACTCGAGCCAAGCGACCTGAAAACCCTGGAATCGCTTGTCGAACGCACCGAGCTGGCGACCAAGAAGTTGCGGGCCGCCATCGTCGAGTAACGAGGGCGCTTCAGACTCTCAAATAAGAGGGGGCCGGATATGAATTTTCTTGGACCCGGGAAATCCAATCCGGCCCCTTACCTGCCCTTGAATCGTTCGGTGGCGTTCCTGGCGAAATCGACCGGCAACGCTGAGCTGGACGTCCTGCTGCTGGACCGATTCGAATTCACGCTGAAGGAGGCAAACGAGAAACGCGAGATATTCTCGCGGATAGCGGAAAGCCTCGACATCTCATTTGTCGGCGACGTCGTTTCTCCCGAAGAATTCGAAGTGCTCCTTTCCGACCAATTCTCGGCGGCCTGCGAATATGTCTATGGCCACCCGTTGTGGGAAAGGATTCGATCCGGATCTAAGGATGCGCTCTACGCCTATTTGCTGGAAACGCGCCACTATCTGGCTGCCGCGGCTTCCCGCATGTCGCCCAGCATCGGCGCCGGAATAGGCCTTGACCCGCTGACCCTGCTGCTCTCCCGACATCTCCTGGAGGAGTGGGATCACGCCAAATATTTCTCGGACGCGCTGGCGGTCATCGGCTGCGATCCGATTCTGACGAGCACGGCTCGACCCGTTCCTTCGACCCTGGAATGGATACATGCGACAAGAGCCATCGCCAGACGCAGCGGGCTGAGCGCGGCCGTCTGCTCGGGATTCATGGAATACTCCTCGACCGAGACCCATGCGGTACGATCCTGGCACTCGATGCTGGTCGAGAAGGGATTTCTGCCGGCGGAAGCAAACCGTGCGATATTGGGCCACCTCGAGACCGACCTCGATTTCGACCACGCCGACAATTGGAAGCGCGCCATACGATTGCATGGCGCGGTCAGCCCCGGCACCGCCGCCGGGATCCTGAACGACGTCGCGGCCATTGCGGAAATGATTTACCGCTGGCTCTCCGCCCTGAACAGCGGCTGTTCGGCTTCGATCGTTTACGGCATGCAGGCGCTGACAGAGGCCGGCGTTCTGACAGAGCCGCCGCCGGACCACTGTCATCTCGACGTCCTGGCGTTCAGCGGGATGCCGGTCTGGCCATCGGCCCTCATGAGCCAGATGAATTCAGCTGAAGGGAGCGAGCCGTATGAGCCGGCGACCGTCGTCGCCGCCCTGGCCTATGCATTCGGGCATCGACAGTCAGAACTGGAAATATCGGATCATCCCCTCGCGAACATCACGGCACGAACGACACGCCAGCTCGGTTCGTCGTTGCAGGCGCGTGACTTGTCCAGCGCAAACGCCCTGGCGGCGATCGCGAGCTCCTGGCTTCGTTCCATTGACGGCCATACGCTTTGGGATCGGATGATGGAGCCGTCCTCCGACGGGATCGTCATCGGATATATTCTCGAAAACTATCACTACCTGGCCTCGGCAACGCGCCACATCAGCGCCGCGATATCGAGCTGCACCCACACCGCCATCCGCTTGCAGCTGATCGAGCATTTGCAGGACGAACTCGAGCACTGCGACATTCTCCGCGAGAAGCTCGTGAGTATTGGCGGCGTGAATTCCCCGGAGTTCATGCGTCCGCTGCCGACAACGATTGCCTTCGTGGGTTATCTGGAGACGCTCGCAACCCTGGACTGGAAGGCATACATCCTGGTCTCCGCCTTCCTGCAAGTGAGCCTGGCCGAATGTCGGCATGACCGGCGCAATTCACTTTTTTACCAGTCGGTCATCGACAACAACCCGGCCTCGGGCGCGCTTCTCAATACCATTTGGAATCACGACGAAATCGATGCGGAGCTGGATCACGACGCCAGACCGCTTCGGCGACTCGAAGCGCTGGTGAGAAGCGAGCCGTTGCCGAACAGCTCCTTGCAGCACGCCGCCATCGCCCCCGCCCTGGCCTGGAGCTTTTTCGACGGAATCGTCCGGCATTATGCCGGCGGGCGGAGCGCGGTAGCGCAACGGGCCGGCTGGCGAAGCTGATGGATCTCGGCCAGGTCGTGAGAAACGGCTCGCCCCGGACGGCGATCATCGAAATACATTGGACTCTGCGCGACCTGATGCGCCCTTGCGTATTCCCTCGGCGTTTCACTTCCTCAGTATTTCGCCGCGACCGGACCAGTGTTGAAGCGATAGTTCAAGCCGATGCGGGCGATAGCGCCTCGGTTTTCGAAATGAGACGTGAAAACGGTATTCGGCGTCGCACAGGCCGCGCCCGAGACGACCGTGCAATTTGCGGCGAGCGGGTGATTGCCGAGATCATAATAAAGGGCCTCGCCTTTGACCGACCATTGGCCAAATCCCACCTCGGCCCCGCCGCCGGCCGTCCAGCCGAACAGCGTTGTCGAATCCGATGCAAAAATGCTGACCGGGCCGCCTGCCGCCGCGTCGCTCTGGAAGTATGAGTGGCGCACACCCGTATAGGCCAAGCCTGCGGTCCCATAGAGCAACACACCGTTCCCCACCGCCATGCCGAGGCGACCGCGCGTCGTTCCAATCCAATCCAGCTTCTGCGTCACGGCCGACGTCAGCGGAAAGAAGCCCGGCGCGGCCGTGTTGCTGGTCCCTCCTCCGGCGAGGCTGGATCCCACGAAGTCGGTCTCAATGCCGGCCACCCAGTTCGTGACCTGCCAGTTGCAACCGAGCTGTCCGCCGCCAAGCACGCCGTTTCGATCGTAGCTGAAGCCCGAAGCTATGCGGCGCGTCGTAAAGGCCGCGGTGGCGATGCCCGTTGGATCAACGAGCGTGACAGGCGTATTGTCGTGCTCCCGGATGCCGCCGATATTCGCGCCAACGTAGCAGCCGGTCCAACTGTAGACCGGCACCGGCGCCGTCGGTGGCGCCTTGACCGGCATGTCGGCGGCCAGAACCGGCGTCGTTATGAGAACGCCGACGGCGGCAAAACCAAGCAAGCTTTTCTTCATGTTCACCCCCCAGTGCTGATAGCAAGACTCAGCCTGTGGAGGTCGCGCCGGATGTAATATTGGGTGACGGCCTGCGCAGCCAGCGCTTCTCCCGAACTTCCGGGGTTCTTCGGATTGCTCGTGAAGAACAGGGATGTCGTTTTCGGAGTCAGCATCGAAGCCAGGACTGCCGGCGAAAGCTTGGTCATGGATTTCCCGACCGCCATTCCGATAACGACCTTATGCGTGTCCACTCGCTGGACCGTGCCGGCGAGCGATGCGGACGTCAGCTGCACGCCTGTTTTCGGCGTCAACGATATACTCGGCGTGAGACCCGCGTTGACGGTGGTGATGAAGGTAAGGGTGTCCACCATCGTCGGCGCACCCGAGGGATTGATAGTAACCGTCGTCGCAGAGTCCTCCTCGGCGACGAGGTCCCCGGACACGGCCAAGCGGACGAAGGTCTGGACCATCTCGTCGAGGCCGATCCGTCCGGCAATGGGATATTCATAGTTCGGACCGGACGGTGCAGATTTACCGAAAGAACAGTGGTTAGCGTCGTTCTTGTCGCCCTTTTTTGGCTGCCCCAACTTCAAGAGCGTAAGAAAGTTGTCGCTGACGGTGAAGGCTCGCACGTTTTCCCGCTCGGTTTTATTGCCAAGCGACGGCGCGAAGGTTGCCATTCCGTTCTTGAGCGGCTCCAGAATACTCGCATTGAACTGCAGGTTATCGGTTTCATCGCCCTGAAGCGAGAAGTCGTAAACGATGCCTATGTTCTCCAGATCGAGAAGTTTGCTTTGCTCCCAAGGACTCAGCGACACCTGGTGCAGTGGAGTTTCATCCGTGATTTCCTGGATGTCCTGGTGCTGCCCATGTTTGTGCAGAATTTCCAATACGGCGGTCCTAATCGCGTCTCGCGCTTCACACCTGATCTTTCGGACAATGGTGGGCGTCCCGTATCCGGTGACGTCCTTCGGTATCGGGTGAATCGAACACCCACCAAGGAAGCAGGAAACAAGGCCGCACGAAAACACCGGCGCAAGAAATTTGCGCAAAAAATAACGCAACATGACTGCCTCCAGTCAAAAAAGACATTGATGCACGCCAAGCGCGAGGAGTCTGTGATATTCGCGCAACACCGACGCGTAATTTAATTATCGACTACCTTTGGGAGAGGCGCGCTAAGACACGCGATGCACCAGTCTGCGCCCATTGCATCGCTGAATAACGTCCGCCTTTCCCCAAATAGCAGACCGCATCCGCGAGATCTCCCAACCCATTGTTCGGGTGAAAGGTCGATCATATTGAACCATGAATCGTGGTGGCTCTACCCACGAGAACAACCGACATATCTGAGAAGCCGGCGAGAATTTCCGATTGAAATGAGAGCCGAACCAGCCCGAACTGGGAACCAAAAATCGTGCGTGTAACGCTGTGAGTACAGGCTCGTAGCGCTTCGAGTAGAGCCTTATTTTACGGCATTATTCGCACTTGTTCGATTCCGCCCAGGGCACCAGTCCGGTTTCGCCAGAGACCTGACTTAGACAGATCCTCGCCCCCACTCAGGCATCCCCGGCCCTGTCCTTGCCGTATTGCAGCACCTGCAATTTCTCCAGCGTGACGAGGCCGCTGTCCATCATGCCGTCGAGAACGGGCAGGAAGCCGGTGATCTTCTCTTCGGAATCCACGATCTCGATCACCAGCGGCAGATCCATCGAAAGCCGCAGGATCTTGTCGGTGTGGATCAGGCTCGATTGGCCGAAGCCCATCGGACCGCGCAGCACGGTGGCGCCGGCCAGCTGCATTTCGCGCGCTTTCTTGACGATGGCTTCATAGAGCGGACGGCCGTCGAACTTGTTATTCTCACCGGTGAAAATCCGCAGCAGCATGGCTTGTTTCGGCATTTGCATTTTTCGAATCCTTATAGACGATTGAAACGTGCCGCCAGGGCATGGCCGAGCCATACGGCCGTCATCCAGCCCACGACCGAGACCGACAAATTGAGAGATGCGGCCCTGATGTCACCGGACTGCACCAGCCGCAGGGTTTCGAGACTGAACGCGGAAAAGGTGGTGTAGCCTCCGCAAATCCCGACCATGACGAACTGCCGCTGCCGCGGACTGACGAACAGCCTGCCGTCCGGGCTGGTCAGCGTGGCATAAAATCCGATGATGAACGAGCCCGTCACGTTGACGAACAGCGTTCCCCAGGGAAAGCCGCCGCCGAGCTCGCTCAGGAACAGAACCGAGACCAGATAGCGTGCGACCCCTCCGACAATGCTGCCGAGCGCGACGGAAACATAGGAGCCGGTCGTATCCCACATTTTCTGCCACCAGATGGAGCGGCGCGCCCGTGGCGGCGGCGGGTTCCCGGCCTGTTTGGCCGGCGAGGGTGAAACCTTGGGTGAAACCTTTTCCTGCATGGCCCGGGTTTCCCTTTACCCGAAAGCGTGCAGGCCAGCGGCAAAGCCGGCGGCGACGGCAAGAAGACAGAGCGACAGCGAGAGCGCCAGATTCCAGACCGCGAGCTTCAGCTCGCCGTCGCGCGCGAGCGACAGGGTCTGCAGGCTGAAGGAGGAAACGGTGGTGTAGCATCCCAGAAATCCGGTGACGGCGAATTGCCACGGCCTTGCGGCCGCAAAGGCCCCATGGCCGGCCGCCGATGCCGCCAGCACGCCGATCAGGAACGCACCGCTCACATTGATGATCATCGTGCCCCAGGGGAATGTCTCGCCGACGCGACGCGCGACGAAGCCGGACAGCCAGAACCGGGCCATCCCGCCGAAAACACTGCCCAGAGAAACCCAGATCACTCCGTCGATCGTATCCACCGCGTGCCTCGACTTGCTGTCACACCTGTATGCCGCTTACACCGGATGCCGACGCGCACCCGATGATCATGTCTTGATTTGCATTTTTCCTGCCAGGATTCCTTTCAGGTTTCTTTGCAAGCTTCCTGCCGGCAATCGTCCTCTTCCATCAACACGTCCAGCCGTCGGCGCGCACCATCCGGTTGGCGCGCGAGGCGGTTAGTTCATTTCGCGTTGAGACGGAGAAGCAGGCCTGAGCGGCATATCGCCATGGCTTGACCCCCCGCATTCTCGACGCGGCAGGAGTCATCAGCCCTCACAGGCGGTTTTGGGGAACCCCATCCCCTTGAATCGAAAAAATACTAGACGATGTCCAGGCGGGGATCAATATCAACCCGCCGGCATCGGGCTGATCCCGACGGAGCACGCACCGCTCACAACCAATACCACAAGTAACAGTTCGCCCGCGGAAGCAGTTGGACATGGCAGCGGCCCTGACGTGCTTCGTCGCTTGCATACTCGGTGAGGTTGTATTATCGTGAGCTCACTGGCAACCAGAGGAGCCGTGCTATGAGCGCCGAGCAAAGCCACGCGACGATCGAAGAAATCAAATCCGATGGCCTGGTCAAGTCGATGTTTGAAGACATCAAGGCGGACCTCTTCATCAAGACGGGCAAGACCGCCGGCAGGCATTTTTTGGTGAAAGTCGATAACGGGACTGCGAAGCCGACACTCATCGCGCTCCACCTCTGATGCACATGCGCCAGGGTTACTGATTGCCCTGGCTGCGGTTGTCACCGATCGAGCCTGATCATCGATCAGGCTGAGGGATGGTATTCGAACATGCATGGAGTTCCCGATAGGCCGCGGCTAACGGGTATCGTCCGGCAGGCCAGCCAGTCCGTATTTGTAAACACAGACGGTATCGATCACGAGATCGTTGCCGATGGCGTAGAGCCACACGTCATCGCGGAAGTGCTGCGCCGCTTCGACGGCGAAAACAACATCACGCAGGCATTGGATGGAGAAGGCGGCTTATCCGAAGAGGAAGGCCGGCAGTTGGTCGAATCGCTCAATGCGGCGGGGTTGATCGACGATCCAGGTCCCGTCGAATGCCGCAACGCCATCGACGTGATCCTCGAACTCGAAGATATTGTCGAGGATCTCTGCACCCGGACAATCTACCAGAATCCGTTCTGGACCACATGCCTCGCTGTCCGCGGCCCCGGCGATCTTCCGCAGCGCCTGGCGACCGGCATGGTCATCGAAAACTGGCATTTCCTGTTCCGGGAAAGCTATTTTGATGCGCCGGTTCTCTCATACGTGCCCCACACCGAAGTCCGACTGGTGATCAACCAGTTTTTCAGCGAGGAGTATGGGCATGACGAGATTCTCCTCAAGTCGCTGAACGCGGTTGGCCTGAGCCGCGATGATATGCGGGACGCGATCCCGCTTCCTGAAACAATGGCCTTATGTAACGCGTTGGCCTATTGGGCCCACAACGATCCCTTGTTCTTCTTCACGACCCTGGGCTTGCTGGAAGGGCAAGGCATGAAAAAGGACAGCTTTATCGAAGCCTGCGAGCGGGCCGGCCTTGCAGACGATTTCATCGAGCCGCTTCGGATCCATTCCAACATCAATATCGGCGCGGGGCACGGAAACCTGACGCGCGAGATATTCAAACACATTCCGGGACTCGATCATGCCACGGTGGCGCGGATGCGCAGCCAGGCGCCCCTGTTCGTCGAGCTCTACGACGCGTTCTATTCCGGGGTTTGGCGGCACTACACCAGTGATGCCCCGCTTCTTCGCCGCGTATCCGAGCTGTGATGGTGATCCCATGAACCAGGGAGATTCCGAATTCGACCATCCCGGGTTTCGCCGGGGCGTCGAGGTCGATTTGCGCGACTCCGAGGCCGTCATATCGCTGGCGGCGCGCACGTGCTCGTTCGACTTCCCGGAGCAGGTCCGGTCCGCAGTCGCCGGATTTCTAAGGGATCTGGAAACCGGCGGCTACGTCCTGTCGGACCTCCAGGGCCGGGCTCCGGACATTGCCGATCAGGTTCCCGGGCTGATTGGCGAGTTCGGCCGGCTGCGGCTGCTGACGGAGTCCGGAACGGGCGCATCCGCCAAGGTGATCGATGGCACGCAGCTGTATCGCGAGCTTCGCCGCGTCGCGAACCGCGTGACCAACCGTGTGGCCAGTTCGGCCTTTTACCGCGCCCTGGTGGAGGGCCGCGCGCAGGCGCGCCAGCTCATCGGTTATGGGCTCGAGTACCACTGGCTGGTCCGCTCGGCGCCCGGCCTGATTGCGCCGGCCCTGGCCTCGGCTCACGGCCTGGCCGGGCGGCGGCTGCTCGAAGAATTCCTTGCATCCGAAATCGGCCATGACAAGTTCATTGGCGCGGCGTTGCAGTCGGTGGGCATCACGCCCGACGAACTCGAGCGGCATCAACCGTTGCCGTCCACATTCGCCCTGGGAGCGTCGCTTGGCGTCTATGCCAGGCAGCACCCCATCAGTTTCAAGGCGTGCTTGTTCGTCATGGAGGAGACGCGTCCCGAATTCATCGATGCTTTCGACCGACGCTGCGTGGAACTCGGTATGCCCTCCTCCTTTTACCTGCCGCTCCGCCAGCATGCCGACCTCAACTCCGAATACGATCATGGGGATATTTCGGGGGATCTGCTGGCGCTCGAAGGCGCGGTCGACGCCGAGACCTGCATGGTCGTCAAACGCCATCTTGCGCTGTTGATCGAGACCATGGTGCAACAGGAAGAGCATATCCTCAGCTATTACGGGCGTACCGACACGCCAATGCCCCGGATCTTCACTTGAGGCGCGGGTGATGGAACCCTGGTCCCTGCACCGGTATCGCCGTCCCCGGCTCCACGTTGACACGATCGGCATCGAACAACACGGCCACGTGGTCACCCTGACCGCCGAAAGACAGGTCTACCGCCTGGCGTGTGACAGCTTCGACGGCGCGGAGCGTATCGCCGCGGAATTGGCTCGATTGCGCGACCCCGATGCTCCGCTCTGGCACGTCTTGCGCGACAGCGATCCCGACTCCAGTTGGGGAATGCTCGGTTCATTTCTGGATACCCGGTCTCTGATCGGCGAGACGGCGGACGAAGCGGAATCCGTATTGGCCACCAGGGCCGCCGCGGCGGCGGATCGGGCGGTCGAGGCTGCCGTCGCATCGATCGAGCACGAACCGCCGGCCAACCACCCCGCCATCCACGCCAATGCCGCGGCCTTTCTGGAATCGATCGGCCACAGGTCTTCAAGCGGCGGGATGGCTGATTTTTCCGTCGATCTCCGCGCTGCGGCGGGGCATCCAAACTTCTTCCTCGGCCTGCTCGGCGTGGAGTTTTCCTACATGCGCCGATGCGCCCCGGTGGCGCTGTGCGCGTCGCGCTTGCTGCTGTCCGAGATCGCCGGCCTCAACCGCGATTCGCAAGACGTCTGGCGCGAGCGCATCGCCGCCGACATGGGGTGGCTCTACAGCGAACGCGACTTCGATGCCCACCTGACCCTGGTGGCGCACTGCATCGTTCGCAGCGCCGACGCCGACGCCGCCCGCTTTCGAAGCCCGCCTTGGCAACGGTCCGCGCCGGCTCCCGGTCTGGAATTCATGCGGAAGGCGGAGCTTCTGACCCGCACCGTCTTGCGGGACTGGGGTCCCCACCGATACGGCGCCGCGGTAGATGGCCTGCGAGACATCGGCTCGCCGCTGGTCAAGGGCTGCTACATCGAGCAGTACCAGGTCACGCAACGCTACGTCGAGATCATCACGCCGATGCTGCACAAGCGCCTGTCGCCCCCCTTGCGGACGCTCATGTACGACTATTTTTCGGAAGAGCTCGGGCACGAAGAATTCGAACTCGCAACCTGCGAAGCGCTCGGCATGGCCAAGAGCGCGCTCGACCGCGCCATTCCGCTGCCGCTTCATCAAGCCTTTATCGACGTTCTCACCGAGATTTCCGTATCGGACCCCGTTGCGTTTTTCGCGACCATCATGGTGACGGAAGGAATGCTCGGCGATCAATCCGCCGTTTCGGACATGCTGGAGAAAATCGGGCGCGGCCATCGGGATTTTCAGAACGTCTCTCGCCGCCACGATCAGCTCAACAAGGAGCTTCACCATACGGCGATCGCCCGGCACGCGTTCGAGCACATCGCGGTCGTCGGGGCGGAACGCCAGCGGCATGCGCTTGATTGGCTTCTGTTCCTGCTGGAGCTCAACCACCGTCTATGGAACGGCCTGGCGGATTTCTATGGGCCGCAGAGCGAACTCCGGATGCACGGTTTCCTGGGCCGGCCGTGGCTACCGCAGGCCGCCAGCTAGTATTGACGATGTGAGATAGGTGAATCGCTTGCTGCCCATGCTTCGAGACGCTCGCGTCGCTCGCTCCTCAGCATGAGGTTGTTGTGTTTCAACAGGTTAGACCTCGCCGGGCGAGCGTTAGCAGCTTTGACGCGGGGTAACGGCGAGGCCGGCCGTCAGAACCGGTAGTTGATGCCGACGCGGCCGATCGAGATGCTGGCATCGGCGCCATGGCGCAGGACATAGGTCGGATCGAAGGTGTTGACGCTCAGGAAGTCGGCGGACCTGAAGGTCGCGTAGAGATATTCGGCCCTGGCCGTCCAGTGCGTCGCGAACGCGTATTCGGCGCCGGTACCGACGACCGCCCCGGTCCGCCAGCCCGAGACGCTTCCCTGATTGGAGGAGGTATCGGGCACCTGCACGAAGTGGACGCGCTGGCTGTAGCCGACGTCGGCGACCGCCGCGCCGCCGGTCAGGAACAGCAGCAGCCCCGGTGTTGCGAGCCAACCCAGCCGGGCCCGAAACGTCGCCAGCGAGCGGATGGCGAAATCTTCGTGGAAATCGGCTGCGGGATCCGCAAATCTCGCGATCGGCGAGGTCTGCCGCGAGGCGTGGAGGCCGAGCCAGGACCAATCGGCTTCGACGCCGCCGACGATCCGCGGCGCGAATTGATAGTTGAAGCCGAGCTGCCCGCCGCCGCTGAACGAGGCGGGCGAGAAGCCGGTGCTTCCGGCCGCCGTCAGAACGCCATTGGCAGCCGGGTCGGAGCCGTTGTTCTGGATCACCGCGAGATTGCTCCGGGCGTCGCCCCACGCGCCGCCGGCGTTCAAACCCAGATAGAAGCCGGTCCAGCTCGATGGCGATGCCGGCGCCTTGGTTGCAAGGTCCGCGCCGAAGGCGGAAGAGCCGGCAAAAGCGACGGTGGCGGCGACGGCCGCCGCGATACAGATATTGGTCATTTGAGAGACGCTGGATTCCGTTGAAGACTGAAGCCCGCCCGCAGCCGGCGCTATCCGACGGCTTCGACGCCATCGCTGTAGCAGCGGGTGTCCGCACGGGCCCAACGAAACCTCGAAACCCCGGACGAATTGACGCCGCGTGCCATGTTTCCGCGATTCTGCGCCAGCACGAAGCGACGGCAGCGAGCCGCGGAAATGATCGCCGTGCGCTACCGGCCGATCTGGAGAATCCACTGCGACCAGTCGGTCGGCCGTTTCGCGGAGCGATGGACCAGCGCCTCCCACTCCGGAAGGTGGCGCGCTTCGCGCGGCGTCAGATTGAACTGGCTTCTGAAGTTGCGGCTGAAGCTCTCCGGGTTGACGAAGCCGTGCAATTGCGCGATCTCGGCAATCGACAGATGCCTCAGTTCGGGAGCCCGCAATGCAT
>Ga0182013_10005837_pt1 | contig 14166 bp, 9 predicted proteins | sample 612S2MmetaG_FD_120487 | JGI IMG/M metagenome (GOLD analysis project Ga0182013, IMG submission 120487) | Permafrost microbial communities from Stordalen Mire, Sweden - 612S2M metaG | ecosystem: Environmental > Terrestrial > Soil > Wetlands > Permafrost | place: Sweden: Stordalen | collected... | reverse complement strand
CTTCTGGATCTTTATTTTTCCGATTCTGCTGGCGGCGGGGTTGGGGCTTGCGTTTCGCAATCGGCCGGCGGATGTGTTGCCGGTAGGGGCGACGACGCCGCAACTGATGCAGGCGCTGGCCGCGGACCCAGGGCTGAAGGCGACGGCGATGGATGAGGTGGAAGGCGGACGCGCCTTGCGGACGGGCGCGATTCTGCTGCTGGCCGTCGAGATGCCAAACGGCGTGGCCTACAAGTACGACGACACCAATCCCGATGCGCGCACGGCGCGGATGATCGCGGACCGCGCGGTTCAGGCGGCGGCGGGGCAACGGGATGCGGTTCACGCCGAGAATCAGTTGATCCATGAGACCGGGTCGCGCTACATCGACTTTGTGGTGCCGGGCCTGCTGGGGATGAACCTGATGGGGTCGGCGATCTGGGGTTTGGGGTTTGCGATTGTGGAGGCGCGGCAAAAAAAGCTGCTGAAGCGCATGGTGGCTTCGCCCATGCCGCGCTGGCAGTACCTGGCGTCGTTTCTGCTTTCGCGCCTGGTTATGCTGGTGCTCGAGGTGGGGGCGTTTCTGGGGTTTGCGGGGCTGGTATTCGGGGTGCCGTTTCGCGGGTCGCTGTGGCAGCTTGCGATTTTGTGCGTGCTGACGTCGATGGCGTTTTCCGCGCTGGGCCTGCTGATTTCGTCGCGAGCGAAGACCATGGAGGCCGCGTCGGGATTGATGAACCTGGTGATGCTTCCGATGTGGATTCTTTCCGGGGTATTCTTTTCAGCGTCGCGATTCCCTGCGGTGATTCAGCCATTCGTGCGGGCGCTGCCCTTGACGGCGGCGAACGAGGCACTGCGCGCGAATATGCTGCAGGGGGTGGGGCTGAATCACCTGGTGACGCCGGTAGCGATTCTGCTGGCGTGGCTGGTGGTGCCGTTCGCTGTGGCGCTGCGGATTTTCCGGTGGAGATAGTGCGCTTTTTTGTGACGCGATGCATGAATAGGCAGAAAAAAAGCGAACGGTGCGGAAGACATCTTTTAGTTGTGAAGCCCGTCTTGATTTCACTTGTGATCTGTCAGGGCTGAAGATCTGACCTGACAGATTCGCCGGTTTGAGATAGACCTTCTATTTTTGTCCCTGCTTCTCCTTGTCCTTGGCATCTTCATTGGGGTCCGGCGGCTTGGAAAGGTGAAGCTTGGCCATCTCCGGGGCCCCGACCAGAGGATCCACCTGCGTTACTTTGATGCCGGTTGCCATGGTGCCTGCGGTCCACTTGAAGTAGTAGGTCGAGCCGGCCTCAGCTTCAAACCGAGCCCGCTCATTCTCTTTTTGCCTCGCCTGGGCAAGAGCAGCACCGGCGGACATGATGGCGCTTCCGTAGTACATCTTCGGCAATCCGGAGATGACAACGGTGCCCGGAGCAACTTCCATGAAGGCATATTCGCCGTTGAGAAGTTTGGCAAGATGAGTGCCGTTGACGTAAAGCTCGTCGTGCGAGGCGGAGCCGGTGAATCTGCCGACGCGATAGATGCAGACGATTGCTTTGCCGCCGGACGGTGCGGGCAAAACTGAGGCTTGTTTCTTATCCTGTGCAACAACCAGGGGCCCTGTGAGGAGAAATGCAAACGCACAGATTGCGAGCAAGAGACTTGCCAGTGATCTGCAAGTGCGTTTCAGGCGTGACGGTGCGACGCCGCTGAAAGCAGAGGTACGCATAGAAGCGCTCCTTTTCCCTGAGTTGGAATTCTGGCGATCACTTTAGCAGGTTTGCTTGATGGCGACAAAGAAATGAGTACATTCAGGTTTGATAGGGGTTCATTGGGGCGGGCCGCCAGGAAATCCCGGCCGGGCAGGGCCTGACCCAATCCGGCTAAAATCACATAAGTATGGATAAGAAAAACCCCACAGCCAAAGCCGGCTCAGACACCGGCCTCGTGACCGCAACCGACACGATTCTCGACGGCAGCCGTTTTGTGCGCGCATGCCTGCGCAAGCCTGTTGACCGCACGCCGGTCTGGTTTTTGCGCCAGGCTGGGCGCTATATGCAGGAGTACCGCGACGTGCGCAAGCACCACACGCTGGTGGAGATATGCAAGCAGCCTGAGATTGCAGCCGAGGTGACGATTACGGCCGCCGAGAAGCTAGGCGTGGATGCGGCCATCATCTTTGCCGATCTGCTGCTGCCACTGGAGCCGATGGGACTGCCTTTCGAGTTCCAGGCGGGCGAGGGACCGGTGGTGCATCACCCGGTGCGCACGGCGGAGGATGTGCGGGCGCTCAGGACAGACAGAGCGGATGAACTAGCTTACGTGGCGCGCGCCATTCAAAAGGTGGCTTCGCATTTCAAAGACCGGCTGGGGATTATCGGCTTTTGCGGTGCGCCGTATACGTTGGCCAGCTACATGATCGAGGGCGGCGGCTCAAAAAATTACATCCACACCAAGCAGATGATGTATCGCGATCCGCTTTCGTGGCGGCTGCTGCTGGACAAACTGGTTAAGGTGCTGGAGGAGTATTGCCTGCTGCAGGTTCAGGCTGGCGCGGACGTCATCCAGATTTTTGACAGTTGGGTTGGGTCGCTGGGACTTGCCGATTATCGCGAGTACGCGTTTGATGCTTCGAAGCGGCTGGTGCGTTCCGTGCAGGCGATGGGCGTGCCGGTGATCTACTTTGGCGTGGAGACGGCGGGGCTGCTGAGCGAGATGGCTTCGACAGGCGCGGACGTGATTGGACTGGACTGGCGGCAGCCGCTGGACGAAGGCTGGAAGGCTGTGGGGCACGGCCACGCGGTGCAGGGCAACCTGGATCCGATAACGCTGTTTGCACCGCTGGAGGTTTTGGAGCTGCGGGTGAAGGAGATTCTGCGGGCGGCGAATGGGCGGCCGGGGCACATCTTCAACCTGGGGCATGGGATTGTTCCCACCACGCCTGTCGAAAATGTGCAGGCGGTGGTGCGGATGGTGCGGGAGTTTAGGAATGAGAAGTTATAGCGGAATGGGAAATTCTTGGCTCGAATCCCGAACGATGTCAGCTCTATTCTCTTGTTCCGTAGGCGTCGTTGCTTGTTGGGGCATCTGCATAGTCCTTAGCCTGATCTTATGGGGGCAACAAGCGAAGTCTTTCTCGTCGGATAACAAAATTCTAGTAGTTTTGGGCGGCACTTTGGTGGTCGTTAGCGCAATCGCTTTCCTTCTCATTATCTTTGGCATGGCAATTCACTGCCTACTCAACGGAGATCTTTCAATCGGAACGAAAACACTCTGGTCCATCTTCGCTTTCCTCACCGCACCCTTCGGGGCCTCAATCTATTTTTTTGCTGTTTACAAGAAGCAGAGGAAAACGCATCGCGAGGATATCAATGGCTAAACAAGCTGTTCTGCTGCTGGCCCACGGAACACCGGAGACCGTGGAGCAGATTCCCGAGTACCTGCGCAACGTGGTGAGCGGCAGGCCGCTGCCGCAGGCGGTGATTGAAGAGATTCAGCACCGCTATAGCCTGATTGGCAGGAGCCCGCTGACTGAGATCACGATGGAGCAGGCGCGACTTGTGGAAGCAGTTCTTGCAGAGAGTGGACAGGCTGTCCGGGTTTATGTGGGGATGCGGAACTGGCGGCCTTACATTCCTGACGTGGTGCGGCAGATGCGTGCCGATGGAGTGGAAGAGGCTGCGGTCATTTGCATGGCGCCACAGAATTCGCGCACAAGTGTTGGACTCTACAGGCGCGCTGTGGAGGCGGAGGCGGGCGGACTGCGCATCGATTTCACGCCGGGATGGGCGCAGCATCCGTTGCTGGCGGAGGCTTTCGCTGAAAGGCTAAGGCCGGCCTTGAGCAAGCTGAGCGCGGAGTTGGGCGCACCGGTCCCAGTGTTGTTTACGGCGCACAGCGTTCCCTGCCGCACGGTTCAGACGCCAGCCGCAAGTGAGGGGCAGCCGCGCCTGTGGCCCGGCAGCGGCGTGGACCCTTACGCAGAGGATGCCAAGCACACGGCCGAGATGGTTGCGGCACTGGTGCCGGAGATTCCTCGGTGGTGGTTTGCTTTCCAAAGCCAGGGCGCGAGTGGGGGACCATGGATTGGTCCATCGGTTGAAAGCACGCTCGACGGAATCGCGGCTGAGGGCGTGAAAGCGCTGGTCCTGCAACCGATAGGATTTCTCTGCGACCACGTCGAGATTCTTTACGACGTGGACATTCTGTTTCGCGAATACGCCGCGGGAGTTGGCATTCGTCTGGAACGGCCTGAGTCTCTGAACGGGTCGGTGACATTGGCCAGGGCTGTAGCGGAGTTGGCGCGGCTTGGGTTGGAGCGGTTACGGGGATGAGTGGTGGGCAAAGCTCCGCGGAGCAATCCTCGAGATAAGGGTTACTTTTTGTGTGATTTCTGATGAAGTTTTTGTCATCTGCTCTCCAAATAACTTCTCGACTGGGTAAGATTGTTTTTAAATCCAGAGACACGCTTCAACTGGTTCGATAAGAGAGTGCGTTTTTCCGGGTGCGAAAGCGGGATTCGATTGAGCTGAGTGCTCCTATTTAATTTCCGCAATCAGACCGACCGTCAGGGAGTGGGTTTTGCCGGACGAAGTCAAAAAGCTAAACGCAAAAGCCGTGTCGCAGGAAGTTCGCGAAGAGGGTGAGCCGCTGCAATGTCCCAGGTGTGGCGGCGCGCACATGAAGCGGATGCGCCGCGAGGGTTTTTTCAAACGAAGAATTTGCTGGATCTTCGGATATTACCCTTGGCGCTGCACGAAATGCCTGGGAAACTTCCTGCTCAAAAGGCGTGCTCTGCCCAGAAGGTATCAAGGATTGATGCCGGTCGCGGAGCAGGTTGTCGATTCCGGAGGCGCTCGAGAGTGAAGTCTCAGGACCGGAAGAAATTCCTGGCCAGGAAGATTACGTTGGCAGGCCGCTCGGCCAGCCGGCGCATGAAGTAGGGGTACCAATCGGTTCCAAACGGGACATATACCCGGACTTTGTAGCCCTCCTGCAAAAGCTTGCGCTGTAAATCGCGGCGGATACCGTACAGCATTTGAAACTCGAAACGGCTGGGCTCAATGCCGTGCTTGGTGGCATGGGCTTTGATGGCGGCGACCATGGCTTCGTCGTGCGTGGCGAGCCCGTGATAGACCGGGCTATCGATGAGCATGCAGCCAAGGCGAACATAGCTCGCGTCCACATCCGCTTTGCTCGGGAAGGCGATCTCGGCAGGCTCCTGGTAAGCGCCCTTGCAAAGGCGTACGCGGATGCCTTCGGCAATGAGTTGTTCCACGTCTGCCTGGGAGCGGTAAAGGTACGCTTGAATGACCACGCCCACCGCGTCCCGTGCCTCAGGCCGCGCATAAATGCGACGCACAATGTCGAGCGTGGTCTGAGTGACTTTTGCGTCTTCCATGTCGACGCGGACAAAGTTGCTTGTGGCACGGGCATGTTCGGCCAGTTTCCATACGATGGTCTCGGCCAGCAGAGCAGAAAGCCCGAGGCCCATCTGGGTCAGCTTGACGCTGATGTTGGCATTCAGCTTGCGCGCGGAAATCATGTCGAGGAGTTGGTGGTAGATGTCGGCGGCGCGGTATGCCTCGGTCTCGGAGGTAACACTCTCGCCAAGCGAATCGAGAGTGACGGCCATGCCCTGCTGGTTGACGGACTCGGCTACGCGAAGGGCGTCGGCGATTTCCATGCCCGCGATGAAACGGGAGCTGAGGCGCACCCCGAGGCTTGAGTTTTCGCAGAAGTGACGCAGAGGACGATTGCGGGAAAGTGCAATAAAAGCGGAACGCAATAAAGGCATACGAAGCCTCTGCCGAGAGCGCGCAGGGGAAAGCCTATCTCCCGGACAATCTAGTTTCGCACGAACCGGAGGACCGTGCGCCATGGCTCCTATATGTCGATACGACCTAAGTGGCATGGCAGTGTTGAAAACCGGGGCGAAACCACGCGGGGAGAGATTGACTCCTCAGCGTGGTTTCGAGATTTCTTTAACGAACTTTGTAGACGGTGCTTCCGTGTGGCGGCAAGGTTACGCTGATTTCTCTTGAATCCTTAAGGGTGGCGTCGCTCCAGGGGTCCTGTGCCTGATGCTTTTTATCATCGAGGCCAAGCTGCTTCCATGTTGCTTTGAGCGTCACAGGCTTGTCGTCGAGATTGAAGAAGGCAAAGTACTCGGCGTAATTTCTTGAGCCTGAGGAGCCGGCGGTGCCGCGCCACACTCTGGCGGTTTCAAAACCAGCGGGCAGGCTTGTCTGATCGACGGGATGGCTGAGGGTGAGGCTCTGGTTCATAAAGAGCACCGCCTGGTTGGTGACGAGTGAGCGCGTGAAGTCGTCAAGCCGGGTGAGATTGGCGCCGAGAATCAGCGGCGAGCGGGAAATGGCCCACAGGGTGAACTCGGTTTGCTGCTCGTCGTGCGTTTCGCGGGATTGCCTTGGCTCACCCAGGCCGGGATGGGGCCCAAGCCAGCCCTCGGGCAGCATGTCAGCGTCCGGCCAGTTGCCGGGAGTGACATACGGAATCCACTCGGCGATCCGGTCGAATTCTTCTTTAATGCCAAAGGGAAACTCGCTTTGCCCCGGCTTGTGGTTTGCCGTCCACAGGTCCCAGTGGTCGTCGGTGATGCGCCACATCTGCGCGTATTTGCCCACCTCGACGGCGTGCGTGAGTTGCGTGGGGCCGGGCGAAAGGCTCAACACGATGGGGCGGCCAGTCTTCTTGATGGCCTCGGCGATCTGGCGAATTTCAGAAGGGCGATAAGGGTGGTCGCTGATGCAGTCGACCTTGATGTAGTCCAGGCCCCAATTGGCATAGAGCTTCAACATGGAGTCGTAATAGGCCTGGCCGGCTTCATTGTCTTTGACTCCCCAGTTGCCGTCGTCCCACGGGCAGGGGGTGGTCAGGTCGGCCGCGTCTTCGGCATGGAAGCTTGAGTCGGCGATGGGCAGGTTCTGCTTGACGACTCCGCGAGGAATTCCGCGCACGATATGAATCCCGAACTTGAGGCCTTGTGCGTGAACCCAGTCGGCGAGGGGCTTGAAGCCCTGGCCGTCCGCGGACGATGGAAAGCGGTCCGCCACGGGGATGAGCAGGCCGTTTTGATCCCAGAGGTATTTCTTTTCGTCGAGCGTGTGGCCGAAGGGATTGGCCATGTACCAGCCCTCGTCGATGACCGCATACTGCCAACCGAAGCGCTCGATGCCGGCGAGTACTGTGGCGTTGGCCTTGAAATCGGCTTCATCGATGGTCAGCCCGTAGGCATCCCAGCTATTCCAGCCCATGGGCGGCGTGGGAGCGACGGTCTGCGCGTGGTTGAAGGTTGCGGCGAAGAAAACTGCGGCGAAAAACAAAGCGGAAAAAAGCGTGCGGCGGGACATGCGTAAACGTATAGCACAATTGGCCCATTCGGTGCAGGCTAAATGGAATCGTGTGGTGTGCACGACGCGAACAGCGCACGTACAATTACGCGCATGAAGCCGCTTACGCTTTCTCGTCGCGAATTTCTTGAGATTTCAGCCGGCGCCGGCTCCAGTGCCGCCCTGGCGCAGGCTGCACCCACGGTTCTGTTGGGCCAGGGCGCTGCTGTTTCAGCTTTCACGCCTGATGCGATTCCCGCATGGGCGTCGAAGCCGATGCGCTGGATGCAACTCACGCTGGTTGAAGACGACCCGATCCACTATGACGCTGCGTTCTGGATTGACTACTGCAAGCGCACGCACTCAGAAGGCGCTTGCCTGAGCGGAGGAGGCTGCGTTGCCTATTACCCGACGGAGGTTCCGTTCCATCATCGCAGCGCGTGGCTGGGCGATCGCGACGTGTTGGGCGAACTGATCACGGGATGCCGCAAGCAAGGCATGACGATTCTGATCCGCACCGATCCTCATGCCACCTACGACGACGCTAAGCAGGCGCATCCGGACTGGATTGCAGTGGATGCGGATGGGAAACCGCGGCGCCATTGGTCGTCGCCGGAGATGTGGCTCACTTGTGCCTACGGTCCTTACAACTTCGAGTTCATGACAGCGGTGCACAAGGAGATCATGACGCGGTATCACGTGGATGGGCTCTTCCATAATCGATGGGAAGGGAACGGAATCTGCTACTGCGTCCATTGTGTTGAGAACTTCCGCACGGCGACAGGAATGGAATTGCCACGGACCACGGATGCGAAGGCCCCGGTATATCTGGCCTGGCAGCACTGGCGGCAGGAGCGGCTGCTGAAGCTACTGGACGTGTGGAATAGCGCGATCCGCGAGATCAACCCCAACTCCTGGTGCGTGCCCAACGGCGGTGACGTGGCGCTGAGCACCATGGACGCGCTTGCGCTGACGGGACGCGCGCCCCTGCTTGTTGCCGATCGGCAGGGACGCAGCGGGCTGGCGGAGCCGTGGCTGATTGGGAAGGTGGCCAAGGAATTTCGCGCGGTGGTTGGACAGAAGCCGGTGATCGGGCTTTTCAGCGTGGGCCTGGAAGAGCGCTACCGCTGGAAGGACAGCGTGACCAGCAATGCGGAGATCCGGATATGGATGCTCGATGCGATCGCGAATGGGATGCGGCCGTGGTGCAGCAAGTTTTCCGGGACGCTGCACGATGAGCGTTGGCTCGCCGGAGTGGAAGATATTTTTGTGTGGACTGCGAAGAACGAGAAGTATCTGACCCACGAGAAGCCACTGGCGCGCGTTGGGGTTGTTTACTCGCAACAGACGGCCTGGTACTACGGGGGCGAGCAGGCGCGGGCCAAGGTGGAGAACTACGGACTGGGCTGGTACCAGGCGCTGGTGGAGTCGCGCATTCCGTTTGAGATGGTGCACGATAAGTTGCTGGATGCCGGACGGCTCTCGAACTTCAAGACGCTTATCCTGCCGAACATCGCGGTGCTGAGCGATGCGCAATGCGAGCAGCTTCGAGCCTTTGTTGCCTCCGGCGGAAGCATTGTCGCCACACATGAGACGAGCCTGTATGACGAGCTTGGTGTGCGGCGCAAAAACTTTGCCCTGGCCGATCTTTTTGGCGTGGACTGGACCGGGAAATCGGAAGGGCCAATGCAGAACTCCTATATTCGGCTGGAGCACGAGGCGTTCCCCCACTCGCCTTTCTTCGCAGGGCTTGAGGACGCTCCGCGCGTGATCAATGGTGTTTCGCGGCTGGAGGTAACGCCGCGCGAAAAGTTTGCCGAGACGCCGTTCACCTTAATACCGAGCTATCCCGATCTGCCGATGGAGAAGGTATATCCGCGTGTGGCGAAGACCGACATCTCGTGCCTGTACCTGCGCCAGCCGGCGGGGCGCGTTGCTTATTTCCCTTTCGACATTGACCGCACGTTTTGGGAGGTGCTCTCAGAAGATCACCTGAAGATGATGCGCAACACGGTGCGGTGGGCTACGAACGAAGCGCCGGTGTTTGAAGTTACTGGACAGGGTGTGGTCGACGCGACTGCATGGCGAAATTCCGGATCGATCACCGTGCACATGGTGAACCTGACCAATCCGATGACGATGAAGGGGCCGTATCGCGAGTTCTTTGCTGTGGGTCCGCAGACAGTGAAGCTGAGAGTGGATGACGGCGTACGGGCAAGGGAAGCGGCGTTGCTGGTTGCAGGCAAGACGGTTCCGGTTGAGCGCGCCGGTTCTACTTTGACATTTACTGTGCCTTCGGTTCTGGATCACGAGGTTGTGGCTATCGAGATATAGAAATGCGCGGCAGAATTCTGCGAGTCTGCCGCGCGCGCACCGATGCCGGTTGAGAAACTACACAAACTCCAGTGGCGCAGCCGTGACCTCGATCTCGATTTTCTGCGTGCCGAGATGGGGATGAAACGCTGTCAGTTTCACAGAGCCCGCCATCTCGAAGGCCCTGATCCAGATTGCTCCGGTGCCGCCCACCAGTGAAAACGGATTGTCGCCGATGATCTCTGCGGGGCCGGTAAGTTCCAAACGAATTGCATCGTTGGCAAAGGGCTGAATGGCGCCGAACTCGTCTGTGACGCGCAGGACGACGCGGGTCGAGTCGGCTCCATCGGCGATGAGTGAAGTGTCGTCGGGCACGAGCGCAAATTTGCGGTCCGCGCCGGTGCCGGAGAGCGATTTGGAGATGACGAGTTTGCCGCCGAGATAACCGTCGATGCGGAGATCGCCCCATACCTCGCGGCAGTGTGAGAGATCGGCGGCAAACGGCGGATACTTCAGGTGCGGAAACTCGGCGCGATTGGGATCGGCCTCGGCGAGAAGCTTGCCGCCGACATAGAACTTCATGTGATCGCAGTTGGAGCAGACCACGGCGGTCGAGAATCCGACATTCTCATCGCCGCGCGCCCAGTGGAAGGCTGGTTCGAGAACGATTTCTTCTTCGGAGTCGCACTGCGATTTGTAGAATCCCGCCGCGGGCTTGGGTTCGCGGAAGATGTCCATGACGCCGTGATAGCAGATGCGGTCGCCGGAGCCGAAGTTGCCGTGAGTGTTGTAGTCGAAGGCGCACCAGCCGATGCCGCCTGCGTATTGCGGATTTGAGGCGAGTTGATCGTGGATGCGCGCATGGCGCAGGGTGTGCTCACGCAGCCGCTCGACGTTGTCGATGGTCTTTGTAGGATAGGTGTGGCCCACGAATTCGGTATTCAGGTAGAGGGGATGATTCGGCGGTTGCAGAGGGAAGCCGAAGTCGTTGATGGTGAAGACGTCTTCGAGCAGTTCCGACTCCTGGAAGTTGCGAATGCCGCCGGTTTGCCGCGAAGGGTCCAGTTGATGCGCGAGGGCATTGGTCCGCGTGTAGAAGTCGTGGTCGTCCTTCGACTCGTTGATCCGGACGCCCCAAAGGATGACTGAGGGATGGTTCCAGTCGCGGCGGATCATGCGGTCGACGTTATCGACGGCAAGGTCCTTCCAGGCTTGATCGCCGATGTGCTGCCAGCCGGGAATCTCTTCGAGGACGAGGAGGCCGATTTCATCGCAGGCGTCGAGAAAGTGGCGCGACTGCGGATAGTGCGAGGTGCGGACGATGTTGCACTTCAGATTTTTGCGTAGGATGAGGGCATCGCGGCGCTGAACGCGCGCCGGCATGGCCTGGCCCATCCAGGGAAAGGTCTGGTGCCGGTCGAGGCCGCGGAGTTTTACGACTGTGCCGTTGAGCGAGAATCCCTGCGGCGTGAATTTCGCTTCGCGGAAGCCGATGCGGCGGGAGTCGCTGTCGAGCACATGGCTGCCGAGCAGCATGCGCACTTCGACGCGGTAAAGTTTTGGCGACTTTAGATCCCAGAGGTCGATGGGGCCCAGGTTGTCCATATGCAGAGTCTGGGTCACCGTTCCTTTGCCGTCGACAGCCAGTTCCTGGGTAGCTTTCGCGGCGACGCGATCGCCGTCGTAGAGCGTGGCTTCGAGCACGCGCGGATTTGCGGCGGCCGCGCTGTCGTCGTACTCGATCATGCAGTGGATATCGAGGGAAGGCTTGCCGCTCATCACATCCTTCGGCTCCGCGAAGATGTTCTCAATAAAGGTAGGCGAAACCAGGCGAAGCGAAACCTCGCGATAGATGCCGCCGAAGGTCAGGTAATCGATTTCGTAGCCGAAGGGCGGAATGTCGGCGCGCTCGGTGGAGTCGACTTCGACGGCGAGCACGTTGTTGCCTGCCCAGTCGACGTGCTGAGTGAGTTCGAAGGAGAAGGGAGTGAAGCCGCCTCTGTACTCGCCGAGCCGCGTGCCATTGAGCCAGACAGTCGAAGCTGTCATTACGCCTTCGAAGTCCACAAAGACGCGGCGGCCTTGCGCCCCGGCGGGAAGACGGAAGTGGCGGCGATAGATGGAGACAAACTCATAGCTCTTTTCGTCGAAGCTGTGCCAAGGGAGGCGGATATTGGTATGCGGCACAGTGACGCGGGCGAATGTGCTGTCATCGAAGATTCTCTCGCGGGCGGAGTCTGTCGACTTGGGGCTGTAAAGCCAGCGGCGATTGAGCGGCAGCACGACACGGCCCTTGGCTGGGGGTGTGGACTGAGCGGCTGCGGGCAGTCCAGGTACGACAGCGCTTGCGGCAATTATCGATCCAGTTGTCTTCAAGAAATCGCGGCGGTCCATAGTACTCCCTGGCCGGAAGATACGGGTTTGCGGCGCGAGACTGCGAGGTTGGGCAAATGTGCGCCGCCGGTGTCGAATGTATCCAAAGGCCGGGAGTAGTTTAAACCGTTCCTGCGGGGCAGGGAACCTTGGTCGGGCTTTCGCCCTTCGCCGCGATTCGAGTTCTCACCCGTCTATACTTGAAGAGACATGCTGCCTTTCATACACATTGGACATTTCAACCTGCCCACCTTCGGCCTGCTCCTTTGGCTGGCCGCGGTTGCGGCTGCGTTTGTGATGGACCGTGCCTTCCGCCGCGCTGGGATTACGGCGGACGCGATCGGGATGGTGGCCGTTGCGGTGGTGCTGGGGATTCTGGGCGCCAAGCTGTGGCATGTGATCGATACGCCGATCGAGTTCCGTGAAGAGGGCTGGCAGGTGCTTTGGGATACGGCAGGCTTTGCCTGGTTCGGCGGGCTGGTTTTCGGCATTTCAGCGCTGGTGTTTCAGGGCTGGTGGGCGAAGATCGGCGGCTTACGGACTCTGGATCTTGCGGCTCCGTCGGCGGCGATTGGCTACGGAATTGGGCGGATCGGATGCTTTCTCTCCGGGGATGGCTGCTACGGAATTGAAACGATGCTCCGCTGGCCGCTGGGAATGAGCTTTCCGAACGGGATCGATCCGACGTTGCCGGGAGTGCGGGTGTTTCCGACGCCGCTTTACGAGTTCATGGCTGGACTACTGATCGGTTGGTGGCTGTGGCGGCGGGGCGGCAAGCCTCACGCTACGGGCACGATTGTGGGGCAATACCTGGTCCTGAGCGGAATAGCTCGTTTCCTGGTTGAGTTTATCCGGCGTAACCCAAAGGTTCTTTTTGGATTATCGAATGCCCAACTGGCCAGCCTGGGGTCGGTGGTTGCGGGAGCTGCGCTCGTCTGGTGGGCGGCCCGGCAGCCGGTGACTGAGGCGGTGACGGCGCCGGTTGAAGGTTCAGCCTAGAACGAGAAGTTCATCTGGAAGACGATGGCGCGGTTGCCGGGGGTGGGGTTTTGAAATGCACCGCCAGCGAGTGACTGGGATTTGCCGAAGATCGGTGAGATCAGGACGCCGTTCGGCGGACTCAGATTGACGATATTGAGAATGTTCGATCCCCCGGCTACAAGGGTCAGGGTGTAACGGCGCGGTGCGCCTGCATTCAGCTTGATAGCTGCTCCGCCGTTGCCGATGCCGCGGTCGCTGACGCTGTCGTCGCCCGACAGCGTGGCGCCACCGGACTCGGTCTCCATTCTGGGACCGATGCCAAAAGTCTTGCTGACTCGCACGTCAAGGAGGGCGTTTGCCGGTCCCAAGCCGACGCCAAAGGGGACCATGCGCTCACCTTTGCCTGAGGGGTTGGTGTCGAGGCAGCCGTAGCGCGTGGAAACCACGCCGGGCGCACCGCAGACGCCGTAGGCAGGGCGCGCGTTGAACTGGTTGTTGCCGGTGAGGTCATACCCGGTGGTCAGGTTATAGGGCGTGCCCGATTGTGCGGTGACCAATGAGGCAAAAACGAAGCCGAAGGGCGCCGTGTAGCTGTTCATCACTGTAACCCGGTGACGAACGCCGAATGTGGCGCGGCCGTAGTCGAGGCCTGGATTCTGAGCGATCGAGGGGAACAAGTCGACTCCCTGGGTATCGCTTTTGGCGATGTTAAAGGTATAGGAGCCGTTCAGGATAAAACGCCTTGTTTGAACGCTGCTGGTGAAGACAACCTGGTGTTGCTTGAACACGCCGCCGGATTGGAATTGGTAGTTGTAAACCGGAGGCGTGGCGCCGGTGATGGTGTAGGTGGCGGGGTTGAAGGCGGGCGCGGTCACGTTGTTCGACATGTACTGATGCGCACCCTGGGTGTAAAGGTAAGTGATGTTGGCCGTCCAATGGCTGGTAAGTTGCTGATCGACTCCTGCCCCAGCCTGCATGTCGAGGGCAGCATGAAAGTGCGGGTCGATGGAGTGGTAAGAGGGGACCGCGGAACCTGATGCGGTAATCGAGCTGGGCTGCTGTGGGGCGGTGGGGTCGTAGAACGGCGGGTTGCTGACCACGTAACTCTGCTGATTGATTTGATTGTCGTGAAGGGTCTGAATGATATAGGGTGCGCCGCCCATGGAGCTGAAGGAACTGG
>Ga0182013_10005832_pt1 | contig 14170 bp, 8 predicted proteins | sample 612S2MmetaG_FD_120487 | JGI IMG/M metagenome (GOLD analysis project Ga0182013, IMG submission 120487) | Permafrost microbial communities from Stordalen Mire, Sweden - 612S2M metaG | ecosystem: Environmental > Terrestrial > Soil > Wetlands > Permafrost | place: Sweden: Stordalen | collected... | reverse complement strand
TGAAGGCCGAGATGAGAAAGCGTAGCTTGCGTTGCAGACGAAATTGCGATGTCGTGTTGCGATCCAATGTGCGAGGCAGCGAAGCCTCCCAATAAGACTCCCAAAAGGAATACCAGGTTCCAGAGTCCGGCATCCTTCCAGTCGTAGCGAAAGAATTCAACCTTGGACGGAACGATCGCTGCACAAATATGGCGCAAGTTGCTTGAGATGCCAAACACTTTATTTCCTGCAACCAGCAGTGCAGGAACGAAGAGTCCAATGAGCGGGCCCGCGATATACCAGGGCCACGATTCCGAGAGCAGTCTGATCATTTGCTAAGCAATTCCTGGATGGCGTCCCTGACGCAGATCCCAGAGCGCAGAGACCAGGGCATCGATCTCTTCGCAGGTGTTGTAGAGCGCCAGCGTTGCGCGAAGTGTAGTTTCGACGCCAAAGCGGCGAAGAATTGGCTGCGCGCAATGGTGGCCGCCGCGCACTGCGATGCCTTTGCGGTTGAGGTAGTCGCCAATCTCCTCGGTGCGGAAGCCATCCATCACGAAGGAAAGAACTCCGGCCTTTTCCTTTGCTGTGCCGATGATGTGCAGGCCGGGAATGCGCTCGAGCGCAGCAGTCGCATAGGTGAGCAGCATGTGCTCGTGGCGGGCCACGTTGGCGATGCCTACACGATCGAGATAATCAATTGCCGCGCCAAGGCCGACCGCGTCGGCGATGTTTCCCGTACCTGCTTCGAAGCGCTGTGGAGGCGGTTGATACAGCGTCTTTTCGAAGGTGACGTCCTGGATCATGTTGCCGCCTCCCTGCCACGGAGGCATGTTTTCGAGGACTTCGGGCTTTCCGTAGACGACACCAATGCCGGTAGGAGCGAAGACTTTGTGGCCTGAAAAAACGTAGAAGTCGCAGTCGATGGCCTGTACGTCAACGCGCATGTGCGAGACAGCCTGAGCACCGTCGACCAGTACGCGCGCTCCATGACGATGAGCGGCATCAACCATCTCTTTGACGGGTACCATCGTTCCAAGAGCATTCGATACATGGGTGATGGAGACCAGGCGCGTCTTGGGCCCGAGCAACTTCTCATACTCATCGAGAAGAACTTGGCCGGAATCGTCGACGGGGGCAACGCGGAGCCGTGCACCCTTTTCCGCACAGAGCATTTGCCAGGGCACGATGTTGGCATGATGCTCAAGCCACGTGATGACGATTTCATCGTCTTTCTGGATGTTGCGGCGTCCCCAACTCTGTGCGACCAGATTGATCGCTTCCGTGGCTCCGCGAACGAAGACAATTTCGCGCGGCGAGCCGGCATTGAGGAAGCGCCTTGTCTTCTCGCGTGCCGACTCGTAAGCATCCGTGGCCCGCGCAGCTAACTCGTGTGCGGCTCGGTGCACATTGGAGTTTTCATGCTCGTAAAAATAGCTCAGCCGGTCGACGACCGACTGAGGCTTCTGCGTGGTGGCACCATTGTCGAGCCAGATGAGCGGGTGGCCATTGACGATTTCGCGAAGGATTGGGAAGTCGCGGCGAATTGCTTCGACGTCGAAGGCGTAGGAAGACAGCGCCAGATCGCCAAACCATTCCGGCTGTGTGGACTCGATAGTCCCGAGTGGCTCGGTGTTCACTGGATTGAGCGGTCGCAGAGGAATCGGGGCACCGTGGGACGCCGGTGCAAGAAAGCCGGGGGCAGGCGCGATGGCGCCGGGAAATTGTGGTGCGTCGAGATCAAGCGGAGGTACGAATGGGTTTGCGCCGCCGGCGTTGGTTTTCGCGCCTCTATCTGCGTCGGACGCCCTGGCATCGGCTGGAATTGGTCCCGGAATCGCCGGAGGAGTCGAGAACAAAGGGCGCGCTTCTTCAAGAAAACTGAAGGCGGGAATTGCAGAGGAATCGACCACGCCGAATGCGCTCGGAATGGCTGGAGCCGGCGGCTGTGCAGACCTGGACACAGACGATTGCGGAACGTCTGGCCGGAGCGAGAATGGGATTGCGGCAAACCCTGCCTCACTCGGTACCTCGCCGGCAAACGCGTGCGCGGGGGTGCGAAGAGGCGACGGATCATGCGTGTCCGGTTCGGCGTAGATTGGCCGGGCATCTGCGAGAAATCCGAAGATCGGATCGGGATGCGGAACCAAGTCAACGCTAGCCACGTCGCGAGGAACAGAGGTTTGCGTGGTATTGGGCCGAGCGTCAGGCGCTACGCGACTATTAAAGCCTGGACCGGGATTCACCAGCAGGGTTTCCGACACACCGGGCGCCACGATTCCCGGAACCGCAGAAACTGCAGGGCCGGGAACGGCGGAATAGGGATTTCCGGAAAAGGCCGAGTTTGACGGCAGCACAACGCGTGCCGCAGCTGCGACCGGTTGCTGCAGTTCATCCGGTAGTGCGTTGAACATTTCGTTGGCCATGCCCGCCAATTCAGCCGGAGAAAGAACGCCAGGAGCGTGGCCTGCGCTCCCGGTCATTGCTTGAACCCCGCTCGGCGAATTTCGCACACTGCCATTGGTTAGCACCCGCTCACTTGTACTCATGGTATTGTCCGACGTCAACGTCTTCGAGCAGCGCAATTGCATCGTCTGTCAAAACGGCGGCCGAGCAATAAAGCGAAACCAAGTAGGAAGACAATGCACGCTGGTCAATGCCCATGAAGCGCACGGACAGACCCGGACTTTGCTCGCCGGGAAGTCCGGGCTGGAAAAGCCCGATGACGCCCTGCTTCTTTTCGCCGACCCGCAGGAGAAGGATCTTCGATTTATGGTCGCGGCTTCTCACGGCAATTTTGTCCGAAGGAATAAGTGGAACTCCGCGCCAGGTTAGAAATGGGGAGCCAAAAAGCGTCACTGTCGGCGGCGGCACTCCGCGGCGTGTGCATTCCCTGCCGAAAGCCGCGATAGCGCGCGGGTGGGCCAGAAACAGCGAAGGTTCCTTCCACACTTTGGTAAGCAGCTCGTCGAGATCGTCCGGCGTCGGTGCTCCTTTGCGCGTCTTGATCTTCTGCGACTCGACCACGTTATTCAGCAGTCCGTAATCCGCATTGTTGAGCAGTTCGCTTTCCTGCTTTTCTTTCACGCTCTCGATCAAGAGGCGCAACTGCTCGCGAACCTGATCGTATGGGTTGCTGAACAGATCGGAGACGCGGGTGTGAACGTTAAGCACCGCATTGATGCTGCTCAGAATGTACTCGCGAGGAGCCTCTTGGTATTCAATGTACGTGGAGGCGAGGGTTGACTCGTCTTCGTGACCGCAGGTCGACTCGATTGGCTTGGTCTCATCGACTTTGTTCAGCCGAAAGATTCCCGACTCAAGCGGCTTCCAGTCCAGCAGGCGAACCAGCCATCGCGGTGTAATGGCCCCAAATTGTGGAGCGGTCTTGGTAACATTTGCGAGTTGATACGCCGCTTCTTCGCTTAGTGAGGCGCGGACGACTTCTTCAGCCACGGGTGGCCCCCTTTTCATGGGATTGCATGGGAATTCTAGAACCCGCGAGTGAACTCTGCAAGCGGACAGAAAACGATTCATTCATACTGGACGGCTGAACCCATCGGGCTACGTGACGCTCATTTCATGCCCCGAGCAACCGGGCTGGGCTCTGCCTCCCAATATTAGTATTTGCGAACGCCGTGATCGACGCGGTCGGACCAGGCGTGAATGCCGCCGCTCAGGTTCCATACCTGGTTGAAGCCCGCCTTATGCAGGAACTGAACGGCCTTGGCACCGCGCGGCCCCATCTTGCAAACCGCTATGATTTTCCGGCTGGCGTCCAATTCGTTGACGCGGCGCGGTAATTCGGCAAGCGGAATGAGATGGCCGCCAATATTTGACGTTTCGTATTCGAACTCGTCGCGCACATCGAGCAGAAAGAGATTCTCGCCGGCATCGAGCCGCTGTTTTAGCTCCTCCGCGCGAATTTCGGGAACATTCATTGCTTACTCCACTTCTGGAAACCTGCTGCCTGGATCGATTTCGCCACAAAATAGAAAACCCACCTGCCAAATCAACTTCTGGCGGTGGGTCCAATTGAGGTTCCGGCTTGTAACTGACTCTAGCCCGGCCATTTCCTCACGCCAGATGACATGGAAGCGCAACACATCATTGCGCAACAACATGCTCCGGCGTTCATGGTGGCGAGATTCGTCATCCACTAAACATACCACTGGCTGAGGCGAACTGCAATCACCCGGCTTGCGTAGGATTCGATTTCGTGCATAATTGAGTTCACCGCTTCGTTTTTGAGCCACCGGCTCGAAGGAACGGTAGATGCAGTCGGTGATCGGAAGAATCGATGAGCAACAATAGACATCTCGACGCAGTCCGCGGCAGGCTGAATGCCGCTTTGCTGCTCGGTTCTTCTTGCGCGGTCGCCCAGGCCGGCGCTTGTTGTCGCTGCGCGCACACACTGCAGGGTTGTTGATTTCGATCAACACCTGGGGCCGGCGATCTTCTCGGTAATTCCGCGCACGCCGCTCCTGAAGACACTTTCCCAATCAACTTCATTGGTGCACTCGTCCAGAGCGTCTTCGCTGATTGCAATCGCAGTGCTCAATTCGGACGAGGGGCTCCCGTTTCCGAGACCTCGGTGCGATATTTGCCGAAGCTCTTCGATGAGGATTCAGCAGGATGCGCCTGCAGCGCTCGCATATCCGTCACATACGAACTCGCTTGCTCAGGCTGGCATTCAAAGCCAGCTTCGCGGCCTTCGTGCCCTGGCTGGCGCTCCCCGCAAAGGCGCAGATCGCGGTGCGTAATCAGGGATATGTTCCCTTCAGCGATGCACCCATCGATTACCGGTCCAACGATCTTCATGACCCGGTTGCTAATCTGCAAAAGCGCCTCGACGCCGGCGAGACGTCGCTCGTCTTCGACGACCGGCAGGGTTATCTCAAGTCGGTCCTCGAGAAACTGAATATCCCGGTCAATTCGCAGACTCTCGTCTTCTCAAAGACCAGCTTTCAATACAAGAAGATCACTCCGCAGACGCCGCGCGCGCTCTACTTCAATGACGACGTCTACATCGGCTTTGTGCACGATGGTAAGGCACTTGAAGTCGTTTCCTTCGATCCAATGCAGGGCGCGATTTTCTATCTACTCGACACGCGTAAGTCGGATAAGCCTGTCTTTCAACGCGCCGAGCTGGATTGCACGCAATGCCACATTGCGCCCGCAACGCGCGATGTCCCGGGCGTTCTGCTGCGCTCCATCTTTCCTAGCGCAACGGGGACGCAGGTCATCCGATCCACATCCTTCGTCACTGGCCAGGATTCGCCGCTCAAGGATCGATGGGGCGGTTGGTATGTGACCGGCACCAGCGGTCACCAGCAACATATGGGCAACGTGATCGTGCAGGATCGCGATCATCCGGAACTGCTCGACCGAGCTGCCGGCACCAACATTACAAATCTCACCGGCCGCTTCGATCGGTCGATCTACCTCACTGCCAACAGCGACATCGTTGCTCATCTTGTATTGGCGCACCAGACGCAAATGCATAATCTCATCACTGAAACAAATTACAAGACACGCATCGCGCTTTACGACGAGCAACAGCGCGATAAGATCGCTTCTGGCGCCACGCTTTCAGAAAAGGCAAGCAAGGAATTCGAAGAGCCGGCTGAAGCACTGGTCGAATACATGCTGTTCGCCAACGAAGTCCCCCTTTCCGACCGCGTTCGCGGAAGCTCCAGCTTTGCGCAACAGTTCGCCGCCCTCGGTCCGCGCGATGCACGAGGCCGCTCCCTGCGCGACTTCGATCTGCGCAGACGCATTTTCAAGTACCCCTGCAGCTATCTCATCTACTCGGAGTCGTTCGATGCGCTACCCGAACCTGCAAAGCAATTCGTCTATCACCGCCTGTTTCAGGTGTTGACCGAACAGGACACCAGCTCAGTATTTGCGCGGCTCACCCATCGTGACCGGCGCAACGTCTTCGACATTCTTCTGGCTACGAAGAAAGATTTGCCGGCGGAGTGGCATCGATTCGATCGGCATTCTGCTCGCGCCAACTCGACGGTTGCGCAGCAGGAAAACGGCACTCCCTCATCGCCGGCCAATCCGACACAAGCTCTTAACCAGACACCGAAAGGAATTGTCCCATGAGCATTCTTCCCCGCCCAATCACGGGCCTGGCGCTATTGTTTCTCGGCGCGGCCTCGGCCCTTGCCGCCGACTCAATCGACGGCCGCTACGACGCAACACTCACACTGAAAGGAACCGTCATTCCCTTCCGTCTCGACATTTCAGGCCAAGGCAACACGCTCACCGGCACGCTCTACAACGGTATCGACAAGGAGACAACCACCGACGCGTCTTTCGCGAATGGCGTCGTTACGCTCAACTTCGAGCACTATCTCACCAAGATCGTTGCCACTCCCAAAGATGGCAGGCTCGAAGGCAAACTTCTAGGCCGCTTCGAACGCGAAACCTACATTTCCGAGGAGGCCTTCGCGGCAACGCCACACGTCGACCAAGCTGCGTATCAAGGCACCGTGCCGCAGATCGGAGGCGTCTGGGAGATCCAGTACCCGAGTCCAAAAGGCGAGAAGGCGTGGCGTTTCATCGTGAAGCAAGACGGCCCCGCTGTCTCTGCGTCCATCCTGCGCATTGATGGCGATACAGGCGCCCTGGTCGGCAATTTCTCCGACGGCAAATTCGTGCTCAGTCACTTCGACGGCTCGCGCCCGCTGGTCGCCGAGGTGACTCCACAGGCGGATGGAACGCTGCAACTGCAATTGAAAGGTGCCTACACGCCCGACAAGCCGCTTATTGCTTATCGGCCTGAGGCTGCACGCGCGAAAGGCCTTCCCGAACCCGATGACTTCGTGAAGCACACCACTGTGCGCGATCCCAACGAAGTCTTCACGTTTAAATTCCCCGACGTCAACGGCAAGCTGGTTTCCAGCGACGATCCGCAGTTCAAAGGCAAAGTGATTCTGGCCATCGTTACAGGAACCTGGTGCCCCAACTGCCACGATGAAGCGCAGTATCTGGTGCAGCTCTATAAGCAGTATCACGGCCAGGGTCTCGAAATCGTAGCGCTCGATTTTGAAGAGCCTGAGCAGCAGGATTCACTGAGCCGCGAAAAAGCCTTCGTGAAAAAGTACGGAGTTCCCTACACCTACCTCATTGCCGGCGCTCCGAGCGAGATGTGGGAGAAGGTTCCGCAAGCGGTCAATCTCAATACCTGGCCTGCAACGCTCTTCATTGGACGCGACGGCCGCGTCAAGCTGATCCACTCTGGATTTGCGGCGCCCGCCAGCGGTGAGTTCAATCAAGAATTGAAGCACGAATTTACCTCTACCGTCGAAAGCCTGCTCGCAGGCAAAGACGCACCGCAGCTTGCCTCGGCAACAGTTGCGGCGAGCAATTCTGCCTCGGCGGCGCCTACGAAATACTGAGGCCGAAGTTCCCGTCGCCGGTGGCTCGATGCCTCGCAGCGAGTCGCCGGCGACAGCATGCGCGGGATGGTTTCCGCGTCGATGTTTATTTCCCTGATAGCTCAAGTCGGGCCTTGATCGTGAATCAAAGAATGCGAAGAAAACAATCAAGCGCGTTTGTAGTTGTCCGCTATCTCCTCGCCATGTCCGCGTGTTCGTTCGCTCTTTGCCAGCAAGCAAGCCAGCCGACGACGCCACAAGAGGTCAACGAGACGTTTCAAGCTCGCTGCTCAACCTGCCATGCCGAACACGGAGAAGGCTCTGAGGTGGGCGCCAGTCTGAGTGTTCCCGACCTGCGCTCTAATCAGGTTCAGAGAAACGACGACGCCTTCCTGCGCCAGGTAATCAAAAACGGCAAAGGAAACATGCCACGATTCGGTCGAGATTTCTCCGAGAAGGAGATCGATGCGATCATTCAGCTCGTACGCAGTTTTGCCACGGAGTCGAACGAGAAAGCTCAGGCACAAACATCCCGACGGTGACAATAGCCTGGCAATACTTACCGCAATTGATCATGACCGGCTTGCTTCTGCCTCCGGTATCTGTCTCGCCCGCTCAGCTGTTTTCCCGACCGGGAAGTAAACCCGCTTCTGGCTCGTAGGCAAGTTCTCAAAGACTTTGCGCATAAGGCATTGGTCCCTTTCGGTGAGACTCCACCGAAGGATTGATCTCGCTACCCATCGACCGATCCAAGACAGCGCATTGACTTACCTTCTACCGTTCATCCGTGCAGCCCTCCACGCGATTTCGTCTCTGAACTTGGGCGGAGCCCTGCTCCTGGTGAACCGCGCCAGCATTCTCTAATTCATGGAGCCATTGACGATGCCGCGGATTTTATGGCGCATACGTCATGGCCATCGATGTCGACAGGTTCCACGGGAACCACGGCGTCACTCTGTTTGTAGTGCTACGTCTTCTGGGAGAGGCCGAAACAACATGAACATGTTTCGCATCGTGCTGGCATTTGTGGCACTTTCTTGCATTAGTTTGTCTGCTCAGCAAATCACAGGAAACATTCGCGGAACCGTTACAGACCCAAGCGGGGCTGTCATTCGCGGTGCCGGGGTTACTGTCCGCCAGGCGGAAACGGGCCTGTTGCGCGCGACTACCACCGATCGCGACGGGAATTACGTTCTTCTCGAACTCCCGGTCGGACACTACCGCCTCCAAGTCTCGGCGAACGGATTCCAGGAACATGTGCAGGATGGCATCACGCTCAACGTCGACGAAACGGCCTCGGTCTCTACCCGTCTTGCGATCGGTTCGGAGAAGCAGCAGGTATTGGTTAGCGCCGATGCCGCGTTGATTGAGCCAACAGTAACCAGCATGGGCAAGGTCGTCCAACAGCAGGAGTTGGAGGATCTGCCCCTGAACGGACGCAACTTCTCGCAGCTAGGCCTGTTGCAGCCGGGAGTCGTTCCCTTGACGCCAGGAATAGCCGAGGCGGGCGGATCGCTGCGCGACGGACAAGCGTACGCGGTCAATGGCCAGCGGCCTGAGTCAAATAACTTCCTGATTGACGGCGCGAACAACTTCAACGGTGTTGATGGTGGATTCGTCCTTAAACCGCCTGTAGATGCGATTAGCGAATTTCGCATCATCACGCATAGCGCGAACGCCGAGTTCGGTGGTGCGCTCGGATCGACGACGAACATCATCTCACGATCGGGCACTAACCATGTCCACGGGGCGTTGTGGGAGTTCCTGCGTAACGATGCAGTCGATGCCAACAATTATTTCGCGCAGACCAAGGAGCCTCTAAAACAAAATCAGTTTGGCGCCACAATCGGTTCGCCGATCAAACGGGATAAGACATTCATCTTTGGCTACTACGAAGGCTTCCGCAATCGCCAGGGCGAGACAGCGCTAACCACAGTGCCATCGGTAAAGCAGCGCACCGGTGACTTCTCTGAACTCTGCCCGGAGGGCTTCTCGGGTGGCTTCTGCAACAACCCCGCGCACCAGCTTTTCAACGTCTTCGCGAATGCTCCCTATCCGAATAACCAGGTGCCGTCGAGCCAATTCAACGCGGTTTCAGAAAACCTGCTGAGCTTCTTCCCGCTTCCGAATGCCGGCCTGAATCTGTTCTCGACAACTCAGTCACTCAGCAATAACACCGATCAGTTCGGTATCAAGGTCGACCATTACCTCGCTCCGCACGACACGCTGAACTTCCGCTATATGTTCAACCAGCTCTCGCAGCTCGATCCCCTCGCGCCGGGTGGCGCAAGCGTGCCGGGCTTCCCCGTAGGCGAAAACCAACGCGCCCAGAACTTTGTCGCCGAAGAAACGCACACATTTTCGCCGACCCTCATCGCCATCGCGAGACTCTCGTTTCTGCGCAACAAATTCCTCTTCGGCGAGCAGGAGGACCATCAGTCCCCCGCCAGCCTTGGATTCCAATACACACCGAGCCTCGCCATCGCTGCTGGACCTCCATTCATCCAAATAAATGGCTATGCTTCGGTCGGTGATCCGATCACGGGCCCGCGCAATACCTACGAGGATGTCTTCGATTACTCAGGATCGCTGAGCTGGGTGCGCGGCAAGCACGATCTGAAATTCGGCGGAGGCTACCAGAATCAAGACATCAACGTGCTGCAAGGCATCGCGACGAATGGCTTCTTCGTATTCGAGCCATTCCCAATAACCGACGCGTTCGCCAGCTTCCTTACAGGCCAGGCGGTCGTATTCCTGCAAGGCATCGGAGACTTCTCGCGCGGCATTCGCGGCAACAATTCCAACCTGTACGTGCAGGATACATATAAGGTCACGCCGCGTCTCACAATCAATGCCGGACTGCGCTACGAGTTGCCCGAACCCTCCACTGAAATCCATAACCGCGTATCTTTATTTGAGCCGGGAAAGCAGTCCCATGTCATGCCGGATGCGCCTACGGGACTGCTGTATCCGGGCGATGCAGGCGTGCCCGCAGGTCTCATTCCTACCGACATGAAGGCATTTGCCCCGCGCTTTGGTGTGGCATGGGATCCGACTGGTCAAGGCAAGACCCTTCTGACTTCCTCGTACGGCATGTTTTATGAGCCTTATTACACCGGCCAAGGTGGACCTTTGCAGGCTCCGATCAGTGCGCCCCCCTTTCTCGGGACGCCGCAGGTGAGCCTGCCGGATTTTGGAAACCCCTTCAACGGGAATCCTCCGGTGGCAGGTACATTCTCCCCGTCGCTCACCAACCTGACTTTGTCGCCTACGTTGACGCTTCCCTACACGCAGGACTGGGACTTGAACCTGCAGCAGTCGTTCGGGACCGATTTGCTGTTCGAGATCGGATACGTCGGCACCAAGGGCACGCGCTTGCCGCGGTTCATTGAAGCCAATCCCGCGGTCTTCATTCCTGGCTATGTTGATGGTCAGCCGATTTCGAATTCAAGCAATGCCGATCAACGGCGGCTTTACTCCGGTTGCACGCTTGCCGATTCGCCGAGTTCGTGCAAGTTCTCATCCACCGGCGAGATCGCGGGTATCGCCAACTCGGCGTACAACGCGTTGGAAGCTTCCCTGCGCAAGCGGTACAGTCACGGGCTGTCCTTCCTGGCTTCGTACACCTGGTCGAAGGCGATCGACGATGTTTCGTCGTTTAATATCACCGGATCGGCGGCGAAGCCCGTTGCAGGTGAAAACGATCTCGCCCAGGATCCATTCAATCTCGCGGCTGAGCGGGGCCTGTCGGCGTTCGACGCACGCCACCGATTTGTTGGGAGCTATGAATGGGCAATGCCGTTCTGGAGCCATGCTGAGAACTGGTATCAGTCCGCACTCGGTGGATGGCAGCTGGATGGCATTGCCACGCTCATGAGCGGTACACCGTTTACCGTGTTCGACTCGAATGACGTTGCGGCGCAAGGCAGTGCGCCGGAGATCACCGGATTCTCCGCCCAACGGCCCAATATCGTGGGCAACCCCAATAACGGGCCCCGCACTGTTGGCGCGTGGCTGAATAGCGGCGCCTACCAGCGGCTCGATCCCACCGCCAACGCAGGACAGTTTGGCACAGAAGGCCGCAACGTGAATGTCGGTCCGGCTTATGCTGACTGGGACTTCGCCGCCCTCAAGAACTTTAGAGTCACGGAATCAAAGCGGCTGCAATTCCGCGCCGAACTGTTTGACGTCCTCAACCGCACCAATTTCCGGTTGCCCGACTGCGACATCAGTTCGCCGACATTCAACCACATTCTTGAAGCGGGGACTCCCCGCCAGGTGCAGTTCGCGTTGAAGTTCATGTACTAGCAGGCCCGAACGAATAGACATGGATGTCAGCGGAAAAGCTTGGACTCGGCGGAAGCGCGTGTGAGACCGGCTTCTCGGATAAGTGATTGTTGCTGATTGACTCGTTGCGGTCTTCTCGATGCGCGCATTATCGCCAATGCACTCACCGAGTTTCGATAGATCGTCAGGAGTTGGCTTCTCGGGCGGGACACTCGCGCTTCTTGTAAGCGACCTTTGTATCCTGCCTGTGCCACAACCCACACCTCTTGACATGGCTGGATCGCTCGGGCCAGCCACGGGTCGCTTTCCTTGGCGAGAGACCCAGGCGACGCGCGATGTGGCAGCATCTTGCCGTGCTTCTGTATTCGAGCGTCGGGACTACCGGTGCGGACTCCGTTCGCATCCAATTCTGCGCAAGCGCGATGGCAGGCGCCAACGCGACGAAGTGTCGCCGCGGGTCTGGGACCGAGGTGGTGACCCCGCTTCCCACCGTTGGTTCGGTGGTCATCGAAGGGTACATCGGGAACATCAATATTCAGTTGACGCGCGGGTTCGATCTGCGACGACTCGCGCGGTGCGCTCGCTCGCGATTTAGTCTTTGCCGAGCTTTAGCGTCTATATTTCGCTCTGGTATATCTAAAGGAACAAGCGGTTCTCAAATTGGTGCCCTGACTAAATCTAGCTTTCATACCCCTGGGCGGTATCCATATCTATCTTCCTGATTCTAAATGGTGCCCGGAGGGGGACTTGAACCCCCACGGCCTTGCGGCCTGCGGATTTTAAGTCCGCTGCGTCTGCCAATTTCGCCATCCGGGCCCGGCAAGCCTTCCAATTCACCCTCGCGAGCGATGTCTTCAACGCCAATTTTGCCCGCAATGGCTGCACCTAAGGCTTCGGCCGGTAACAAGCCGCCGCGAATCAAACGGCCTTGCTGTCTGCCTCTCTAAGCATACTCAATTCCGCCGCCTGCCTCGCCTTTTCCACCTCATCCAGCCCCGCGTCCGCCCGCCCCGTCTCGATACGAAATAATGGAAACAATGCGGAGCGGGACAAACCGGCCGGGAGCTGTTGGATTCGACTTTGGCACCACCAATAGTTCCCTGGCGTTGCTGGACGCGGAGGGTCACCTCCGCCTTGCCTCATTTGAGGTCGGCAGTGAGTTCAGCGAATCGTTTCGCTCCGTTCTCTATTTCGAGCAGGCGGCTTCCACCGCCGGAGCCAGAAGAACGCACGCATTCACGGGCCCCGCCGCCATTGAGCACTATCTTCACGCCGAGGAAAAAGGCCGCCTGGTTCAGTCGCTTAAGTCTCACCTTCCTAGCCGAACCTTAACCGGGACTGAAGTTTTTGGCCGTCGCTACAAGCTTGAAGAGCTCATCGCCCGCATCCTCGGCGATGTGCGTAAGCTTGCCGAGCGGGAATTCGACCGCCCCATCCACTACGCAATGGTCGGCCGACCTGTGCGGTTCGTCGGAGCTGAAACGGAAGAGGATCAGCAATTCGCCCTCGCCCGCCTGCGCGCCGCCTTTGCCCTCGCCGGAATCGAGCGCGTCGACTTTGAAATGGAGCCGGTTGCCGCCGCATACGCCTACGAGGCTTCGCTCGATCACGACGAACTCATCCTGATCGGCGATTTCGGCGGCGGCACCAGCGATTTTTCGTTGCTCCGGGTCGGCTCGGGCGTGCGCCGGCGCGGACGTACCCCGCGCGATTTGCTCGGCAACAGCGGCGTTGGCCTCGCGGGAGACGCCTTCGACGCCCGCATCATTCGCAAGCTCGTCTCGCCGGCTCTCGGTTCCGACTCCGAGGCCCGCTCGCTCAACAAGCTTCTCCCCGCTGTCCCTGCGTGGATCTATGCCAATCTTGAACGCTGGCACTACCTCTCCTTTCTCCGCACCAGCAATGTTCGAGAAATCCTTAAAAGCGCCCGCACCCGAGCCTTGGAGCCCGAAAAGATCCAAGCCCTGATTTCAATCGTCGATGAAGATCTCGGTTATCAGCTTCACCAGTCGGTGCAGCATGTAAAATTTGCGTTGTCCCACGCTGAAATTGCCGAATTCCGCTTCCGCGATCATCCGCACCTGCCCAATATCGATCTGCGCATTCCCGTCACTCGTGCCAATTTCGAATCCTGGATCCGCGACGATCTCGAAATAATCGAGCGCTGCGTCGATTCCCTTCTCCAATCCTCGGGTGTCGATGCGCGCGACGTCGACCGTGTCTTCCTTACCGGCGGAACCGCCTTTGTGCCTGCCGTGCGGCGCATCTTTACCAGCCGGTTCGGAGACGATCGCATCCGCGGCGGAAACGAATTTACTTCTGTAGCCAGCGGTCTCGCATTACGCGCTGCCGAGGCCCTGAATGAACGACACTAACTGCGCCCAATTCTGGCTTGAGGAGGAACTCATGAAGTTAGGCGGATTGAAAACCGAGCGGCCCAATCGCGCTTCGGCTGGCCTTGATCAGTTAAGCGCACTGGAAATTGCCACGCTCATGAATCGCCAGGACGCACAGGT
>Ga0182013_10005831_pt1 | contig 14170 bp, 12 predicted proteins | sample 612S2MmetaG_FD_120487 | JGI IMG/M metagenome (GOLD analysis project Ga0182013, IMG submission 120487) | Permafrost microbial communities from Stordalen Mire, Sweden - 612S2M metaG | ecosystem: Environmental > Terrestrial > Soil > Wetlands > Permafrost | place: Sweden: Stordalen | collected... | reverse complement strand
GCCCAATGCGAATCGGGCCGGAATTGAAGTTTTTTGACATCTCTGGGTCCCCGTCAAGCACTTCTGCAGTGAGGCATACCGCACGGGCATGGCGCCGAACTCAATGCCATGCCATTGCCCGTATTCCATCGCCGCTCAAATCCATTCAGCCGTGGGGCTCGTGCTCAGTGTCCACGCCCTAACTCTACCGTCAATGAGAGGCTCTAGAGCTTGGGAAGAACAATCCCTTGTTGCTTCTGGTATTTGCCATTGCGGTCGGCATAACTGACCTCGCAGGCCTCATCGGAGCGAAAAAACAGAATCTGGCACAGCCCTTCGTTGGCATAGACCCTGGCCGGCAAAGGAGTCGTGTTGGATATCTCGAGCGTCACGAATCCCTCCCACTCCGGCTCGAACGGCGTTACGTTCACGATGATTCCGCAACGCGCGTAGGTCGATTTTCCAACGCAGATGGTCAAGACGTCTCTGGGGATTCGGAAATACTCTATGGAACGCGCCAGTGCAAACGAATTCGGTGGAATGATAACCGACTCCGCCTGCACCGAGACAAAGGACCGCTCGTCAAAAGCTTTTGGGTCGATGATGGCGCTGTTTACATTGGTAAATATCTTGAATTCATCGGATACCCGAAGGTCATACCCGTACGAGGAAAGTCCATAGGAGATGACGCCGGCCGCTACCTGCTTTTCACTGAAGGGCTCGATCATGCGATGGTTGACGGCCTGTTCTCTGATCCAACGATCACTCTGAATCGACATGCCTCTCCTGTTCGAAGGACTCGCAACGCCTCTGCAAGCGCGCCCTCGTACGCTGCAACTTGCTGATTCATCTTACGAAAGCGATCGCCAAATGACAACGGCAATCCCGCCTGCCCGGATGGTGGAAAAACCGGCGAAAAATCCCGAAAGACATTCAACTGCATGGGCCACTCCCTTCTCCTCCGAGGTCGCTCAGCAGTTCCATAATTCCCGCAAAGTCTGTAGTATGGCGTTTGTAGGTCGTGGTACAGTCAATACCAGTTCGCGCCAGCGAGGATACCCCATTGATTAAGCAGGACATCGTTCATCAAGTCATCGAGCGCACCGGCCTGCCGCGCACCAAGGCGGAGGCGGCGGTCGATACGGTCTTCGAGGGCCTGAAGCAGGCTTTGTCGGCCGGCGAGCGCATCGAACTGCGCGGTTTTGGCGTCTTCAGCGTCCGCGCCCGGAAAACCGGCATCGGCCGAAACCCCCGCACCGGGACTGAGGTCAGCATCGCTCCCGGCAAAGCCGTTCGTTTCAAGCCCGGCAAAGAGCTTCACGCAATCGAATCCGGCAGCTAAAGCACCAGCAGCCCGCTCGACTTCAGAGCCGTCGGGATGCGTGTGGAATCTGCTGGCCGCACGCCCGGCTCCGGACCAGTTCCAATCCAGTTCCGGCCTGCCGGCGATGCGGGCGAGACCGCGACAAAATCGTGCGCCCAGCCGCCTGCTCAACAGAGAAGGAGGGATACGTTGCCTTCGAAGTTTCGCGAGTATGGCGTTCCGGCTCTTCTGCTCGGCGCCAGCCTGGTCACCATCACGGCCAGCGGCGCGTGCTTCATGCGCAATTTCCGCCACGGCCTGCAGCCCGTGATGCTCGACAGCGACATGTGGCCATGGCCATTGCTCATCCGCCACCCTCATCTCTGGTTTTCCGGACTGGCATTTTCTCTTGCGCTGCTCGGCATCCTGCTCATTCACGAGTTCGGGCACTACATCGCCTGCCGGGTCCACCTCATCCGTGCCACCTTGCCCTGGGTCTTGCCAGCGCCCACCCTAAGCGGCACAGTCGGCGCAATCATCAAGCTCCGCTCCCGCATTCCCAACCTCGACGCGCTGATGGACGTGGGCATCTATGGCCCGCTGGCCGGATACCTGGCCTCTGCCCTGGCAATTACCATCGGGTTTCTACTGAGCCATCCCGCCGGCGCGCACGCACCCGAGCCGATCGTCCGCTTTGGCGGCGAGCCTCTCACCATCCGCCTGGTACATACCGTGCTCCTCCCTTGGAACCCGCGGCTTCAGCCTTTCGGCCGGATCGTGCCGCACCCCATCCTCATCGCCGGATGGATCGGCCTCTTCATTACCTCGCTTAACCTGATCCCCGCAGGTCAACTCGACGGCGGCCACATCCTCTACGCTCTCTCGCCCCGCCTGCACCGAACCGCGTCCCGCATCCTACCCCCGGCGCTTCTGGTCGCGGGAGTTTTCTACTGGGCCGGCTGGATTCTCTGGGGTATCATTCTCCTGCTTCCCGCCATGCGCCATCCAACCGTCCCCAACTTCTTCGCCCTGAGCCGGGCAAGAAAAGTCCTAGGGGTCATCGGCATCGCAATCTTCCTGCTCACCTTCACTCCTACGCCGTTTCATGACAACTCGTTGTTGAGCCTCCTCCACATTGAGGGACGTCGCACTGCACAATGAACGCCAACCCCACCGCAGGTCGCCCCACCGCAGGTGGTTACATCAGCCGAAGCGCATCGATGTCCACTACCAGGTTCTTTCGCGGGACTCCAACCTCATCGGCATGCGCCAGCAGCCCGCGCAGCACCGCGTTCAATGCCTTGCGCGATTCCGCCTTCAGGATCAGGTGAAACCGGTACACTCCCTTGATTCGTGCAATCGGCGCTGTGCAAGGCCCAAGCACCCTCACGGCTCCGCCGTTCTTGCTTTGGACTAAATGCTTGCCCAGCTCAGCGGCCCACCCTGCCGCCTCTTCCAGCTTCGCCGATTGAACCAGCACGTTGGCCAGCACGCCAAATGGCGGATATTGCATCCAGCGGCGGTATTTCAACTCGCGTTCCGCAAATGCCCTGTAGTCGTGCCCTGCGGCGGCCACAATCGCGTAGTGATCGGGATAGTAGGTCTGCACCACCACGCGCCCCGGCAAGTCGCCTCGCCCCGCCCGCCCCGATACCTGGGAAACCAGTTGAAACACCCGCTCCGCAGCCCGGAAATCGGGCATCGACAGCGCATGATCGCAGCCCACGACGCCCACCAGCGTGATGCCGTGAATGTCGTGCCCCTTGGCGATCATCTGCGTCCCTACCAGCAGATTGATCTCCCCGGAGTGAACCCTGGCGAGCAGCCGCTCCAGATCGTAGCGCCCGCGCACCGTGTCGCGATCCATGCGCCCGATCCGGGCCCCGGGAAATATCTCCGTCAGCCGCTCCTCGCCCTGCTGCGAACCCGCGCCCAGAAAGTAAAGATGCTCGCTGTCGCACTTCGGACACCGCGCCGGAACCGTCCGCCTGAACCCGCAATAATGGCATTCCAGCCGCTGCCCCGCGCGCGCGATGTCGGCTTCTTCCGCTGCGGCCGGCTTGTGATGGGTGAGCGCAATAGCGCAGTTCTGGCACTCCAGCTTCTCGCCGCACGCCCGGCATATCACTGCAAAGGAATAGCCCCGCCGGTTCAGCAGGATCAGCGCCTGCTCGCCCCGCTCGAGCGCTGTTCGCGTCTGGTCAACAAGGGCCCGCGAAAAAAGCTGCTCCCTGCCCGTCTCCTGGAACTCGCGCCGCATGTCGATCAGCTCCATCTCCGGCAGCGGCCGGTTCATCACCCGGTCGCGCAGCTCGATCCGCGTGTATTTGCCCTGCACCGAGTTCTGCCAGCTCTCCAGCGACGGGGTCGCCGACCCCAGCACCACTACCGCCCCCTCCAACTTGGCCCGCACCACCGCGACGTCGCGCGCGTTATAGCGCGGCGTCTCTTCCTGCTTGTAGCTGCCATCGTGTTCCTCGTCTACCAGGATGAGCCCCAGGTTCGGCGCAGGAGCAAAAATGGCCGACCGCGTCCCGACCACGATCGGCGCATCGCCGGAACGAATTCTCCGCCACTGCTCGCTCCGCTCATCCGGCGTAAGCGCGGAGTGCAACAGCGCCACCCGGGCGCCAAAAGCCTGGTCCAGCAGTCCCGCCGTCTGCGGCGTCAATCCAATCTCCGGCACCAGCAAAATGGACGACCGCCCCCGCTCGAGAGCCTGCTGCATCGCCGCCAGGTACACTGCTGTCTTTCCTGACCCGGTCACTCCAAAAAGCAAGAAGGCGTGGAACGATCCGAGCGCCCCCGTCAGCGCACTCAGCGCCTCGTCCTGGGTCGGGTTGAGGTGGAGAGGCGCCGCCATGGGCCTGATTCCACCCAGCCGAAACTCCGCTGCCCGCTCCTCGATCCTCACCAGCCCCCGCCGCACCAGAGTCTGCACGGTGGACGAAGGCAAATTGCGCCGGCGCAGCTCCGCCAGCGGCAGCTCGCCCCCCGCCGCCGCCAGCTCCGCGAGAATCGCTTGTTGTTTCACGGTCAGGGCCGGCAGCCGCGCCTCTGGAACCAATACCGCAACCCGCTCCATCCGACGCGCATCCCGCTCCGCTGCAACCGTCTCCCGAGCAATCCATTTCATTCTCACGAGGCCAGCAAGCACAGGAAGCGAAGCCGCCGTGGCGGTACGCAGCCGCGACACCTTCACCGGCTCTCCAGACGCAAGCCGCGCAAGCACCTTGCGCTCCACGTCCTGCTCTTCCCGTGAAAGCTTCCCCCTGCGCTTCGGACGATCTTTCGGAACCGAAAGGGAATCTCCCTCGTCCCCCTCCATCGAACTGGCCAGCACATCCCGTCCCAGATCCGTAATCCGGTAATAAACCGTCCGCCGCACCTCGGCCATCAGCGGCAGCATCCCGCGCAGCACCTCGCCCAAGGGCGCCAGGTAATACTGCGCAATCCACTCACCAAGCTTCAGCAATTCCTCGCTCAGCAGCGGCTCCTCATCCAGAACCGCCTCGAGAAAACGCACCTCGAAATCCGCTGGAGCCTTTACGTCAGCCGCCGTCACCACGCCAATCAGCTTCTCGTTCCGGAACGGGGCAATGACCCGCGAGCCGCGCAGTGGACGCTGTCCCGAGCCCACCGCGTAGGTGAACGTCCGGTCCAGCGGAACAGGCAGCGCGACTTCGCAGCAGACGGGCATGGAGGACAACCCTCAGTGTACCGGCTGGTCGCCGAAGCGTCCCCTGTCCACCGTCCGCCGCGACTCCGCCAAGGTCGTTTACAATTCATTGCTGATGACTGCCAACACTTCCACGTCCGCCCCTGCCGCCGCCAAGGCTTCGTCCGCCGCCAAGGCAATCGCAAAGTTGAGCCCTACGCCCGGCGCATTGAAGTCGCCCATTACGCTGGCCATCGACATCGGCGGCTCCGGCCTCAAGGCTATGCTGCTTGACGCGGCGGGCAAACCCGTAAGCGAGCGCGAGCGCGTCGTCACGCCCGCCGTACCCACTCCCAAGGCAGTCCTCGCGGCCCTCGACGGCCTGGTCGCCCTGCTGCCCAGGTTCGATCGCGTCTCGGCCGGGTTTCCCGGCGTTGTCAAGCGCGGCATCACCTACACCGCCGTCAATCTCCACCCCGACTGGATGAATTTCAACTTCCAGGCGGAGCTCGAAAAGCGTTGGAAGAAGCCGGCCCGCGTGGCCAACGACGCCTCCGTGCAGGGCTACGGCGTGGTCCAGGGCAAGGGCGTCGAGCTGCTGCTCACCCTCGGCACCGGCATGGGTTCAGCCATCTTCACCGACGGGAAGCTCTGCCCCGGCCTGGAACTCGGCCACCACCCCTGGAAGAAGAAGACCTACGAGGACTACCTCGGCCGCCGCGGCCTCGACAAGTTCGGCAAGAAGGAGTGGAACAAGTATCTCCAGGAAGCCATCGGGCAAATCGAAAAACTATTTAACTGGGACCAGTGCTACCTGGGCGGCGGCAATACCAAAAAAATCGATTTCACGCTGCCCAAAGGCGTGAAAATCGTCTCCAACGAAGCCGGCATTCTGGGCGGTGTAGCTCTCTGGCGCGACCTCAAGTAGCGCCACGGGAACCCGCAACCGGTCCCGCCCCGAGCACAGTGCGGCAACTTTCCTTGCGTAGCAATCAAGCGGCCGGCACGTTTCACCCTCGTCCCCCTCGCAGTTCCGGAGAGCTTCATTGTCGCGATTGAATCCTACCGTCGTCCTGCTCACCCTCATCGCCACATTGGGCGGATTGCTCTTCGGATACGACACCGCCGTCATCAACGGTGCAGTCGACTGCCTCAAGACCTATTTCATCGACCCGCGTTTCACCGACCTGACCAACCCGGCCCAGGCCAACGCCGCCAATTCGCTTCTTGGCTTCGTGGTTTCGAGCGCGCTGATCGGCTGCATCATCGGCGGCCTGATCGGCGGCTGGGTCTCCAACCGCATCGGCCGCAAGCGCGGATTGGTGATCGCCGCCGCGCTTTTCCTGCTCTCGGCCCTGGGCGCCTCGGCGCCCGAGTTCCCCTTTGCGCCCATCGGCCACGGCGGTCCGGGGTTCATGACCAGCTTCGTCGTCTATCGCCTCATCGGCGGGGTTGGCGTCGGCCTCGCTTCCATGTTGTCGCCCATGTTCATCGCCGAGATCGCGCCGCCCAAGGTCCGAGGCAACCTCGTGGCCTGGAACCAGTTCGCCATCATCTTTGGCATGCTGGTGATTTACTTCGTCAACTACGGCATCTCCAGGGCCGGCAGCGGCGATGCCTGGCTCAATTCCATCGGCTGGCGCTACATGTTCCTCTCCGGCGCCATTCCAGCGGGCCTCTTTCTCATCCTCTTGTTTTTTGTCCCCGAGACCCCGCGCTACCTGATGCTGAAAGGAAATGAGAAGGCCGCACGCCAGGTGCTGGCCAGGCTGGTGACTCCGGAAGAAGCCGAAAGCGAGCTTGCCGAAATCCGCGCATCGCTCCGCGAACATCACTCCGGCAAGCTATTCTCCTTTGGTGTGCTGGTTATTTTCATCGGTGTGATGCTGTCGGTCTTCCAGCAGTTCGTCGGCATCAACGTGGTGCTCTATTACGCGACCGACATCTTCAAGGGCATGGGCATGAACACGAATGCCTCGCTGCTGCAAACGATCATCGTCGGAGCCGTTAATCTCACCTTCACCGTGGTCGCCATTTTCTCTGTGGACCGGTTCGGCCGCAAGCCACTGCAGATCATCGGCGCGCTGGTCATGGCGGTCAGCATGGTCTCCCTGGGCACCGACTTCTGGCTGGGCGGCAAGGGAATGGTGGCGCTGGTTTGCATGCTGGTTTACACGGCCGGATTCGCCGTCTCCTGGGGGCCGGTCACCTGGGTGCTCCTGAGCGAGATCTTCCCCAACCAGATTCGCGGCAAGGCCATGGCCGTCGCCGTGGCCATGCAGTGGATCGCCAATTACCTCGTCAGCTGGACCTTCCCGATTCTCGACAAGAACGCTTACCTTGTAACCCACTTCAACCACGGATTCACCTACTGGATCTACGGCGCAATGAGTATCCTGGCCGCCTTGTTTATGTGGAAGATTGTTCCGGAAACCAAGGGCCGTTCGCTCGAACAGATGCAGTCGATCTGGCAGAAGGCGCCCGGCAAGTCCGCAGAGCGCTGAGATTGCGGTTCAAATGCCACAGGAGCAGGTTCACATCACCTTGGCTGAGGGCGTCGAAATGCTAGCATCGGGAATGGAAAGCAATTTAGACGATGCCTGATTCGACTCTTTTTTCGCAGCAGCCTGTACGGGTTCGTTTTGCGCCCTCGCCCACCGGATTTCTGCACGTGGGAAGCGCCCGTACGTTCATCTTCAACTGGCTCTATGCCCGGCATAAGCACGGGACGATGGTGCTGCGGCTGGATGACACGGACGTCGAGCGCAACACCGAAGCAAGCGTTCAGTCGATCTTTGAAGGGCTGCGCTGGCTGGGCCTGGATTGGGACGAGGAGTATAGGCAATCCGTACGGCTCGATCTGCACCGGCGGCAGGCTGAAGCAATCTTTGCCCGGGGCCTGGCGTATCGCGACTTCACCCCTGCTCGCACCGATGCGGACGATCAGTCTTCAGCGCAGGGCGCGTGGCTCTCAAACCCCGGAATGCGCGAGTTGCCGCGCCACGAAAGCGACCGGCGCACCGAGACGGGTGAGCCGTTCGCGCTGCGCTATCGCGTGCCCAGGGACGAGGGGCGCACGCTCAGCTTTGTCGACGGGGTTTATGGCGCGCAATCGAAACAGGCCGACGAGGTCGAGGACTTCGCCCTGCTCAGGTCAGACGGGATGCCCACGTATCATCTGGCCTCGTGCGTCGACGATGCCGATCTCGGAATCAGCCACATCATTCGCGGACAGGACCACTTGACCAACACCTTCAAGCACCTACTGATCTTCGAGGCGCTGGGCGTGGATCCGCCGCGGTTCGCGCATCTTCCGCTGCTGGTGGCGCCGGACGGAGCAAAGCTCTCCAAGCGCAAGCACGGGCCGGTGGTCAGCGTGACCACCTATCGCGATGCTGGGTTTGTGCCGCAGGCGTTCATTAACTTTCTTTGCCTTCTGGGTTGGTCGCCGAAGAACGACCGCGATTTTCTGACGCTGAATGAGACTCGAGACGCGTTCACGCTCGAGGGCGTCAATCGCGCCAATGCGGTGGTGAACTTTACTGAAAGCGATCCCTTCGATCCCAAGGCCGTGTGGCTGAACGCGGAGCATATTCGGGCGTTGCCGGTGGAGGAGCTTGCGTCCCTGCTGCGGCCGGTGTTGGAAGATGCCGGATTTCACGCGCCGGCTGAGAAAGTGCTGGCCGTAACGGCGCTGATTCGGGAGCGAATCAAGCTGCTCAAGGATGCGGTTGCCGCGGCAGACTTCTTCTTTCTTGACGAGCTTGCGCCTTATGACCCCTCCGAGCTGATTCCACAGAAGAGCGACAGGGCGATGACGCTGCGGGCGCTTCAACTCGCGCTTGAGGTGCTTGCTACAACCTCGTTCAATCACGATTCGCTGGACCAGGCGCTGCGCGGGGCCGCGGCTTCGCTCGGCCTCAAGGCGGGGCCGATGTTTCAGCCGATACGGGTGGCCGTGTGCGGACGCAAGAACGCGCCGCCGCTGTTTGAAACCATGGTGGTGCTGGGGCGAGAGGTGTGCCTCGAACGGATCCGCGCGGCCGAAGAACTCCTTCAATCGCTCAGTTGAGTACGGCAGCTATCAGTGTGCTCCGACAAGATGATCAAAAAGAAGGAGGTGCGTGCAATTCCTCAATCCTCTCTGAAGTCCTATGATTAGGTCATGAAGAGTCGTAAGGCAAAACTGTGGCTCAAAACTGTCGTAACTCTTGTTCTTATGGGATTCGTGCTATTCCTTACGGCGGGGACTTTCAATTACTGGCAGGCGTGGGCTTTTCTCGGAGTTGGCGTCGTATCGAACGGCCTTCTCACACTTTCCATCACCAGAAACCCGACGCTTCTTGAAAACAGGAGCAGGTTTGGGCCTGCGGCAGAGAAACGAACCACGCAGAAGATCATCGTGTTATGCGCCGGAATCCCGGCCGTCGCGACGTTCCTAATTCCCGCGCTTGATCGCCGATTCGGTTGGTCAAACGTGTCCGATTGGCTTTCCATCGTGGGTGATGTTTTCATAATGGCCGGCCTGGGGATGGTATACCGCGTATTCAAAGCGAACGCGTTCGGCTCCGCAACAATCGAGATCGCCGATGATCAGAAAGTCATTTCGACCGGTCCGTACGCGATGGTGCGGAACCCTATGTATGCGGGGGCAGCGGTGTACCTCATCGGGACATCTTTGGCGCTCGGTTCCTATTGGGGACTAATCGCCGCCGCCCTCACAGTCTTTGGCCTTGTTGGGCGACTCTTCGACGAAGAAAAGTTCCTTGCTCAAAATTTGCCGGGCTACACGGAATATTGTGCCAAAGTGCATTGGCATCTGGTCCCGGGCATTTTCTAGCGTTTGGAATTCGGTTCGGATCGTCAATCGACCCACATACGCGCGTTAAAGAATCCGTTTGATCATTTCTAAGTTCTAGAACACAAGACCGCGGCGAGCCGCGGCAATGGAGTCAGAAATCTCGAGCTATGACCGACACAAATCAAGAAAGTCTTGAAGCACGCACCCCCTCCAACTTTCTCCGCGACATCATCGCCGAGGATGTGCGCACAAAAAAGTACGGCGACGCAGTGATCCAGACGCGGTTTCCTCCGGAGCCCAACGGCTACCTGCACATCGGCCACGCTAAGGCGATCTGCCTGGACTTTGGACTCGCCGATGAGTTCGGCGGAAAGACCAACCTGCGCTTCGACGATACGAATCCTGAAAAAGAGGAGCAGGAATACGTCGACTCCATCCAGGCCGACGTGCGCTGGCTCGGATTTGAATGGGACCGGCTTTGCTACGCATCGGACTACTTCGGCCAGCTCTACGAATGGGCGCTCGAGCTGATCAAGGCGGGCAAGGCATACGTCGATGATCTTACGGCTGATGAAATTCGCTTGCACCGGGGTACCCTCACCGAGCCGGGGACCGACAGCCCCTATCGGAATCGATCGATCGAGGAGAACCTCGACCTGTTTGTCCGCATGAAGAAGGGTGAGTTTCCGGACGGCAGCCGCGTGTTGAGAGCCAAGATCGACATGGCCTCGCCCAATCTCAACATGCGCGATCCGGTGATGTATCGCATTCTTCATGCCACGCACCACCGCACCGGCGACGAGTGGTGCATTTATCCCATGTATGACTACGCGCATGGGCAGTCGGATTCGATCGAGAAGGTCACGCACTCGATGTGCACGCTCGAGTTCGCGGACCATCAGCCGCTCTACCGCTGGTACATCGAGCAGCTGGGGATTTTCCCGTCGCAGCAGATCGAATTTGACCGGTTGAACATCACCTATACGCTGTTAAGCAAGCGCAAGATCATTCAACTGGTGCAGGAGAATCGCGTCCGGGGGTGGGACGATCCGCGCATGCCTACTCTGTCAGGTTTTCGCCGCCGCGGGTTTACGCCGGAGGCGATCCGCGCCTTCGTCGCCGCCAGCGGCGTTTCGCGCACCAACGGCAGCACCGACTTCGAAATGCTGGAGCACTTTCAGCGCGACGACCTCAACCGCCGCGCCTCACGGGCCATGGCCGTGCTTCATCCGCTCAAGCTGGTGATCGAGAATTATCCCGAGGGTCAGGAGGAGTTTGTCGAGGTGGCGAATAACCCCGAAGACCCCTCGGCCGGGACTCGCCAGGTACCGTTCAGCCGCGAGGTTTACATCGAGCAGGATGATTTCCGTGAGGTTCCTCCGCCGAAGTACTACAGGCTGTCGCCGGGCAAGGAGGTGCGCCTGCGGAATGCGTATTTTGTCACGGCAAAGAGCGTAGTGAAGGATGCGGATGGGAACGTTGTCGAAGTGCGGTGCACCTATGATCCGGCCAGCCGCGGCGGCAATTCTCCGGATGGGCGCAAGGTGAAGTCGACCATGCACTGGGTCTCGGCTGCGCACGCCATCTCGGCGGAGATCCGGCTCTACGACAAGCTGTTTTCAAAGCCGGACCCCGGCGAGTTCGACGAAGGAGAGAGCTTCCTGAGCAATCTCAACCCGAATTCGCTTGAGATTCTCACCGATGCCCGGCTGGAGCCCTCATTGGCCAGCGCCAAGGTTGGGGAGAGATTCCAGTTTGAGCGGGTGGGATACTTCTGCGTGGATCCGGATTCGACTCCGGGAAATCCCGTCTTCAACCGCACCTTGCCGCTCAAGGATTCGTGGGCCAGAATTGAGAGGAAGGCGGGTGCGTAGCGGCAGCGGAAATCTCTTGTGAGTGTACCGCGCTCGGAATGGCGCGCCGGGCGGGGGCTACCTCATCAAGTGGTTGGACTGGCGAGCGATCCAGTCGAGCATGTGATGAAAACCCTCTGGATTGAGAAAGTAGAAACCGACCATAAAAGCTACAGCGATAAGGAAAATGATCGTAGGCATTGACGCACTGCCTGCCGTTACTGACTGAGCCATCACCGCACCTCTGTTGAATCCGGGGGATTGTCAAGAGTCTAGCATGGAGAGCTGCGTCGACCGAGATCATTTCCCGATGAAGTCGATGGGGACAGGAATGGTCTTCGGAGGCATGCACTCGTTGTTGTCGCAGGCCTGGTAGCGGAGCTTCGCTTCGACCAGGTGATTGCCGGGAGCGGAGACGATGCGAACCTGGATGATGAACTCGCCGGTATAGACGCTGAGCCTGGTCTTGGGATCGACGGGCAACGAGATCTCGGCACCCTCGGGATAGGTGGCCGCGTCAAGCTGCACGCCGGCATTTGAGGGAAGGGAAAAACTGGTGGGGATGAGGTAGTCTTCGCTCGGGGTGTGGGAGTTGATGTGCAGCCCCGGCGCGATGCGGAAATGAAGGGCCACTTGGCTGGGCTTGTTGGCGGGGACGGTGACCTGCTCGGGGAACAGATAAGCGACGGCGCCGGTGCGGGCCGCCGAATGCCCCTGCACGCCGGAGTTGACGATCTGGGCCTGGGCGCAGAACGCCGCGGCTACTGCGAAGAGTAGAAATGCGGCTCGAAATAGAGTGGGTGATCCGATCGAGTTTGATCTGCAATTCTCACAACCGCGACCTTCCATGGGGGCCGGCGGCTCGAAAAGACTCCCCGAACCGCGGTGATTTGGGGCTCTTTCGCGTCGAAAATCGACGGGAAGGGGCCGAAAATGAACCAAAATGAACATAAATTGACGGGTTTTGTTTACTGTATGGCAACTTGGCTCGCATGATAACTTGTTGATTTTATTATACTTAATTTGAAAAGAGGCGCCTAGCGGGCCCTTTAGTAGGGGAGGGGGGGGTGGGGGGCAGGCGGGTACGGGGACGTACGGAACGCGGGCAACCCCGAGATTTAGAACAGGGTGCCGGCGATACACGGAAGCGGACATGAGATCTCTCCACTTTCATTGTGCGCCTCAGGGGGATAATCGTACGCACTGGCTGTCGACTGGGGAAGCCAGCGAGCCCTCTTAGAAGAAGGATGCAAGCGTGAGAGATGCAGGTTAGTTCCCTGCGGGTTGGCGATTTTGATTCTTAGCCGGCCTGAGCTGGTAGCTGCCATGTCAATTGCCGAGAGCCTTGCGGATGTTGGACTCGATGTCGGCCTCTGAGGTGAGACCGAGCTGCGCGGCTACCACAATTCCTTTGCGGTTTACGAAGAACGAGGTGGGCAGATCGTCGAGCCCGCCGTAGGGGGTGCTGATGCTGTCGCCATCCAGAAGCATGGGGTAAGTTACTTTTTCCTGTTGCACGAATTTGTTGATCGCCGCCTTGTCCTTGGCCCAGCCAACGGTGTCGTCGGGCTTGAGGTCTTCGCCTTCGGTGGAGATGCCGAGTACTTCAAAGCCCTGTGATGCGTACCTGTTGCGCAGCTCGACGATCCAGGGGGTTTCAATCTTGCAGGGGGCGCACCACGTGGCCCAGAAGTTGAGGAGGACAGCCTTGCCGCGGTAGCTCGCCAGGGAGACTTTGCGGCCGTTTAGGTCCTGAAGCGTGAAAGCGGGTGCGGGCCGTCCTTTGAGGGGAGTGACGAAGACAGCCGCGCCGCCGGCTGCGTCGGGAACCAGTTCGCCTCTGGCAGCGTTGGCGAGCAGGCGCTCGGCTGCCTGCTGACGGTACTCCCAGTTAGCCCAGCCGGCCCAGGCAAAGGCGGCCAGGATGAAGAGAACGGCGAACAGAACCACGGTGTTGCGCTTCACGGGGATGGACCTCTGCGTTTTATTGTACGAGGAACGAGAGAGACTAGGGACTGAGGGACTAGGGACTGAGGGACTGGGGACTACTGAGTCATGAAACACGTTGTAGCACTGAAGGGCGCCGGGAGAAACTGATACCATCAAAAGCCGATGACCCAACCGGATTCAGGAAACGGAAAGGCTGCGCGCGCAGAGGCCGCGGCGGCGGGCCTAGATGCCAGCGGGCCGGCTGCGCTGGTGCGCACCGAGGCGGCGGCGCTTGAGGCTCTGGCCTCGCGGCTTGAAGGGCCGATGGCGGAGCCGTTTGCGCGGGCCGTCGAGCTTGTTCTTCGCTGCGGCGAGGGCAACGGGCGCGTGGTGGTCACGGGGATGGGCAAGAGCGGGATCATTGCGCAGAAGATTGCCGCGACGCTCAGCTCCACCGGCAGCCCGGCCTTATTTTTGCATCCGGCAGAGGCGGTGCACGGGGACGTGGGCGTGCTCATGCCGGGGGACGTGGTGGTGGCACTTTCGGCGAGCGGAGAGACGGAGGAGATTTTGCGGCTACTGGCTACGCTGAAGCGCAAGGGCGACGCGCTGGTGAGCTTCTGCTGCAATTTGAACTCGACTCTGGC
>Ga0182013_10005830_pt1 | contig 14171 bp, 10 predicted proteins | sample 612S2MmetaG_FD_120487 | JGI IMG/M metagenome (GOLD analysis project Ga0182013, IMG submission 120487) | Permafrost microbial communities from Stordalen Mire, Sweden - 612S2M metaG | ecosystem: Environmental > Terrestrial > Soil > Wetlands > Permafrost | place: Sweden: Stordalen | collected... | reverse complement strand
TCTGTTCCATCGCGACCAGCAATATATCGTCAAGGACGGCGAAGTCATCATCGTCGATGAATTTACCGGCCGGCTGATGTACGGCCGCAGGTATTCCGACGGCATCCATCAGGCGATCGAAGCCAAAGAAGGCATGACGGTCCGCAGCGAGGACCAAACGCTCGCGACGATCACCTTCCAGAACTATTTCCGGCTCTACAAAAAGCTCGCCGGGATGACCGGTACGGCAAAGACCGAGGATCGCGAGTTCCGCGAGATCTACGGGCTCGACGTCGTCGTCATGCCGACGAACCAGCCGGTCAAGCGCAAAGATTCCGCCGACATCGTGTACCGCAGCGAGAACGCGAAGTTCAACGCGGTCGTCGAGGAAATCATCTACGAGCACAACACCGGCCGGCCGGTGCTCGTCGGCACGCGGTCGATCGAGAAGTCGGAGCGGCTGGCCGGGCTGCTGCGCAACCGCGGCGTCGAGTGCAACGTGCTCAACGCGAAGTATCACGAGCAGGAAGCGCAGATCATCAAAGACGCCGGCGTTTGGGGCGCGGTGACGATCGCGACGAACATGGCGGGCCGCGGCGTCGACATCAAGCTGGGCGAAGGGGTCGCCGCCGTCGGCGGTCTGCACATCATCGGCACCGAGCGGCACGAATCGCGGCGCATCGACAATCAGCTGCGCGGCCGCGCCGGCCGCCAGGGCGATTTGGGTTCGACCCGCTTCTACATCGCGCTCGACGACGAGCTCATGCGGCTCTTCGGCGCCGAGCGCATCCAGAAGATGATGGACTTCGTCAAGTTTACCGACGAGACGCCGATGGAAGCGGGGATCCTCTCGAAGTCGATCGAGAACGCGCAGTCCAAAGTCGAGAACCACAACTACGAGATCCGCAAGCAGGTTCTCGAGTACGACGACGTCATGAACAAGCAGCGCGAGATCATCTACGCCGAGCGGCGCCGCGTGCTGCAGGGCGAGTCGATGCGCGACTTCATGCTCGATACGCTCAAAACGAAGATCGAGTACGCGGTCGACAGCGGCGCGCCGCCCGAGGAGCATCCCAGCGAATGGGACCTCGACGAAGTCCTCAATGAAGTCGAGTTGATCTTCCCGGTCCGCGAACACATGACCGCCGAGGATCTCGAAAAGCTCGACCGCGACGCCATGAAAGAGCAGCTCTACGCGCTCGGGCGGGCGGCGTACGAGGCCAAAGAAGCCGAGGTCACGCCCGAGATCATGCGCATGATCGAATCGCAGTACGTCATGCTGCCGATCATCGACCGCATGTGGGTCGACCATCTCTACGTGATGGACGCGCTCAAGTCGGGGATCGGTCTGCGCGGCTACGGTCAAAAAGATCCGCGCGTCGAGTACGAAAAAGAGGCCTACGAGATCTTCGAGGATCTCAAGAACAACATCGCCGACGAAGCGATCAAGTCGGTGTTCGCGGTACGCATCGAGCGCGCCGAGGAGGCCCCGCCGCCCGACGGCGGCGAGTTCGCGCAATTGCCCGACGGCGTTCCCGACGGTGCCCCGCCCGTCGAGGCGCCGGTTGCGACGAGCAGCTTGCCCGATTTGGCCTTCGAGCCGGTCCCGGCGGGGGCACTTTTACCGCAAGCCTCCCCGTCGCGGCTGGATCCGGCGGCGGCCGAACGCCTCTTGGGTCCGGCGCCGCGCTCGCCCGCCGCGTCGATGCACACGAATTTAGGCGGCGACGAAGGTGCCGCGCGGCCGAAGGCGGCTCCCGAAAAGGTCGGCCGGAACGACCAGTGCCCGTGCGGCTCGGGCAAAAAATACAAACGCTGCCACGGGGCCGCCGCCTAGGTGGATTCGGCTGGCGCCGAATCCTTCGCGTTTGCGGCTACGCCGCAAGCCGCCGTCGCGTTTCGGCGCTGCGCGCCGAAGCCGCAAGTGGCGTTTGGTCGTGCGGGCCCCGGGAAGGCTCGATGCCCTCACACCCGAAGTTCCGGTGTTGCAATGAGTGAAGCGCAGGTCGCCGTCATCGGAAAAGCTAGTGAACGCCTTGAGTCGCTCAAGGTGCGGCTTTGACCATGCTGCGAAAGGCCGGCAGGTAGCCGAACTCGAGGAGCGCTCCCGCTCCGGCGACTTTTGGAACGACGCGGCCAAAGCGCAGGTCGTCATGAAGCAGATTTCCGATCTGCGGGAGGAAGTCGGCCGCGTGGCCGGCGTCGAACGCGAGTTGAACGATGCGCTCGAAATGCTGGAGGTTTTGGGCGACGAACCCGGCGTCGAACGCGACGTCGATGCCGCCGTTTCGCGTGCGCAAGCCGTGCTCGACGAGCTGGAGATGGCGGCGAACTTCGATCGGCCGTACGACTCGCACGGCGCGATCGTTACGATTCGCGCCGGAGCGGGCGGTACGGACGCGGCCGACTGGGTGGCGATGCTCGCGCGCATGTATCTGAAGTGGGCGGAGAATCACGGGCTGGCGAGTCAAGTCGCCGAAGAAGCTCCCGGCGATGAGGCGGGACTGCGTTCGGTGACGTTCTTCTTGCGCGGACGCAACGCGTACGGGATGCTCGAAAGCGAACGCGGCGTGCATCGGCTCGTGCGCATTTCACCCTTCGATCAAGCGCACCGCCGTCAGACGTCGTTCGCCGAGGTCGACGTCGTGCCGGAGATCGAAGCGGGCGACGCGGAAGATATCGAGATTCGGCCCGAGGATCTGCGCGTCGAAACCTTCAAAGCGGGCGGTGCGGGCGGTCAGTACGTCAACAAGACGGAATCCGCCATTCGCATCATCCACGTTCCAACCAATACGATCGTGGCTTCACAGCAAGAGCGTTCGCAGATGCAGAACCGAGAAGTCGCGATGACGATCTTGCGCGCGAAACTCGTTGCCCGCGAACGTGAAGAACGCGACGCCAAGCTGGTCGAACTGCGCGGCGAGCGCAAGGCCAACGAGTGGGGCTCGCAGATTCGTTCGTACGTGCTCAATCCCTACCAGCTCGTCAAAGATCACCGCACGAACGTCGAAACGGGCAACGTCGCCGCCGTGCTCGACGGCGACATCGACGGTTTCATGTGGCCGTATCTCCAGCGCCGTAACGAATTCAGCGGAGCGGCATAGTGGATTGCGCTGCGCGCAATCCTTCGCGTTTGCGGCTGCGCCGCAAGCCGCCCGTCCGCGGATGGCGGCCACGATGAACGGCGCCTACACTCGGGTCTCGCCGCGCATCGACGTCGTCGTCGTTTGCTGGAACGATAAGGGTAAGATCACCGTCGCGCTCGACTCGGTCTTCGCCTTACCCGAAGTGCGGGAGGATCCGGGATTCGTCAACGTCGTCGTCTCGGACAACGGGTCGACCGACGGCAGCCGCACGTTCTTGCGCGAACGCTACGGCGACCGGCTGCAGATCGTGGAGAACGGCGAAAACCTCGGCTTCGCCGCGGCCTGCAATCGCGCGTTTGCCGCCACGTCGTCCGACTATGTGTTCTTGCTCAACCCCGATGCGGAACTGCGGCCCGGCGCGCTGGGCGCGATCGTGGCGTTCATGGACGCGCATCCGCGCTGTGGAATCGCGGGCTCGCGGATCTACAACTACGACGGCAGCGTGCAGCAGTCCGTGGGCGAGTTCGATACGTGGAGCGGCGCGTTCTTACGTTCCAGCGCGTGGGGCGAATGGCCGTTCTTCGCGCGCTTTGCCAACGGTGCGTCGCTCAAGGACTGGAGGTACGACACCGAGCGGCGCGTCGATCTCGCGATCGGTGCGGCGCTGGCGATTCGGCGCACCATGATCGCACAGATCGGTCCATTCGACGAGCGCTTCTTCCTTTATCACGAAGAAGTCGACTATGCCAAACGTGCCGCGGAGGCCGGCTGGGAAACGTGGTTCGTTCCGGCCAGCGAGGCCGTGCACGAAGGCGAAGGCAGCGCCAAAGGACAGTACAGCGTCGAAGCACGCAAACAGCGGTCGCGGCGCAAATACTGGATCAAGCATCATGGGTACGTGTGGTTTTACGCGCTCAACGCGGCGTTGATCGGACGCTACGTGCTGTATCTCGGCGTGCTCGCGGCGGCGGTCGCGGCCGGCCGGCGGCTGTTGCGGCGCTGATGGCGATGGCACCGGAGGCCGTCGTCACGTTCGAGCGGATCGACGGCTATCGCATCATCCGTTCCTTCGGGTTTGCTTACGGGCACGCGAGCCGGCCGCGCAACGTTCTGCGGGCGACCTTCCGCAGCATCGGCGCGTTCATCGGTTTGGCTCCGATGGAATATCTCACCGAGGCCGAGCGGGCGCGAGCCGAATCGCTGACGTCACTCATACGCAAAGCCGAAAACATGGGCGCCAACGGGATCGTCGGTTTGCAGTTTCAAGCCTCCGAAGGAGCGGATGGATCGACGCGCGTGCTGGCGTTCGGCGAAGCCGTCTTGCTCGAGCCCCCGCCGCGATGAGCTTGGCTGAGCGCGGCCGCCGCGCGCGCGCGATCGAAGCCGCCGCCGCAATCGTCGAAGCGTGCCGCCGCTGCGCGATCGGTTCGACGCGTACGCACAGTGTGTACGGTGAGGGCGACCCGTGCGCGGCGCTCATGGTCATCGGCGAAGGCCCGGGCGAGACCGAAGACAAACTCGGGCGGCCATTCGTCGGGCGGGCCGGTGAACTGCTGGACAAGATGCTCGGCGCGATCGATTTGGCCCGTGAAGACGTGTTCATCTGCAATACCGTCAAATGCCGGCCGACGCTCGACGACGGGCGCCGGCTGCGCAACCGCGCACCCGACCCGCAAGAGATGAAGAACTGCCGTCCGTACCTCGATCTGCAGATCGATATCATCCGGCCGCGCGTCATCTTGGCGCTGGGCGCACCGGCGGCGAAGTCGTTCATGGGCGAGAAGTTTTCGATTACGCGCCAACGCGGCCAGTGGTTCGAGGGCCCGAGCGAGATCCCGACGATCGCGACGTTCCATCCGGCATACATCCTGCGCCAAACGGGCGGGGAACTGGGCGCAATGAAGCGGCTTGTGTTCGCCGACCTCAAAGCGGTGCGCGCCAAACTCGACGAACCCGCCGCTACCATCGAAGCGATCGTCGTTCAAGATACGCTGTTCTAGAGGAATGCACTTCGCGCATTCTGTCGCTTTTGGGCGTCGCGCAAGCCGCCCTAGCGCCTAGCTGCGCGCAGTCGATCGCGTTTACGCTTCGCCCAAGCGGCCGTCGTTTGTGTTAGGGGCCGAACACGAAGGCGAGATCGGCGATGACTTCGCTGATTGCGACGGGTGCGACGTCGTCGAGCGCGAGCCGGCCATGATCGAGGCTCGGTTCGAAGTCCGCCCCGCGATAGAACGTGCAGCCGATCTCGCCGACGCGCGCGTCCGGCCGGCGGTAGCCGACCACGATCCCATCGTGCGTGATGACGGCGTGAACGTCCGCGCGCTCGAAGTATTTGGAGTGAAAGCCGTACATGCCGCCGTCGGCGACCGTGCCGCGGCTCCAGCCGCGGGCTTTGAGCCGGCTCGTGAAGGTCGTTTCCGGCGCCGACGCATCGGCGAAGCGCGAGATGTGCGAGCCTCGCCGTTCGAGGGCATCGAGCCGGTACGCAATCCGCTCCAACTGCGCGAACGGCTGCGCGCGGCCGGCGAAGCGTTGTTCCCAGCGGGCCAATTCGTCCTCATTCATTTCAAGTCGATGCGCGACGCGCACGCCGGCTCGAGGTGACAGCGCGATCGCCTGGGCGCCGGCGTCCAGCAGCCCTCCCGGCTCGATGCTGAAAAATCGCGCATCGCCTTTGACCGAATCGACGATCCAAACCAGATCGCGAGCCAGCCGTCCAACGAGTGGATGGTTCACGACGAAGCGCGTGAATTCGTCGCCGAACCAGGAGCGCTGCGCGACCATGGCACGTTCGAGTCGCATTCGCTGCACGTTCGCAAGCTCGCGCAGCTGCTTTTTGAGCAGGACCCACTGAGCGCGCTCGCCGGCGTCGTCTTCCGCCTTCGGGAGATCGCGCAAGAGCCGGCCCGCGGGGTCGACGAGGCTGGGTGCGAGGCTCGCGTTCAGGCGAATCGAGTACGTCACGCCGCGGTACGCGAACTCACGTTCCCCCGCTGCGGTGAAATCCAGCGTGGGAACGATCCGGTCTTCGAGCCGGTCGCGGCTCAGCTCGCGCGCCAGGGCGATCTCCTCGATGCATTCCGCGGCGCGTTTCTTGAGCGCCGCGAACGGCAGCCGCTGGGCCAGGCCGGCGATCTGCGTCAATGCCAGTTCGCTGCCGATCGTTCGCAGGACGTCGAGGCCGAAGACGGCGCGCGTATGTTGCGCTTCCCCAGGCCAGCGGCGGATCAGCGGCACGAGCGCGAGCACGCTTTCATCGCCGCCGAACGTCCCCAGGACGGACATCGCCCAGCGATCCGCTGCCGGCGCATTCGCGCGCAGCCACTGGCGAAACAGCGCCAGCGCCCAAGCTTCCGCCGATCGCGGTTCGGCGGCGGCGCGCAACGCGGCCAGGCGCGGGTCGACGGCCGTGAGCGAGCTTGCGCGCAGCGCTTCGACGATCGCGGGCGTCTGCTCTTCGCCGGCCGTGCGGCCCTCGAGTTGCAAGATGGGCAGCGCATCGGCGTACAGCCACGGGACCGGCTTGGGTCGTTTGGGAACGGCGTCGAGCCACTCGAGTTCAGCGGTGAGGGCAACGCGGAAGACCACGTCGCGGACGGCCGCGCTCGCACAGCGCTCGACTTCGCCGCGCCCTCCGGCGTCCGCATGTGTGCGCAGCAGCTCCACCGCGACGTCGCCGGAAGCCGTGCGGCTCCCCGCTGCCTTGACGAGCACCGGCAGCGCCGGATCCATGTGCGCCGCGAGCCACGCTCGGGCATGCGGGGCGAACCCCTTGCGCCGCGTCAGATTGAGCATGGCGCGAGCCGTCGCCGGCGTCCCCAGCATGCCGAGTGCCCCGATTCGGTCGGCTGTATCGCCGTAGTCATAGTCACTCGTGTGCCGCATGGCGTGGGCGAGCCCGGCCTCGCCGGTAGCCGCGAGCCATTCGCGGACGCCCCGAGCGTCGTAGAAACGAAGCGGCAGGGCTTCGCCGGCCGCCAGCACGTCGGGCGCGGAAGGCTGTCCGAGAACGAGGCCGCGCAGACCGGCCCAATCGAGTCCTAGCCCGTTCCCATTGCGAACGAGATTGAAGAGGACGGGCATCAAGGGGCGCAGATGGAGCGCCGGATAGAGCGCGATTTCCGGCGGAGCGTTCGAGCCGGGCCAGGTGTCGGTTTGCGGGCCTTCCCGAAGATAGCGCTCGACCGCCGATTCGACGCGCCCTCGCAAGCGCTCGAAGCCGGCGTCATCGAGATACGGAACGACGAAGCACGCGAGCCCCGAGCCGAACGCGGACTCCTTGGGGCGTGCATCCATGAGTTCAAGCAAATCCGGGACGTCAAAGAGCAGTCCGAGCGGCAAGAACAACGCGCTTCGTATCTGCACGCCGCGCAAGCGGGCCGATACGAACCCGACATCGATCGTCGAATCGAGATCGACCGTGCTCAGCTCCCGATCGGCCTCCGCGCGGATTTGCACGCGCGCATCGTCGGTCACCGGACCGGAGGTGTCGCCGAACAACCGCAGTCGCGCCGCGGCGAAGCTGGTAAACGCGTAGAACCAAAACCGCGCCTCGGGCAACGTCATCGCCGAAGGTAACTGCTCGTGCAGGCGGGGACGCGCGTACGAGATCGTCGCGCGCCATTGGACGAAGGTCGCGCGGGCGCGATCGCGGTCGAACGGGCGCGCCGCTCCTCGCGTTGCCCGTTCGCGCGGGATCCACGAGATGGACCGGCGGTCGTAGCGGTTGAAGCGGTCGTCGCTGGCCAGCCGCTCGTCGATCATGTAGTCGATCCTTTCGCGCCGGTGAGCGGCGGCCGACGGCGTGCGAAACGAGCCAAGATCTCGCGCGCGGTCTCGCCGCTGACGCCGCGGTCGTCGATGCGTTCGCGCAGCACGGGTTCCGCGAGCGAAGCGTGCGCTTCGAGCCAGCTTCGGGCGGCGACATACAAGGGCGGACGTTCGGTCAAGCGCAGCATGGCGGCCGCGATTCGCGGGGTAGCGACGCGTCCCAGAGCATCGAGGTACGCGAGCGCGTCGTCGTCGGCGGCATGCGCGACAACCTGCTCGCACGCGTAGTCGACCCCGTCGTCGCCGGTGCGGGCGAGCCATTCGGCGACGGCCTGCGGACGCGTCCATGTGACGCGGTGCCGGCGCAGGAATTGCTCCGCCGTTTGCGCATCGGCCAGACCGAATGCCACCAGGTCCACATCCTGCGGCGTGAAGCGCGGCAGCTCCTCGAGCGTCTCGAGTGCCGCCGCGGTGTACTCGTGAACGTGGAGCGCGGCGGCAAGCAACAGCGGGGGCATGACCGTTATCAATCCCCAGAGCGGTTCGCGTTTGATGGCAGCGGCGCAGAAATCCTCGGCTGCAACGTAGCACGTGCGGAGCCGGTGCGCCAATTGCGCGGCGACGTCATCGGCAAGGTAGGGTGCGACGCGCTGCGCGAAGCCGCGAGCCAAGCCGCTCAAGACGCGATCGCAGGCCCCCGGCGTATCCGCCGTGCGTTCGAGCAGCGAGCCCGGGGCAAACGGCGGCGCCTCGGGCTGAAACTCGATCGGCGCGGTGCGGTCACGTCGGAACGCGCCGTTGTTGAAGGAAACGATAAAGCTGGTGCTGCCGGACCTGCGCCTCTCGAAGTATGCGCGTTGCCGGCGGTCGTTCTCCGCCATCACCGCCCGCGCTGGCGCGTTGTCGCGATCCAGAATGAGCTCGAAAAGTGCTTCGGCGCCGAGCAGCCGCGCCACGACGCTCGCGAGTTCCTCGACGGCGAGATGGTAGTCCGCGAGCCGCGGAACGACCGAGGCGCGGTAATCCGCCGACAGGTCGAATTCGGCGAGGTACGCGCTCGCGCGCTCGCGTGCCGTGTGATACGTTTCGTCGAAATCCGAGCTCCGATTTCCCGCCCGCAGCGGTCGTTGCGTGACTTGCGGTTCGGTCAGCGCGTGCAGCCAAAAATTCGCCTCGGCTTCCGACATCGCGATCGGAACGCGGCACGCGGTCCAATCTTTTTGCGGACTGACGGCGCGCGTGCAGCGACGCCATGCGGCGAGCGCCGCCGTGCGATCGAACGGAACCTCCGCGGGCGAAGGAACCGCCGTACGAGGGCAGTTCCAGTGATAATCGTAAGGCTGGAGCCCGCTTTGACTCGCGCGCATGTCAAGTTTCACAATCGGGTGCGTACTGGTCGGAGTTGAGTCCGAACGTCCAGGCAACGGCAGCGTGGGGCGTCGTCGTCGCCGGAGGAACGCGCAGAAAATACTCACGAAACGTGCCGTCGGGTTCGGCGGTCGCGTTCGTAACTTTGACCATCACGAACGGTTCGCGCGCGCCGGTTTCGATCGCCCGATACAGCGTCCCGAACCGGTCGCGCGCGATCTCAACGGCGCCGAGCGCGTCGAGGTAGCGTGCCGGACCAAAGAACTCGATGAGAACGCGACGGACCTCGAGGTTGCTTTCGGCGCCGATCGCATCGATCGAGATGCGTTCGGGCGTCTCGACGATCCAGGGCTCGACGGCGACGCCGTGTAGCGCGAAAACGCCGCTGCCGTCGCGAAAGCGAATCGCCGGCCCGTCCGTCGCATGGGGGCGGCCGCCTTCATCGCAAGCCAGCCGTACTTGGCGTTCGCACAAGAACGCAACGTCGTGCAGTGCCCACCACCAGCCGCAGGAGCCGCCGAGCATCGCGACGCCGCGCATCACGCGTGCCTCTTCGAGCGAAAACACCTGCTCGAGAATGTCGTAGAGCGCTAGCCAGCGTCCGTCGTGCTGGCCGCAACCCGCGCGTTCGAGCAATGCGGGGGGAAGCGCGGTATGGCGCAAGACGTCGCGGGCGATCAATGCCTTGATCCGATCGCGCGGCGCGCGCGTTGAGTGCCGGAGTAGCAACTGCCAGACCGCGTTCGAAAAATTCGCGCGCAGCGGCTCGACCGAAAAACGCTCGACGCCGGCGAAGAACAGCGCGGGCCGCCGCACGTGCGCGCCCAGCGCCTCGGCCGCGGCGTGCGGCGAGTCGAACCAGCGAACCTCGCGCGGCGGACGCCAGCCCGAGGCGCGGTAGAGCACCTCGATTCCGGCTTCCGCGGTCAGCCGGTCGGCGGCCGTCGTCGACACTTCGATCCGTTCCCACTGGGCCGCGATCGCATCGATGCGCTCGATCTCCGCGCGGCCGAGCCGCGCGATCGGGGTCGGAAGCATCAATCGCTGACGAGCGTCGAGTCGCTCCCACCCGCGCTGACGAGCCTCGAGCCGGCCCAACCCGGCACGTACTCGCGCTGCCGACGAACGATGTAGGTGCCCGGCGGAAGCAGGATCGGGGCGTGCTCTTCATGCGCGAGCGTTGCGCCCGATGCTCCGATATCCAACATGCGATCGGCACCGGCGGTGAGGTACAAACGGGCGTCGTGATCCGCGATGGCATGCGCGTGCCCGGTACTTTCGCCCAGCGCGAGAACGACGCGGCCCGCACTGCGGGCAACTTCCCCGTCGCGGTCGATTGTCGCGTGCGGTGCTGCGATAATGAGGATATCGCCTTGCCGGTACGTTTCTGCGTCGAACACCGCGTTCGAACGTGGTACGGATGCGGGCGGAGCCGAGCGCGGCAGGTCCATCAGATTCTCCGAAGGCACGAATGGAATCTTGTTTTGCTCACCAAGGAAGCGGCCAGGTTCGAAATTCCGCTGCATCGTATGGGGTCCTGTGGCTGGTTGTTCATGCTTTCTGGGCCGGCCAATGTCAGAGCAGTTCTTTCAGCAACGGAAAGAAGGTGCGATTTTTTCGCGTGGTCGCGCGGATAGGCGTTGGAAATGCACGATGCCGTGGTCAGCGGCAGCTTCGGCCGCTACTGAGGCGCGCCGGCAATGTCGTCGCGCATGCCGATGTCGTCGAGGCCCTGATCGACGCGCCGATCGCCCAAGACGATTGTCCGGCGGCGTTTTTCTTGCCCGCTTGGCCGTCCGCAAATCCCTGACGCGGCCGAAACGCCGCTTGGCAGTCTGCTCCTCGCGCCGAAAATGAACTGGCGGCGATCGGCATCATGAGGCGTGGCCGGGCAAATCGCGAATACGCTCGAAATGGCTTCCCCATCCGCGCAAGATATCTGGATCGGTGACGTCGCCCGCCGGGCCGGTTACGCCGACGGCACGACATTCGCAGCGGCGCATGGCCTCAAAAACTATCGGTTGGCGCAACTCTATCGGGCCGCGACTCGCGAGTTGGCGGAGTCCGTCGGTGACGTGACCGTCCTGCCCAAAGAACTGCGCGCGGCGCTGACCGCCGAGGGATTCGCCTTCGACAGCGTTGCGCCGGTCGTTGTCGCGCATTCGCTCGACAAGCAGACGATCAAAGGGTTGTTTCGCCTGGCGGGCGGCAACGAAGTCGAGGCGGTGCTCATGCAGCATCACGGTGGCCGGAACACGGTCTGCATTTCCAGCCAATCCGGCTGCGCCTATGCCTGCGCGTTCTGCGCGACCGGGCAAGCAGGCTTCACCCGGCACCTGAGCGCAACGGAGATTTTCGATCAAGCGCGCTACTTCGCGCGGCTGCTGAACGCGCGGGATGCGAAGATCACCAACATCGTGTTTATGGGCATGGGCGAGCCGTTTCACAACTACGCCGCGGTGATGGACGCCGTTCGGCTGCTCAACGATCCGCACGGCTTCGGTTTGGGTCACCGCCACATCACGATCTCGACCGTCGGCATCGTGCCGCAGATCGACGCGTTCGCCGACGAAGGCATCCAAGTCAACCTTGCGATCTCGCTGCACGCGCCCACGAATGCGCTGCGCTCGTCGATCATGCCGGTCAATCGCAAGTGGAGCATCGACGAACTCATGGCCGCCTGCCGGCGCTACATCGCGAAGACGAACCGCAAGGTTTTTTTCGAGTACGTGATGCTCGATGGGGTGAACGATCGCCCCGAAGATGCGCAGGCGCTCGCGGCGCTCATGCACGGTCCGCTGTACCATGTGAACATTATCCCGTACAACAGCACGCCCGACGCGAAGCTCGGGGCGACGGGCGACGAACGCATCCGCGCCTTTGCCGCGATCCTCGAGGCCAAGGGCGTGCCGTGTACGGTGCGCACGCCGATGGGTCGCGACATCGCCGCGGCCTGCGGTCAGCTGCGCGCCGAAACGCAGCCGCGCGCGAAGGCGGTCTGAGCGGCGCATGAAGGCCGGAACCATCGCGACGCATTTTTGCGCGTGCGTAGCAATCTTCTATGCCTGGCGTGCCGCGGGGTTCGCGCCGGGGTGGATTCGGGTTCCCCTCGTCGAGACGGTGGAGGATGCGCCGCCGGTCTCGATCGTCGTCCCGGCCCGCGATGAGGAACGTTCGATCGAACGCTGCGTCCGCTCCCTGCTCGCGCAAACCATCCCGGATTTCGAGCTCATCGTCGTCGACGACCGCTCGACCGACGGAACGCGGGCGATACTCGAGCGGCTGGCCGGCGAAAACGCGCGCTTGCGCGTCATTGCCGGCCAGCCGCTGCCGGCGGGTTGGATCGGCAAGACCTGGGCAATGCATCAAGGCGCGGCTGCGGCGCGCGGCGAGTGGCTGCTCTTCACCGACGCCGACAGCGTCCATTCTCCGGCGTCGGTGACGTCGTCGCTGGCGTTCGCGCGCAGCCGGCACGCGGACGCGGTGTCGACCATCACGCATCAGGAACTGGGCAGCTTGGCCGAGCGCGCGATCTTGCCGTCAATCTTGGGACTCATCTTTTTCTCACAAGGCAATTTCGATCAGCTCAACGATCCGGGCGAAACCCGGCGTGCGTTGGCGAACGGGCAATACGTCTTCGTCTCCCGGCGCGCGTACGACGGTGTGGGCGGCCACGCGGCGTTGCGTGGTGAGATCGTCGAAGACGTCGAGCTGGCTCGCCGGTTCAAAGGCGACGGGCGTTTTCGCCTGCTCATGGCCGCGGGCGAGCAACTCGCGAGCGTGCGCATGTACCACTCGTTCGGCGAGATCTGGAACGGCTTCAGCAAGAACATCTATTTCGGGCCGCGCGGCAATTTGTGGGCGCTCGGCGGTGGCCTCGTCTTCATCGCCACGGTCTCGTTTCTGCCGCCGCTGCTCGCCCTCAACGCGGCCGTGCGGCGGCGGCCGTTCGAGGCGCTCGAAGCGCTCATGACGAGCGCGGCGCTCATCGCGACCGGCGGCTGGGGAATGGCCAGCGTCGGCATGGACCGGCGGCTCGGCTGGTTTCAGCCGGTCGGAACGGCGGTCCTTGCCGCTATAACGGTCAATTCGACGTTCGCCGTGCTGAGCGGCCGGGGCGTCGAGTGGCGTGGGCGCCGGTATCGCGGGAGTGCGCTCGATGCCCGAGACGGCGACGCAAGTCGAAGCCGGCGATCGGCCTAAGGCAGTGAGGACCGCAAGCGTCCGATCCGATCGGCGAGCCCGTCGATGCCCGCGCGGACACCCGCGATGTGTTCGCGCTCGGTGCGCACGAAGCGCAAATACGGCGCGAGGGCGTCGCGCATATTGCTCAATGCCGCGTCCAGTTGTGACGTGAATTGTTCGCGCATCGCCGCGCCGAGTTTTTCGCGCAACGCTTCGGATTCGCGCTCGAAGCGCTGCTGCGCCGAACGCCGACGCGCGGGAATGATGTACAGCCCCAGGCCCGCGAGAACGGCTCCGGCCAAGATGCCGGTGATATCGGCGGTTGCGCCGCCGATCGCGGCGACGACGACGACGCCGAGCCCGACGGCGCCGGCACTGACCAAGCCCGTTTGCGCAACCGCGTCGCGCATGCTCGCGGCAAGTCGTTCGCCCTCGGCCTTGCGGTCGCTGGCTTCGACGATGCGTCGCGCCGAACGAACGGCATCGTTGAGAACGGCGCGCCGGTCTTGTGCGAACGAACTGCCGGCGACCGATCCGATCATCCCGCTGCGCTCGGTGCCGCCGTGCCGCGCGAGGAAGTCGGCGATCTCCGTCCACAGGCGGCCTTGTGCGTCGATCGCCCAGTCGATCGTTTCGCGCACGGCGTCGTCGATGCGCTGCGCACTGTCGCCGACCACGTCGCGCGCGAACTCTTCCTTGACCCGGCTGGTGTTGATCAGATCCGGGATGCGTGAAAGGCGGATCGTCGTCTCGAAGAACCGCGACGCGCGTGCATTCATCTCG
>Ga0182013_10005828_pt1 | contig 14171 bp, 7 predicted proteins | sample 612S2MmetaG_FD_120487 | JGI IMG/M metagenome (GOLD analysis project Ga0182013, IMG submission 120487) | Permafrost microbial communities from Stordalen Mire, Sweden - 612S2M metaG | ecosystem: Environmental > Terrestrial > Soil > Wetlands > Permafrost | place: Sweden: Stordalen | collected... | reverse complement strand
TCGCATTGACGCATTGGGCTCTGGTTCGGACTACGCACCGTTTCTCGATTTTGCTGGAATTGCTTCGATCAATCTAGGCTTTTATGGCGAGTCGGGAGGCGGAATTTACCACTCTGTCTACGACGATTTCTACTGGTACACGCATTTTGCCGACACCGATTTTGTGTATGGCCGCGCCCTGGCGCAAACCGCCGGCACAGCCTTGATGCGCATGGCCGACGCGGAGCTGCTGCCCTTCGACTTCAACAACTTTGCCGATACTGTTCACACTTATGTCGGCGAATTGAAGAAACTTCTCAAGGACCAGCAGACCGAGATCGAGGAGACCAACAAGGAGATCGACGAAGGCGTCTTCAGCGCGACTGCCGATCCGAAGGAACACTCAGTACCGCCGCCGCGCAAAGACGTTCCGCCCTATCTGAACTTTGCCCCGCTGGATAACGCCGACGTCACGTTAACCGCAAGCGCAGACCGCTTCACAAAGGCGTTGGCCGCTGCCCGAGCGAAGAGCGAACTCAGCCTCGATCCGCAGATGCTGGCCGAGATCAACGGCCTTCTGATCCAGAGCGAGCGCGCGCTCACCAGCGACGCCGGCCTGCCCGGACGCCCCTGGTACAAACACCAGATCTACGCCCCCGGCGCCTACACCGGCTACGGCGTGAAGACCCTGCCGGCGGTTCGCGAAGCAATGGAGCAGGAGAACTGGAAGCAGGCAGAACAACAGGTGCCCGTCGTAGCCAAGGTTCTGGAGGACGAAGCCGCGCTTATCGATTCGGTTACGGCGCTTCTGGGTGCACAGCCGAGCAGCAAAGCGAACGGGGATTAGTTCTTGCGCGGTAATTGCATAATCTGCTTTCAATTGCTGCACCGGGCGCCGAAGAACTCCTCGACAGAGAGCGCACCGAGGAGTCGATTGACCAGCCTCACGCATCCTAATCGTGGGGGTGACCGTTCGCCGCTTCACTATAATGGAATGAGCGTGCAGCGGTTCCCAACACGGCATCGCTAACCCGAGAGCGCGACAGGGATCGCGATGGTTCAGTTGCATCGACCAGCCTTTGACTTCGCGAAGCTTGCCCGCACCTTTAAGAAGCCACCATGGAGAATATGTTGAAAGCACATCGGCACCCGCTTCAAAAGATCCTCGAGAGCCGCATCGCCATCATCGATGGAGCGATGGGAACCACCATCCGCACCTACGGAATGACGGAAGCGGACATTCGGGGAGAACGCTTCAAGAATGCGACCAAGGACCTCAAGAACAACGGCGACCTCTTCTCCCTGACGCAGCCGCAGATGATCTGCGACATCCATCGCCGCTTTTTGGAGGCTGGGGCGGACATCATCGAGACGAATACTTTCGGTGCGACCAGCATCACGCAGAGCGAGTTCTTTGTGAACGATCCGCGCGAGCACGGCGGCCGGAAGGATCCAGCGTTCTATCAAAAGGTCATCGAAGATGCGTTCCTCAACGACCTGGCCTGGGAGATCAATGAGAAGTCGGCGCGGCAGTGCAGGGAATGGGCTGATCGCGTCGCAAACGAAACGGGGCGGCAACGGTTTGTGGCAGGGGCCATCGGTCCGTTGACCGTGTCTCTCTCGAACTCTCCCGATGCCGACGATGCAGGCTTCCGTGTAGTCACGTTTGATCAGGTAAAGGCGGCCTATGCGCATGAGGTGCGCGCGCTGATTGCGGGCGGAGTAGACCTGCTTTTGGTGGAAACAATTTTCGACTCGCTGAATGCCAAGGCGGCGCTGGTCGCCATTCGTGAGGTGTTCGATCAGGATGGCCATACAGCGAACAACAAGGAACCGCCCGTGATGATTTCGGCCGCTGTGGGACGTGGCGGCGAGACGATGATCTCCGCCCAAACCATAGAGGCTTTCTGGAATGCGGTGGAACACATTAAGCCGCTTTCGGTTGGACTCAATTGCTCCCTCGGTCCCGATCTGATGTACCCGTTTCTGGAAGAGCTTTCGGAGAAAGCGAACACGGCGATTTCGTGCTATCCCAACGCGGGCTTGCCAAACCCGTTGTCGGAAACCGGATTCGATCTGGGCCCGCAGGACATGGCTCGTTATCTTGGCGACTTTGCGCGTGGTGGGCTGATCAATATCGCGGGTGGCTGCTGCGGCAATACTCCGGAACACATTGCAGCCATCGCCAAAGCGCTGGAAGGCCAGCCTCCGCGCAAGTGGGGAAGTGTAGCTGACGAGGAACCTGCCGAAGAGTCCTTCGCAACCCAGAGCGGGAGCCAAGGATGACCGTGCCCGAAAGCGAGAAAGAAAGCACAACGATGCGGCCGAAACCCCTCCGCCTATCCGGATCACAGCCATTCACCCAGCAAACCGGCGTCTACATCATGATCGGCGAGCGGACAAATGTGGCCGGCTCGCCGAAGTTCGCCAGGCTGCTGAAGGAAGGCAAGTTTGAAGAAGCGGTAAGCGTGGCTCGGCAACAGGTTGAAAATGGCGCCAACGTAATCGACATCTGCATGGACGAAGGCATGATCGACGGCGTCACGGCAATGACGCGTTTCCTGCAGTTGCTGGCCAGCGAACCCGAGGTGGCCAAAGTCCCCTTCATGGTTGACTCTTCGAAATGGGAGGTTATTGAAGCGGGGCTCAAATGCCTGCAGGGCAAGGGCATCGTCAACTCGATATCGCTGAAAGAAGGCGAAGAGAAGTTTCGCAAGAACGCCGCAACCGTGCTTAAATACGGCGCTGCAGTCGTGGTGATGGCCTTCGACGAAAAGGGTCAGGCCGCCACGTACGAGGAGAAGATCCGCATCTGCAAACGGGCCTATCGAATCCTTGTCGATGAAGTCGGTTTCCCTCCCGAAGACATAATCTTCGACCCCAATATTCTTACCGTTGCCACTGGCATGGAAGAACACAACAACTACGCGGTCGACTTTATCAACGCGACCCGCTGGATTAAAGCCAACCTGCCGCATGCCAAGGTGAGCGGCGGTGTTTCCAACATTTCATTCAGCTTTCGCGGCAACAACAAGGTTCGCGAGGCGATGCATTCCGCGTTTCTTTATCACGCCATCGCGGCGGGCATGGACATGGGCATCGTGAACGCTGGCATGCTCGAGGTATACGAAGAGATTGAGCCTGAGCTGAAAGTGCTGGTCGAGGATGTGCTGCTGAATCGGCGCTCTGACGCGACTGAGCGGCTGGTTGACTTCGGCGAATCGCTCAAGCACGTTGGCGTTGTCGTGAGCGAAAAGAAGGCCGAGGAATGGCGCAGCGGCACCGTGGAGGAGCGTCTTTCGCACGCGCTGGTCAAAGGTATCGACGCATACATTGAGATTGACGCGGAAGAAGCACGCGTCAAGCTGGGGCGTCCTCTGCTGGTGATTGAAGGCCCGCTGATGGACGGCATGAGCGTAGTTGGCGATCTGTTTGGAGCTGGCAAGATGTTCCTGCCGCAAGTGGTGAAGTCCGCCCGCGTAATGAAGAAAGCTGTGGCCCACCTGACTCCATTCATGGAGGCGGAGAAGGCCGCGCTGGTTGCATCGGGCCAGGTTGCGAAAGCGCAGGGGAAGATCGTGCTAGCAACGGTGAAGGGGGACGTCCACGATATTGGCAAGAACATTGTCGGCGTCGTGCTGGCCTGCAACAATTACGAGGTGATCGACCTGGGCGTGATGGTCTCCTGCGAGAAGATTCTCGAGCGCGCCAAGGCGGAAAACGCAGACCTGATTGGCCTGAGCGGCCTGATTACGCCATCGCTCGATGAGATGGTGCATGTGGCCCGCGAGATGCAGCGGCAGGGTTTCAAGTTGCCGCTGCTGATTGGTGGAGCAACCACGAGTCGCGCACATACCGCCGTAAAAATTGCTCCGCACTATAGCGAACCTGTGGTACACGTACTGGATGCCAGTCGCGCCGTTCCTGTGACGACAAGCCTGTTGAGCGACGACGGCAAGGCTGATTTTGTGGCGCAGCATCGGGCCGACTATGAGCGACTTCGAAATGCTTACTCCGCACCGCGGCAGACGGTCATCTCCATCGAGGCGGCTCGCAAGAGGCGCACCCCGATCGAGTGGCGTGCTGAAGATTTGCCCGTGCCGGAGTTTACCGGCGTGCGCGTGCTGGATAACTTCCCTCTAGCAACGCTCCGCGAATTCATTGACTGGACGCCGTTCTTCCACACCTGGGAATTGAAGGGCGTTTATCCGCGTATTCTCGACGATGAGAGACAAGGTGCGCAGGCGCGCCAGATATTCGTCGAAGCCAACGCACTTCTCGATAAGATCGTCGAGAATAACCTCATCACCGCACGCGGGGTATACGGCTTCTTCCCCGCCACTGGTGTGGGCGACGACGTCGAGCTATATACAGACGGCACGCGCGATCAGGTGCTGGAGCGTTTTCACTTCCTTCGCCAACAGGCGAACAAAGAAGGCAGCGAACCTTGCCGGTCGCTTGCAGACTTTATTGCGCCGAAAGAGACGGGCCTGCCGGATCACATCGGCGCATTCGCCGTGACCAGCGGCATCGGCCTCAAAAAACTGTGCGACCAGTTCCGCGCCGAGCACGACGACTACAACGCGATCATGGCTGAAGCAATCGCAGATCGTCTGGCTGAAGCGTTTGCAGAATGCCTGCATAAACGCGTGCGCGATGAGTGGGGTTACGGCCGTGCAGAAAGCCTGAGCGTCGACGACCTCATCCATGAGAAGTATCGCGGCATCAGACCTGCTGCTGGTTACCCGGCTTGTCCTGACCACACGGAAAAAGGAACTCTGTGGCGTTTGCTCGACGTTGAAGCCAACACGGGAATGCAGATCACCGAATCCTTCGCAATGTGGCCCGGATCGAGCGTAAGCGGATTGTATTTCGCGCACCCGGAATCGCGGTATTTCTCGCTCGGCAAGATCGACCGCGATCAGGTTGCCGATTATCACGAACGCAAGGGGATGAGCGTGTCGGAGGTCGAGCGGTGGCTCGGGCAAAACCTGAACTACGACCCCGCTCCCTAGGATCGACGCCCAAGAAAATAGCCGATTTGGCCCGCCGTCCCCCCCCGAATTCCTCGGGTGCTGGGGCCCGGTGGTGCGGTGCAATGTAGGAAAACGCGGCTGGATGGGTGGAATCGGCGACTGCCGGAATGTGGGCGAAATTCACATTGGGTGCACGATGCCCGGCTTCCCCGATAAATTCATGCCTTTTATGAACCTGCCGCCTGGTTGGGCAGCAGGCATCTGCGAGGCCTCCCGGTTCTCGTGCATGAAGTTTCTAGCCGTATCCGGGGTCTAAGACTACGCAGGACCGAGCCGGGACTCGCACTTGTCGCCCGGCCCGTATAGCCCTCCGCATACTGCAAAAACGTCGGCGTCCCGATCGCATTTTTCGAAGCTCAATACCCAGCCCGCCTATACCCCTGTTTACGCTTCGCAATGCACCTCGCGATACATTACGCAAAACTCGGGGACGAGTGGTATACTACTCCTCCCTCGTAGGACTCTTTCATTCCCTACTTCATGCCGGTTTATCCCGGCGCACTGCAGATTAATTCGCGTAAACGTGCACAATCGATTCATGGCCTCCAGAGCACCACAAATCCCTCAGCCGCCTGAGTTCCCTCAGCCCCGGGGACCAAATTCCCAACCCCGTTTTCACCCCGCGCATATGAAAACAATGACGTTACATCAATAATGACCAGAAACGCCAGCGAAAACAAACAACTTACGGCTTGGAGCCTGACGGAGATCAACCATTTTGGACCAGGAATGCGGCAGTCTCTAAGGGCCCACACTCAAGTTGTCGAATTGAACATGGTCCCACTCCGTACCCAAAGCAATCATCCCATGCGTATGTGTCGAGTCATTCACGGCTGCGAGCTTTTTTCCATCTAACATCGCTTCAATTTGCGTGGCGCGGAACCGCAGTTCAAGACGATGCCACTGATCCCGATCAAGCACTGCCGACCCGGACGCGAGTGTAGCAGCCGACTTTTTGAACTGGGTCGAAAGCAGTTCCCAAGCGCCGTCCGGATTCACGCGCAAAGCGTAAGCACTCGGCCAATGCGCATTAGCGTCTTCGAAGACGTCCGCAGTATCGATGCGACCCATCACCACCGCTGGGGCTGCCGATAGGAAGCGCACATCGGCCGCGACGCTGTAATCGGTCCAGCTCGAATCGCCTGCCAACGTGTAAGGATCAGGCACCGGATCCCATCGAATCGGCCGCGTTGTAATCACCTGCTCCAGACACCGCCCCGGCCGTCCTTTACATGCGCGAACTTCAAATGCACCATCTTGGTCGGAGAGATACTTCGGTGCGTGTTCAAGCAGCGTTGATTCGAAGTTATCCGTATATGGAAACGGAAAGGCTGCGGCAGGCGGTGGCTGAGCTGTACCTTTGCCCTGTCCCGTGGTCGTGGTCATCGAGTACAAAGAATTTGGTTCGAACGTGTAAGTAAACTCTCCGTTCACCGGACTAACATCGGCTACGTGCTCGAATGTATGCGAGTCATTGGTCTCCCAGACGTGAACCTCTGTCGCGAAAAGACCGCCAGCCAGCTTGAACGACACGGACTGCGGACTCTTCGCGTTGATCGTCTCTAGAACCACACTCCAGTTTTTCCCATCGGTTGACCGCAGTGCTATATAACTGCCCTTCTCGGGAAGATATCCTGAACTGGAATCGAGATACTGCCATCCCGGTTGCGCAAACTGGGTTGTGTGCGCCGTGGCCCAGATTGTCCCCTGTACATCGTAGTGTCCCGACCACGGAGTGTTTGCATACATGAGCCCCGAGTTAGGAGCAGCCAGGTTGTCATAGTACGAGGTGACCGGGCTCCAGATTTCCGTGGATGTCAGCGACCCTTCAAGATAATTCTGATTGTAAAGATGCGCCAGGATGCGCCCGCCAACAGGCCAGTCGCGGCTGACAAAAGGTCCGCCTCCGCCGTTTGGCTGATCTTCACTTGACCATAGCGGCTTGCCGGTCCTGCGTGCTGCTTCCGTGGTAGTGATCTTGCCGTTGTCATCCCGCGGGTAGTGCGCGCCGATCACAGCAATATCCGCAGCAAGTTCGGGGTTCTGGAGAATTTTGTCGGCGATTGACCAGTCCCCATCGCAACAAGCAATCCTGGTTGCCAGATGCTCATCCTTCAGCCGCCTGTGGAGTTCCTCGATGTACGGAATGTCGAAATCCCTCTCGTTCCATACCCCTGCATAGGAAATATCCAGGGTGTAATCCCGCTTTGCCGTCTTGATAAAGTCCACGACATACTCAGCCATCTTCGATGAGTAGAGCGTCTCCTTACCGCCAACAACAGCGCCAACCCATGCTGGCGCACCCCACGGCAAAATCTCGAGAACTATATTTGGATTGCGCTTATGCGCCTCGGCCATCAACCACCACTCGTAACCACGTGCAGAGTTATGATCCGAAGGACTGCGCATGTGGCTTGGTTCAGAGCCATCTGTGGAGTTAACATCCGCGCCGATCTCCACCTTGAGATGCTGCAAAGACGCTCCATAACCCGGCTTGAACAAGTAATCCAGAATTTGACTGCGCTGTGGCTCCGGATAATCGATAAGCAGGCGCGATGACGCCCCCGCGCTCGCCGCTCCAAGGCCATCGAACACCCTGCCCCTGCTATTGCCGTCCAGGATTACAGTTGCCTGCTGACTAACACCAGAAATGCAGGGCAAGCTTAGCGCCAACAGGCAATACAAAAGTGCGTGCCTCATCGAACTTGAACCTCAATCTCAGCAACCCATCCCCGGGGCCCCAAAGCAGCCATCGGGCGCGATGCAAACGTAAATGCAAACCAACCCAATATACGCCAAAATACGCATTCCACGCGCTGTTCAAAGCTGGCAATCGGACCTTGTGCGTGAGTCCCTTTGCCAGTATAAAATTGCATCACGCCGAATATCGTGCAAATGAATGCTGCCCGTTTCAGTCATCTTCTGGAAATAGTCCGAGAGGACCAAAGGAACCCCTGAATGCTTAACACCAGCCAGTCCCAGCTGAGAACTGCTACTTTTGCTTTTGCGACTTTTGGCCTTTGCCTCGTAGGAGCGCTGGCACAGCAGCCCCGCCAATACACCACCCAGGACTACGCCGCCGCCGAGAGATTTATGAGCTATAACGTCAATCCTCTTGCCTACCAGGGTGTGGTGCGGGCGCAATGGATGGACGATGGGCGCTTTTGGTACCGCGACGCTAACTCGAATGGGGTGTCCTTTGTCCTTGTCGATCCCGCCAAGGGCACACACGCCGCTGCCTTCGATCAGGCCAGACTTGCGACCGCGCTGAAAGGCGCATCCGATGGCGCTATCAAAGATGACGCAATGCATCTCGCAGCTTCCGACCTTGCATTTTCTGACGAAGATAGCGTGTTGACTCTAACTTACTCAGGCGTGCCCTATCGATGTGAACTCCAAAAGGACCCGGAAGTCTGCAAGCGCCAAGGGCTCGACGAAGCTGCTACAAGGCCCCAGGACCGCGCACAGAGGCCAGCGCCGCCCACCCTTTCGCCCAGCAAGAAGCTTGGCGCGTTCATCCGCGATTGGAATCTGTGGGTACGCGACATGGCCACTGGGAAAGAGACTCAACTCACCACTGACGGGGTGAAAGATTACGGCTATGCCACGGACAACGCCGGTTGGCAACACTCAGACAGAGCAATCCTGCTCTGGTCTCCCGATTCAGCCAAGATCGCCACATTCCAACAGGATCAACGCAAGACCGGTGAAATGTATCTTGTTCCCGTCACGAATGGCCACCCCAAGTTACAAGCCTGGAAGTATCCATTGGTTGGCGACGAAAATGTAACTATGATCGAACGCGTCGTCATCGACGTGGCCACGAAGAAACTCGTCCGCCTTAAGATGCCTCCCGATCAGCATCGCTCGACCCTCTGCGACGACGTTGCCTGCCGCGGAACAAACTGGGTCGACGTCGAATGGAGTCCCGATGGCTCGCACCTCGCCTTCGTCTCAACTTCGCGTGATCACAAGCAGGAGTGGCTCCGCGTCGCCGACACCGCGACCGGCGAAGTTCGCGAAGTAATGAGCGAAACGGCTCCTAAGTTCTTCGAAAGTGGCAACGACAAAGTCAACTGGCATTACCTGCCCAAATCGAATGAGATTCTCTGGTTCAGCGAGCGAGACGACTGGGGCAACATGTATCTCTACGACCTCACCACGGGTCAGCTCAAAAACCAGATCACACACGGGCCTGGCAACGTAACTCAAGTGCTCTATGTGGACGAGAGGACGCGGACGATCTACTTCGTGGGCGTGGGCAAGGAAGCCGATCGGGATCCCTACTTCCAGCATTTCTACAGCGTTCATTTTGATGGAACCGGCCAGACGCTACTTACACCCGAGAACGCCGACCATAACATCAAGGTTTCGCAGGATGGGCATTATTTCGTGGACTCCTACTCAACACCAACACAACCGCAGACAGCCGTCGTCCGAAGCAGCGATGGAAAGCTTGTGATGGAAGTCGCAAAGCAGGACATCTCCAAGCTGCTGGCGTACGGCTGGGTGCCACCAATGCCGATCGAGGTAAAAGCGCGCGACGAGAAGACCGACCTTTATGGCCTGATGTTCAAGCCATCGAATTTTGATTCTTCGAAGAAATACCCGATCGTCAACAATGTTTACCCAGGCCCACAGATCGGCTCATGTGGAAGCCGCGAATTCATGGCAGCTCATCGCGACATGCAGTCGCTTGCCGAATTGGGGTTCATCGTGGTGTGCATCGATGGCATGGGCACGCCCTTCCGCACAAAGACCTTTCACGAGGCCTACTTTGGCGACCTGGGAGATAACACGATTCCCGACCAGGTCAGTGGCATGAAGGATCTGGCCGCACAATTTCCGTTCATCGATCTCGACCGCGCAGGCGTGTACGGCCACTCCGGTGGCGGCAATGCAACGGCAGCAGCTATGTTCAATTATCCTGACTTCTTCAAGGTCGGCATTGCGGAGAGCGGCAATCACGATCAGCGCGATTACGAGGACGACTGGGCCGAGAAGTGGGCCGGCCTGGTGGTTAAGCAACCTGATGGGTCAAGTAACTACGACTCGCAGGCAAACCAAAACATAGCGAAGAATCTGAAAGGCCACCTGCTGCTAGCCCACGGAACCATGGACGACAATGTTCCGCCAAACAATACCTTGTTAGTTGTGGATGCACTCATCAAGGCTAACAAGGACTTTGACCTGTTACTCATCCCCAACGTTGCACATGGCTACGGCGCAGCTTCGCAATATATGACTCGACGCCGCTGGGACTACTTTGTGCGCTACCTCGCCGGCGCAATTCCGCCGAATGAGTATGAGATGAAGCCGTTCTCCGCAATCTCAGCCATGATGCGCGGCGGACCTTCCGATGCGGATCCAGCCGACGACAGTTTCTGATGGGGAGCGGACGCCAATGGCGCCATACTCGCGCTCTCTATCTGAAAACTAAGGTCAGGCATTGCAGCCTCCGGCAATTAACTCAGGTTTCGATTTCCGAGCCTCGAAAAAGACACCAATCTGCGACCAGACTTCGGTCCCTCCCGAGAGCCCTCTCCAGTCGCTGCGAAGCAAGCCCACAAGTTTGAAGCCCTTATCGATCGGAGCGATGTAATATTCAGTGGGCGTCATCCCATGGGCATGTCCGACTCGATTTACTAACAGTGCCTCTATATCCGGATTCATCCGATGCAAGGCAGGTTGCCGTCCGTAATGCCCATCCACGCTTCCATCGGCAACAAAGACTCCACCGCGCCGGCTGGGCGCTTCAGGGAGACTGGACCGTTGGGCGCGAGGCAGTTGCGCCGAACGCGGCTAACGGGCGGATCGCCTATCGCTTGCACGTCCGCGATCTTAACCTTGTCATGGGGCCTGCTGCGAAGGGTGCTTCAGTCCGATTTCGAATCCTGATCGATGGCCAGCCGGCGGGCACAGCTCTAGGAACTGACGTCGATGGTGGATGCAACGGAACCGTCACCGAACAGCGATTGTATCAACTTATTAGACAGTCCAAGCCCATTATTGATCGTGAATTCGAAATTGAGTTTCTCGGTCCGGGTGTTGAGGTTTTTGACTTTACTTTCGGCTAAGTCGCCGCGAATCGACATCGCACTTTGGCACTCCACATGCTCCTTAGGTGTTCGCGGCAGGGCAGGGGCCTGCGAACATCTCAGAAGTTTCCGATGCGTTCAGACTGCTGGGATGGATGTCTGGCAGTAATTCTCATGAACTTGCACAAAGAGTTGCATGCGACATTCTCGGAGTTCACTGACGCACGGAATGCAATGACGGGCGCCATCAAACGGAGTGATGCTCGTCGATGCGAGGCGCGAGTTCAGTAATCGTTCCTTCCCGGGATCCCAGAACCGTTTGACTCAAAAGGAAGAAGCCACAGCAAGCTGGCTGATCTGTTTAGTCGATTGATTCAAGCGCATTCGCCGTTCGGATTAGGCCATTCGGATTGCCGACGAACCGTTTCCGTGGTACTATCAATTGATGATCGCTCTCCGCGCCATGATCGCCGAAGTCTGTTGTTGCGCAACGATGTGTTGCGTACGCATGTCTTCTGGCGAGAGGGAAGGGCAGAGCTAAAGTTTAGCTACAAGCCGGCACCTCAATCGGACCCACCGCCAGATATTGACCTGGCAGGTGGGTTTTCTGTTTTGGACTGAAATCGAGGCGGGTGCGGCCGGAGAGATCTTCACCGAACCGCTTCTTAAGGAGAAATACAATGGGTGTTCCTGAAATTCGAGCTGAAGACCTGAAGAAGTGGCTTGACGCCGGTGAGAATCTCTTTCTGCTCGACGTGCGCGACGAGTTCGAGTACGAAACCTCAAATATTGGCGGACACTTGATCCCCCTGGCGGAGTTGCCGCGCCGCGTGCAGGAGCTCGACGCGAACCAGAAAATTGTGGCGATTTGCAAGATGGGTTCGCGCGGCGCCAAGGCGGTGAAGTTGCTGAACAAGGCTGGATTCAACCAGGTGTGGAACCTGACCGGGGGAATTCACGCATGGTCCGATCGGGTCGATCACGACGTCCGCAAATACTAGGAGACACGAAACCGAGGCCCAGAATTAATCGCCCGCAGGTCGCAGCTCAGTCCCAGAAACTGGGCAAAGGTTTCTGCGCGCCTCTGCTCGCTTGCGAAGTCCACCCGCCAGGTTCTAGAATTTCCCTGCAATCACATTAGGAGGCAATCCTGTGGCTGAAGAAGTCGTCCGCGCCTCGTTGAGCGAAGAAGCGGCATATCAACTTGCCAATGTAACCAAGACTGCTCCGCAATTTGGGGCAATCACACCGCGCTGGCTGGTTCGCCTGCTGGATTGGAAGCCGCTTGAAGCGGGAATCTTCCGGTTGAACAAGGTGGATGAAACCAAGCCGATTGAATCCACCTGCGACCACGAAGACGAGTCGGCGCTGGCCGCTACGTATATCAAGTACCAGGAAGAGCCCCGCGAGTATGTGCTCAGCAGCATTAATGCGGTGCTCAATGTTCATACGCGAGTCTCCGATCTTTTCAGCAATCCGTACGACCAGGTTCGCGAGCAGTTGCGGCTCCTGATCGAGAGCGTGAAGGAGAAGCAGGAGAGCGAACTGATCAACAATGCGGAATACGGCCTGCTGAACAACGTGGCCGAGACGCAAAAGATCAAGACGCGCAAGGGCGCACCCACGCCGGACGACCTTGACGAGCTTTTAACAAAGGTCTGGAAGGAACCATCCTTGTTTCTGGCGCACCCTCGGGCCATCGCGGCCTTCGGCCGGGAATGCACCCGTCGCGGAGTCCCTCCACCGACCGTCACACTGTTCGGCACGCCATTCGTGACCTGGCGCGGAATTCCGCTGATTCCCTCAGACAAGATTGCGGTGAAAACACGAGACCACAAGACGAAGATTCTGCTCTTGCGCGTGGGCGAAAAGAAGCAGGGCGTTGTCGGTCTCTTTCAACCCGGCCTTCCGGGAGAGCAGAGCCCCGGCTTGTCCGTGCGGTTCATGGGCATCGACCAACGAGCGCTGGCATCTTACCTGGTATCCCTCTATTGTTCCGCGGCCGTGCTGACAGATGATGCAATTGCCCTGCTCGAAGACGTGGACGTAGGCCAATACTATGAGTACAAGTGAGCAATCGCTGGTGACGCCTGTGATTCCGGAGGCGAACAGCGCAGGTGCGGGATTGCCGGGCAGTGCTCCCGGCATTCTCTCCCCGGCCGAGTTGGCGCGCATGGCCAACGCCATGTTCAACGCGCTGCCAGACGAGTCGCAGCAGCCGGCGATCGCCGCGGCTCGCGTGGTGTTGCCGGCGAACTCCGCCTTCAGCGGAAATCCGTATGCCGCGGTGCCAGGCCCCACCGTGCCCGCCGTTCCTGGAATCCTTGCCGGCTTTGCCGAACTGCAGCCCGGGGCGTTTGTCGCGACTCCTGACCACAGTGTGCCGCCGGACGCGCGCTCAAGCGCCTCGGTGCCCTCTTCGCCCGTGAGTTCACAAGCCGGACGCGGTAGTGCGCCCGCTTCCTCACCCAATCCCACAATTGACCCGGCCTTTGCATTCCTCGCCGATGCGCGCCCTCTCTATGTTATGCCCGCTGCCGATTCCGCACCCCAGGGCACCCCGGCTTTTGCATTCGACAGCGCCGTGCCCAGCGAAGAAGGCTTCGCAGCGATTCCGTCTTCGCTTCTAACGGATGTTCCGGCACCGCAATTGGCTGGCACGCCGCAGCCGCCTGCGCCGGCAGTCCCTGGGGCTTTCGGCGTGGCCGACTCTTCGGCGTTTCCGACGTTCAGTTTTCTTGAAGAGGCGCGCCCGCTGTTTTCCAACCCCTCGACCCTGCCTGGTCCGGTTCCGGCCGATGCCGCCGCGAACAATCCCTTCGCAACTCCGCTTGACCAGAACGCGCCGCAATTGCCCGGCGCAGTAGCTCATGCGCCCGGCGCCGCCGCTCCGCCTCACGATGATGGCAACCGGCCTCGTCCGCTCTACCCATTCGATGGTGTCCCAGTCGTGGCGCCGACGGGCACTGCGGCCGAGTTGCCACAGGATCTGGGACTCTCTTCGTATGCGTTCGACGTGGAGACAATTCGGCGCGACTTTCCCATCCTTCGCGAAGTGGTCAACGGACGGCCGCTGATCTGGCTCGACAACGGCGCGACCACGCAGAAGCCGCAATCG
>Ga0182013_10005827_pt1 | contig 14171 bp, 10 predicted proteins | sample 612S2MmetaG_FD_120487 | JGI IMG/M metagenome (GOLD analysis project Ga0182013, IMG submission 120487) | Permafrost microbial communities from Stordalen Mire, Sweden - 612S2M metaG | ecosystem: Environmental > Terrestrial > Soil > Wetlands > Permafrost | place: Sweden: Stordalen | collected... | reverse complement strand
TCTCGACGACAGGCGAATTAACAGCGGAGGAATGGGCGCGGCTCACCGAACACCTGGCCCACTGCGACGCCTGCCGAGAAGCCAAGCGCCAATATGAGCAAGTGATCTCGACGACAATGCCTGCGCTGGCTGTGGAGTCCCTTGCGGAACAGGAGGAGGAGAGCGCGCCTGGTTCATGGTCGATCGAAGAGGCTGAAGCTCAGCTGATGGAATCGCTCCGCGACGAACCGGCGCCGGTACGCGTAGCTTCTGTCTCTTCCTCCTCATTAAGGTCCATCTCGCGTTGGAAGCCCGCGCTCCGCTATGCCTTGGCAGCATCGATTTTGTTGGCTTGCGGTTTCGCTGGCTATCGAATCGGGGTTCTGCAGGAACGTGGTCCAGTAGATAGCCATGAGCCGGCGACTTCGTTAGCGCCAAGCAACCCGGCCCGCATGAATCCTCCGGCATCCATTCCTACTCCCTCATTGGCAAAGAAAATCACCCCGGACGACGGCCAAGCTGGGGCGTCGCGAAACCAGGTCCGGATGAGCGAGGTGGAACTGGCCAAGCTGAAAGGGCAACTTGCCCAACTGGAAGACGAACTGGCGAAACGGAGTGCAGATCTTGATCGCAGTCTCGAGGCTCGGGCGGATCTGGACAGGCAGTTGGCCCTGGCGCAGGCCAACCAGCAGAGCCTGCAAGCAAAGCTTAGCCAAACCAGCGAACAGCCTCCCCAGGGGACGCCGCAGTCGCTCGAACTCAAGACGCAAGTCAGGGACCTCACTGCGGCGCTCGCGGACAAGGACAGAGAGATTGGCGAAGAACGGGAGTTGCTGCAACATGACCGCGACATCCGGAATCTGATTGGCGCCCGCAACCTCTACATCGCCGAGATCTACGATGTCGCAAAATCCGGAGACACGCAGAAGCCCTTTGGGCGTGTCTTCTACACGAAAGACAAATCGCTCATCTTCTACGGCTACGATCTCGACCAGCAGAAAGGCGTCCGCAAGGCCAGCACATTTCAGGCGTGGGGAAGCCACGGAGCCGACAGGCAGAACGCTGTCAGCCTCGGCCTTCTCTATCAGGACGATGCCAACCAGAAGCGCTGGGTGCTGAAGTTTAAGGATGCAAAGACGATTGCGAAGATCGATGCTGTGTTCGTGACGGTCGAGCCAGACGGCGGGAGCGCGAAGCCAACCACCAAGCCGCTTCTCTTCACCTACCTCCGCCTCGACCCCAACCACCCCTAGCAACGCAGTTCCCTGCGATCCATGGATTCGGTGCGCCATGAAATCAATCCTTCTCATAGACGACGAAGCGCTCATCTGTGCTGAGTTCAAACGGACCCTTGAGGGCTTCGGATTCCAGGTGTCGACAGCTCATACCCTGGAGAGTGCCCTGCGCTCGATTCGAAAAGCAGCATTCGATGCGATCCTGCTCGAATTCAACCTCCGATCAGAGCGCAGAGCCCATCCAACAACGGGAAATGGCGTCAAGTTGGTTCGCCGGGTTCGCGCCATGCATGTTGCAGTCCCCATCCTGATGTTCACGGCCATGACCGGAGAACCGTACGAATCAGCTTCCATCGAAGCGGGCGCCGACGAATTCATCACGAAGACCGCCGGAATTCCTTCCCTTGTCTCTCGCGTTCACGCACATATTCGCAGGCACGAACGCGATTTGAGAAAAGCGTCAGCAGGGACCAGTAGCCGAAGTGTCTCCAGATCTCCTGAATCGACGCGTACGCGGCGCGCTGTCAAAACCTCTGAATAGCGCTTTCCGCTCAAAGCGCCTCCCAGCAAAAACGCTCCGAGCAAAAGCCCACCATGCACATGCAATGGCACGGACTCCCGCCGCCATCAAGGCGGTGAGTCGTAGATTTGCAGTGCAAGCGCAGGCGTAAAGCTTGACTCGATCCCAGCAGCCCTCTCCATTCTGCACATCCGATATACCGCACTCGCCAGGGCAGTCGGTAACAATCGCCGTCACAATTGTGCCGCCTCTTCCGTAAGTGAGGTGAACAACCATCCTTTGCGCCCGTTTGAGGAGTCCCACTTGAAACTCTTTCATACCCTTCTGCTGCTGTTGCTGACTCTTTGTGTATCGATGCTGGCCAACGCTCAATCAACAGACGCAACCGTTAGCGGCGTTGTCGTCGATCCTGCAGGAAAAGTGATACCAAGCGCAGAGATAGAGATTGTGAATGATGCAACAGGAGTGCTCTATTCGGGCGCGACGAATCAAGCCGGCATCTACACCGTCACGATTCTCCCGCCCGGCCAGTATCGCGTTCAGGTCTCAAAGATTGGTTTCAAGACACTGATCAAACCAGGCATTACTCTCAATGTCCAGAGTGCAGTCTCATTGAACTTCACCTTGCCACTCGGCGCCACTTCTGAGACGGTGACCGTTGACGCAGGAGCCACACAGATCAACACGACGGATGGGTCTGCAAGCACGGTGATCGATCGAGGGTTCGTCGAGAACATGCCACTGAATGGACGCAGCTTTCAGGACCTGCTAACGCTTGCTCCTGGCGTTTCGCTGGTCGCGACATCGGGCGGTTACGGCGGGGGGGCCGGCGTCAGTGGCGACATTGTTGTGAATGGGCAAAGAACCGAATCGAATTACTTTACTGTGGATGGCGTCAATGCGAACTCTGGCGTTTTGACGGGCGGCGGCGTGGGAGCCGGAGCATCCGGAAGTCTGCCCGTCTTCACAGCCCTTGGAACGACGCAGGGGCTCGCGTCGCTCGATGATCTGCAGGAATTTCGGACCAACACGTCAACCTATTCGGCCGAATATGGACGTAGCCCCGGGGGACAGTTTTCCTTTAGCACCAGATCCGGTACGAACGATCTCCACGCCAGTGTGTACGACTACTTCCGCAATGATGTGCTCGACGCGAGCAATTGGTTCAACGATTTCTACTCGTACCCGAAGGGTAAGGAGAGGCAGAACGATTTCGGTGGGACCCTCGGAGGCCCATTGGTCATTCCTCGCATTTACGACGGGTTGAGCAGAACGTTCTATTTCTTCTCGTATGAGGGGTTGCGTCTGAGCAGCCCGCAGGCCGCCGTGCAAGTGTCGGTCCCCGACGACGCACTGCGGCAAGGGGCTTCCGTGCCTCTTCAACCTCTCCTCAATGCATTCCCAAAAGCCAACTATGGCAGCGATGGATTGAATGACGGGCTGGGCTACTATTTGCAATCGGTCTCGAATCCTTCGAGCCTGGATAGTTCCAGTATCCGGGTGGACCACTCGTTCGCAAGCAAGATGACCCTATTCGGACGCTACGCTGACACTACGTCGAGTTCGGCATCGTTTGACAGTGCTGTGAAGCAAAGTACGGACAATCGCACTCAAAGTACTACAGTCGGGGCGACGTACACGTTTTCCAGTCGGCAATCGAACGTTTTTCACTTCAATTTCACTGCAAATAGCGGACACTCCGCGAATGTCTCTACAAGTGTTGGAGGAGCAATACCCTTTGATGTTGGCAGTATTCCCGGTCCGAATGGCGGCTCCTTCCCCAAGCAGAACAGCGACCTCTATGTCATTTTTCTCTATGGCGGAAACCCAGAGATCAACCTCTTGAGCTTCCCCGTAAACCAACACGCATTCAACGTTACGGACATCCACAATTGGAACATCGGAAGGCACGCGATCAAGGCTGGCATTGACTGGCGAATGCTGGACACCTCTCTCTATTCGGAAAATCCAATCGAAGAAGTGGCCTACACGAGCGAAGCGCAGGTTGCGCTCAACGCGCCGGCAATCGCGAATGCCGAAACCTATGCAAGTTCTGCTGTGTCGGCAAACAAACCCAGATATAAGAATGTCTCCGCCTTTTTCCAGGATGAATGGAAAGTGTCGCCGCGCTTCTCGCTCTCGTCCGGGCTCCGCTGGGATGTCAACCCGGCTCCGACAAATACCAAAGGTCCCGTACCGTACACAGTGGACCAGATAAAGGATCTCAGAACGACCGCACTCGCTCCGCAAGGAACACCGCTATGGAAAACGGACTGGGTGGGCTTTGGTCCCAGACTTGGAGCCGCGTTTCAAACAAGACCGGCATCAGAGCGCAATACCGTAGTGCGTGTCGGCTTCGGTGTATTCTTTGACGCCGGCAATTCCAACGGCAGCGTCGGATATGATGGAATCGGATTCTCGAGCTCAGCACGAGTATCGGGCGCAAGTTTTCCGCTCACATCTGATCAACTCACTCTGCCGCCGGCCCGAGTTGCAGCTCCCTACAACGGCTTCGTCTTTGGATTTGATCCGAATCTCCGCCTTCCATACACGCTTGAATATAGCGCGGCAGTCGAGCAGGAACTGGGCAAACACGAGAGCGTGACGGTCGGTTATGTCGGCTCCGGATCTCGCAAGCTCTTAACCAGCCTGCAGTATCCACCCTTTGACATCGGGAACACCAATTTTTCGCCAAGCGCAACACTTTACCTAACGCAGGGCCGCGCCTCTTCAAGTTATAACGCTTTGCAGGTGAAGTATCAGCGCGAGTTGTATCGATCTCTCCAGGCATTGGTCTCCTACACATGGTCTCATTCGATCGACGACGCATCGAGCAACTTCGGCATCTACTACCTGCTGCGCGCCAGATCGGACTTTGATATCCGGCAGAATCTTCAGGCTGCCGTGAGCTACCTGACTCCGCACCTCCATTCCTCACCTGCCGTGACTTCGCTGCTGGGCAACTGGGGCCTGGATTTCAGGCTCCAGGCACGCACTGCTCAGCCGGTCGATATCATCGGCAACCAGGAATTCGATCCGGGGACAGGGAAGCTGCTTCAGTACCAACCGAACCTTGTGGCAGGTCAACCGCTCTATGTTCATGGGCATGCCTACCCGGGTGGACGAGCCATCAACTATAACGCCTTTTCAATTGCTTCAGACGGTGTACAGGGAGATCTTCCCCGAAACTACGCAAATGCGTTTGGCCTTGCCCAGGTCGATGTGGCGATGCGCCGGGAACTCGTTCTTCGGGATAGAGTGCGCCTCCAGTTTCGCGCGGAGGCATTCAACATCTTGAACCACCCGATGTTCGGTCCGATCTATAACTACCTGTCCTATGGACCAGCCTTGTTCGGCTCGGCCTACAACACCCTCAATACAGTCGGGAACTTGAATTCGTTGTATCAATCCGGAGGCCCACGCTCACTACAACTCTCTCTGCGGATGTCATTCTGATGCGGGTGACATGGATCAATCGGATCAGGGGCGCCTCAGTGCGGTTTAGCAGAACGAACGACCAGGAGAAGATATCTCAAGTGCCTGTGAAGTGGGGCGTGCTTATCACTTTGTGCGGTTTACTGCTTCAGTTCGGATACGAACGGGCCGTATGTGAACAAGCCCATCGGTTTAGCGTACAAGATGACATCACTACTGCGCGTATCGGAGAGATATCGCTATCTCCGGACGGAAGATTGGCGGCAGTTCAGATCGAGCGCGCCTCCTTGCTGGATGGGTTGGTTCACGAGGCCATCTATATCTATCGACTCAAATCCATTGAAAAGGCTGTTATCGAAGCCGGCACCGCTGGACAGGTCGAGCCTCTGTGGACTATCGAGAAGGGGACGAAAGGGGGCGGCGCGGATATGGACCGCATCTCGCATCTGAAGTGGCTCTCAGATGGAAGCGGTTTCGCCTTCTTGTTGCAGGCAGATGAATTTCATCACCGATTGTATTTGGCGGAAGTTGGACCGCGACGTCTAACCCCGATCACTCCAGAGAACGACGATGTGTTGGGATTCGACATCCGCGATCGGTCGCACTTCGTCTTCAGTGTGGCCAGTCACAGGTCGAAAGCCGATCTCCGGAACGCCTCTGAATCGCCCTATGTCGTGGGGACAGGGCATTCCCTTTCGGAACTGGCATTTCCCGGTGAGTATTCGCATATGATCCAGCGTGGCGACCTCTGGGCATCGACCGGGAGACGACCGGCACCCGTGCTGGATCGGACCACCGGGCGGCCCATAAGTTTATTCAGCGACGGCAGCCAATTCATGGCGTTATCGCCGGACGGGAGCGCTCTCGTGACGATTCAGGCCGTCGAGGAGGTTCCAAAGGACTGGGAGACGCGTTTTCCTCCGCCATATCCTGCAAGCGCATATGGTCTGAAAGCCCATCACCAGGACTTGAATGCTCCGGTCGACGGATGGCGTTACGTCGGTGAATGGGTTCGGATTGAACTCGGCAACGGGTCGATTCGATCGTTGACCCATGCCCCCGCCTCGGTTCGCACTGGATGGTGGGAGGCTTATGCGGCACCAGCCTGGTCAGACGATGGGACCAGCATCCTTCTGCCTGGAACGTTTCTTGCAAGCCGAGCCGAGGAGGCGCAACGGCCCTGCGTTGCCATCGTTCACATGGACTCCGTGAGCAGCGAGTGCGTAAAGTACCTCGACCGAAACCTGCTCGACGGTTTTGAAAAGGACTACCAACTGATCAGCAGTGTTTCTTTTCCCCATGGCAGCACCAATGAAGTTGTACTAAACGGAATTCCAGATCTTCGTGTCGCGACGGCGCCGGTTTTATACACGCGGAGCAGCGCAGGTAGCTGGAAGCGTGAGGAGCAGGCGCCGCCTATATTGCGGAGTACTTCTCTCTCGCTGAACGTGAAGGAGTCATTCAAAGACCCGCCGGTGATTGTCGCGACGGCGACGAGGACGCATCGATCTCTCGCTATCCTGGATCCAAATCCGCAACTGAAGAAGGTTACTTTCGGCGAAGCCGAGCCTTATCGCTGGAGCGACCCGACCGGCAGGAAGTGGGAGGGGATTCTCTATAAGCCCGCCGGATATGTCCCTTCCGCTCGATATCCTCTGGTCATCCAAAACCACGGCTTCAACGCCGGCAGGTTCCTTCCAAGCGGTGCGTATGCGAGTGCTTTCGTTGCCCAGGAACTTGCATCGGCAGGGATTATGGTTCTTCAGGTTCGGGATTGCCCCGAACGTAGCACCCCGGACGAGGGGCCGTGCAACGTGAGAGGGTACGAGGCTGCAATCCGGCAACTGTCAGAAGAAGGTCGGATCGATTCAACGCGAGTCGGCGTCATCGGGTTCAGCCGGACCGTATACTACGTCCTCGAGTTGCTTACCAGCAGCAGTTTTCACTTCAAAGCCGCCTCGATTACGGACGGAGTCTCGGTCGGGTACACAAACTATTTGGACGATATTGGCTTGGACAGGGGCTTCACAGACGACTTCGAAGCCGTCATAGGAGAGAGGCCCTTTGGATCAGGGATGAACGCGTGGCTGAAGCTGAGCCCGGTATTCAACCTGGACAAGGTCACTACGCCGCTGCGCGTAGTGGCGACTAGGGACGACGGTGTGTTGGCGATGTGGGAGCCTTATGCCTGCTTGGCAGGATTAGAGAGGCCCGTGGACTTGATCATTCTCAACACGCATGAGCATGTCCTTGTCGATCCGACCATGAGGCTCATCGCACAAGGCGGAAATATTGACTGGTTTCGATTCTGGCTTCAAGGCTACGAGGATTCCGATCCAGCGAAACAGGCGCAATACCTGAGGTGGCGAACCCTTCGAGACGGAAAGACGCCTGATGCCAAATGATGAGGGTGGGAGTGCGCATCGATTTCTGCCTGCATTCTGCACATCCTGCGGTTGGCAAAGAGAGGCACAGAATGTGTAAGACCCAGTCGTCACCTGGTCAACTATGGGACTTAGTGATGCCGGGTTCCGGAAGTCCCGGCACCACCAAGGTGTGACAGCTACTCGTCAAGGTCGTACGCGCCGCCCGACGACGGTCTGGCTGTCGGGTGCGGGTTGTCCGGCACAAACATCGGTTTGCTGAGACCAATTTCCTGAATGGCGCCAGAAGCAGCGCCAAGGACTATGATCGACGGTTTCGCATATTTCATGATCGTTTCCTCCTTTCCGTAGGATTTGCTTCCTCCGGCCCCAGATAGAAGCTCAAGAGAGCTCTGAGACCGAATCACTTTGGACGCGGCAAACCGCGGACGGCGGCGTCCAATCAAAGATGCCCAGTCGGACCTGTGAACAAAGCCACTGCTCGATTTCGAGCGCAGTGATCAGGGCCCTACCGGCAGTGGCGCCATCGTGTTCCAGATGAGCAAGAGATTCGCGCAGAGTTGCTGCATCAGCTACAACATTGTCTGAGAGCCAATCTGCGCCGAACAGATTCGCAGTAACCTCCGGCTGACTGGACAAGACCGCCAACGCGCTCCGGAATCCAAACGATTTCGTCTTCCGAGAGAGAACTTCATCAGGGACGATATCGCGCAATGCTCGTCGCTGGAGATGGCGCCGGCCGTTGGCCCGAAGGATCTGAGTGCGAGGGATCGATGCAAGGAAAACGTATAGCGAGCGATCCAGGAAGGGGTAGCGCAGTTCGCTGCAACCGACCAGAGGTGGATCCGCGCCGGTGAGTTGCTGGGCCAGGCTATACCGCGTGGATTCCATGCAGAGCAACGCAGGGGACAGTTGCCGCCAACGCGCGAAATCAGGAAACGCAACGTGGCAGGTAGGCGGCTTCAGACGAGCCCATGGGAAAGGCGAACCTGGAGGGGCAAGAAGGCGAAGCGGACTATACGAGGCTCGAATCAGGTTGAACGATTCCGCGATCAGAGCGAAGACTGTTTTCTTCCTTGCCAGACCCCACTGCAGAGTGGATTTGAGAAACGGGAGCAGCGCTCCTTTCAGAAGATGATCAGCCAACTCGGGAGCCTCATATTGAACTCCTCCCAGAAACTCGTCGCCACCGATGCCAGAGAGAATCACGCGCGCTCCGGACTGGCGCTGAATCGCGTCGATCAAGGTGTCCCATGACAGGGACTTGGCTGAGTACCCGGGCGACCCGGTGAAGTATTCGTTCGGAAGTGGCGATAGCGCTTGGGGTGCCGTCACTTGGTTGAATTCCGAGACAGAAATGTGATGTCCGGTATGGCCGCGCTGTTGTTCTACGCGAGTGAAATACGGCCTCTCGTCTCCCCCAGGCGCATCCGAGTCGTAATAGGAAAGCGTTTCGATTGCGGTCCCCGGTTCTCCTCTTCGAATAGCATCTGCCATGCAAACGACGGAACTCGAATCGACTCCTCCGCTCAGTTCTGCCAACATGGTGCGATCTGACCTCAATCGACGACTCACGGCAGTGCGAAACTCGTTTACGAAGTGCTCTTCGTATTCGCAATCTTTTGAATAGCGAATTTGCGCCTGTGGATTGAGCCACCAGTATTGTTCGGAAGTTAGCTGGCCGCCGTATCGGACGGTCACGAAGCCGGCAGGCACGACAGAGCGTATCTCTCGGTAGGGCGTGGTCTCCACAGGAGGCCGCGGATATAGGCAGCCCGCGAGGAAATCGAGGTCCAGGTGCAGTTTCCGCGATGCGGTCTGAACCAACGGTTCCACTGCAGTGCACCAGGCGATGCCGTTCTCATCCACCCGAAAGAACAGCCTTCGGACGCCGATATAATCGCGGGCCAGGATGAGCCGACGCTCTGCCGGGTCCCAAAGGGCCAGGGCCCAATCGCCGATCAGTTCTCGAAGCGAACTGGTTCCCAGTTCTTGGTAAGCGCCGAGCACGAGTTCCGCGTCCGTAGGTGTTCCGTCGAATTGTCGACGTATCCGCGCGCGAATCTCTTCACGGTTGTCGAGACGGCCGTCCCAAGTCAATATGAAACCATCGCGCACAACTGGCTGGATTTCTGAATGCGACTCCGTGGTTGTGTGAAATGCCCGATAGGCCATTCCGAGGTTCTGTCTGAGGTACTCCGCTCCGCCATCGGAACCAATTCGGTCGATGCCCTTTGCCAGCCTCATCAACTCCGGTCTGGTGATGGAGTCTCTCGGGTCAAACTTGAAAATGCCAGCTAGTCCACTCATCAGCACACCTCAAGGACAAGGAATCGTTCACGCGAAGCCTGGCGATCGTTGATGATGTCCCCGCCAACTTCTACCCATGCATGTGCCATGAAAGGAACTTTCTGCGCTCCAATCACCATACTTGCGGTAATCCCTTTGGCACGGAGCATTCTCACAAAGACGGCCGAGCGCTGCAGACACAGGACCCGCTTAAGATAGAAACAGCAGGCAACATTGAGAGCGAGAGTGACATCCTCTCTTGTGCTCGTGTTGCTTCCAACATGCCGCACAGGAAAGTTCCTGATGCGCTGGTGCAGAGATTCAAAGTTGTGCCGGGACATGAAAAGGTCATGGGCAATGAGTTCAATGTAGGCGCGGAGAATGAGCGTGGCCCTGGTCATGACAAACTTGCCTCCGGGAAGTTGATATCGAGTTCGGCGATCAGGAATGTGAGACGGTCCGATAGTGCTCGAATGCGTTCTGCGAGTGGCAGGACCGGCTTATGCCCACGCGTGTCGGTATAGTCGAGCAGAATTGGATGGCAATGGGCCGTCGTTGATTTCAGACGCGCAACCATCTTGCGCGCATGGAGCGAATCGCAGCGTCTATCGCGATCGCCGGAGAGGATGAGAACTGCGGGGTAGTGCGCGCCTGGGTTGATGTGGTGATAAGGAGAAAGCCTATAAAGAGCGGAGAACTCATCCGGATCGTCGGGTGACCCGAGTTCTGCGGCAAATCCGCGAGCCACGCCGAACAGGTGGAAGCGGGTGAGATCGGCAAGCGGGCCCAAGGCCATGACTGCGCGGAACGAATCCGGCTTCTGAACCATTGCGCAGAGTGCTAGCAAAGCGCCAGTGCTCTGTCCGGCCAATCCCAACTGCTCCGGCGTCGTGTGCCCGTTTTCGAACAACCACTCGGAGGCGGCAAGTAGATCGTCGACTGAGGTTTGCTTGCGCTGCTTCTGAGCGGCAAGATGCCAGTTCAGTCCGCCTTCTCCGCCACCGCGCACGTGCGCTGTGACGCAAGTGAATCCCGCCTCCACCAGGATCGTTAACAGAACACTGAACTTTGGAGTTGTGCTGACCCCGCCCCCTCCATACGCGCTGAGAAGAACTGGACCTGGGCCGGAGGCGCCGCCTCGTGGATGGATCAGCGTTAGCGGTATCGCCGTGCCGTCTTTAGATGGGTACGTGCGCACGACAGTTTCAAACTCGTCCAGGTTGGCCGATCTTGGCGGCGACCACCACAAGCGGTGCTCACCTGTAATGAGATCAACAGCATAGATACTTAATGGCTCCGTAATGTCGCTGTGAGAATAGAACATCCGGCGGCTGTTGACGTCAACCATTCCGGGAGTGGATGTTCCGGATGCAGGATAGTCAATGGTTCGCACAAGGGCGCCTGATTTCGAATGAACGCGGGTAAGCATATGGATGCCGGCGGTATAGTGAATCACCCAGAGTTCGCCACACCGATTCCAGGAGTGAAGATATTCGCTTCTCTCCGGGAAGAGATCGATCCACGCTTCGGCTTCCGGATTCTCCAACCCGATGCGAACGATTCTCCCGAGCGGAGCTGCATGGGCAGTGCTGGCTTCGATGGTGTTGGCCCAAAAACGTGGTGAAAAACTTGATCCCGATAGGCGGACGACCTCCCGCGGAAGGGCGCGATGAGGGAATTCATGAATAAGAAAGCGTGTTTGGGGAACGGACTCAAGGGAAACAATCAGGTAGCCAAGCGCAGAATCGTCTTCCGCGCCTTGTACGATGAGACGTATTGCGGGCCCTTCGCCAGCGTAAAAGATTTCAATATCGCTCGACTGGTCGCTGCCGAACTCATGGTGCCGGACAGCTCGACGATTCCGGTGCCGACCAGCCGCTTCTTCGTGAACATAGTAGAAGCCGCTCGCGGCTCTGTCGAAGACCAAGCCCCGATACAATCCACGGGGGAGACGGTCCGGCAGCAAAACCCTATCCGTCAAATCGTAGATGCGGATTTCTTGGAAGTCCTCGCCGCCTGTCCGTACTCCAAATACGAGATAGCGACCGTCAGAAGAGATCTGAATAATCGAGAGGGAGGTATAAGAATCCACGCCCAGAATTGCGGCAGAGATGAGTAAATCCTCCGCATTTTCCTTATCCTTGTAATAGATGCCTTTCTGCTCTTCTTCCGCTTCTCGCTTCAGGTAGACGAGGCCGCCACGTTGATCCGGCACTGGGAGATCGACGCTGGCGACAGCGAGCAGTTGTATCACGCGACGTTCGATTCGGGACCTTAGTTTCTGGTGCCGGTCCAGGTATTCTCGATAGGATTGCTGTTCCGCCTCAATAAACGAGCGCGTCTCGGGCGAATCCTGGTCCTCAAGCCAACGGAATGGATCTTCAACTTCGATTCCGTGTAGCACTTCGCGTACGGGCTTCGGTATAGGAGAATCAACTTTTGAGGTCGATGTCATGCGCTCACCCCTTTCACCTGTTCAAGTTCTCTCTTTGTCCGCCGAAGCATGGACCGAATGAGTGGCCATGCTTGAGAGGGATCGGGCCGATTGTGGTTGGCGTCCCAGGCAATCAGCGCGTAAGCGAATGCTCCAATTGCTGGCGCAAGCGCGGTGACCTTCTTTAACTCCTCTGGGCGCACGAACTCCCTCCAGTGAGCGGCATAATGGGAACGAAGAACTGGCTGAATCGCATTGAACATGGGATTGGACCGTGCGAGATCGGCCACGAGATGCTCTGCGCAAAGGAAGGGATGGCCAATGCAGGTCTCGGCCCAGTCCAAGAAAACTGGTCCCCCGCACGTAGCGATAGCGTTCCCGTGTCCAATATCGCCGTGCAGCAAAGTCTCTGGTATTCCCGTATTCATGAATTCATCGAGCGCTGATTCCGTGGCGCTTTGCAATTGAAAGAGTTCGGCGTCGGAAAGCGGTTTGGATTTGACGGAGGTTTGCGCCTGCATTGCGCAGAGCGCCTCCTGGAAGAAGGGCCTTGCGAGCATGCTGATCCGGGCGTATGTCCAGTCTTTTGCTCCCAAGGCCGATAGGGAGGAGACATCGTTAATCATCCCCTTTTGCATGACGGCCAGTGCACTGAGAGCCCGCTCGCATTGATCTATTGAGGCCGACTCATTCAACGGGACGCCTCCGGCATCCTGCGTTATCCAGCCGTTCCATTCAGGAATCGTGGCAAGTATCTTGGGCATACAGCCGGGAAATCGCCTTGCCAACTCGATCGTCAATGCGTACTCGCAAGTGTTTGGCTCGCCCACGGCCTTGAACCATACCCTGTCGCCGGTGGCTTGGGTCACGGAGAGGAGGCAGAAGTCGATTCCCTGATTCAACTGCCGAATGAGAGGCCGAGTGCCTCGATCGTTACAACTCCCGAGTCTGGTCAGCAGCTTTTCAAGCCAACCCAGTTGTGCAAACCTTCCAAGTTCATCTGCGTCACCCTTTATGACTCTGAGGACAGTGGCTCGTTCTTCGTCGGCAAGTTCATTGGAGGCTATCTCGTCCAACTCTACGAACGACAGTGGTCCGCACATCGCTTGCTGCATATCGACTATTTCAAGGACTGCACAACCGCTGAACTGTTCGCGATCGGGTAGAGAGCAGAGTTGGATCGTGCGAAGGTTATACCGAAGAACAATGGCTTCGGTAAGCGATTCAGCAACTCGTGTGTAGGGCGGAATCGATACACGCGGCAGCAAAAGACCCGCGGCGGTGGCGATTGCAAGAACTCGCTTGGAATGCCCATCGATCAACACCGCTCGGTATTCAATGCGCTGCAGATTGTCGAGAGTGTTCGTCATCTTGATGCTCACCTTCCAAGTGGTTGAATACTTATGCAGGGAAATGGAAAAGGTGCTTGCTTTTCAAGTCGGCACAAAATTCGTTAACGTCTGCCATCACGACACCGAGTTCTGTTCCGGTTTCTTCCGCAAGGGCTCTGGCTATTTCATCGATCCCCTGACCATTGAGAAGGCGCGACCAGATGTTTTCACCAATTGGATTCAAGCTGAAGAATCGATCTTTGCTGATATCGAGAATGACTGCGCCGTCATGATCGACGACAGATCGTAGATGAGACGGTACGGGAGCCATGTTTCTCCTCTCCATATGGAAACGTGCCTGTCCCTTGCGCAATGCACAGTTCCACTTAGCTCTCTGTCGGTGCTATTCGCGGAGGCAGAAAGCAGAAGCAACGCAATTCAGATGGGTCGAGTGGATGGTTCTCAGATGAGCCGGGAGAGTTTGCCATCTTTGTAAATGGCCGCCGGTGTTTCCATGAGCGCAAGCACTGTTCGTCCAACCGTGCGGTGAGTCTGACAGTTCTC
>Ga0182013_10005823_pt1 | contig 14177 bp, 11 predicted proteins | sample 612S2MmetaG_FD_120487 | JGI IMG/M metagenome (GOLD analysis project Ga0182013, IMG submission 120487) | Permafrost microbial communities from Stordalen Mire, Sweden - 612S2M metaG | ecosystem: Environmental > Terrestrial > Soil > Wetlands > Permafrost | place: Sweden: Stordalen | collected... | reverse complement strand
GGCTGACGATACGGCGGCGATCCAGGCGGCGATCGATAAGGTGCAGGAGACTGCCGGGCAGGGCGTGGTGTTTGTCGCCGAAGGGCGCTACCGCGTGAGCCAGACGATTCACCTGTGGACGGGGATTCGGTTGGTGGGTTGGGGCGCGCAACGCCCGGTGTTTGTGCTGGGAGCCAACACGCCCGGGTACCAGGAGGGGCACGAGTTCCTGGGGACGGGGCGCTACATGCTGCAATTTGCATCGCGGAAGCCGGCGGCGGGACAGCCGGTGGTGGATGCAAACGAGTTTACGTTCTATAGCGGCATCAGCAACCTGGACTTCGAGATAGGTGCGGGGAATCCGGCGGCGATCGCGGTGCGGTTCCACGTGGCGCAGCACTCGTTTCTGCAGCACATGCGGTTCCAGGTGGGCGATGGGCGGGCGGCGCTGGAAGACGTGGGGAACGGCGCCATCGATTTGCAGATTGAAGGCGGCGAGTACGGCATTGTGTCTGTGCGGACTTCGCCGGCATGGCAATTTCTGCTGATGGATTCGAGCCTGACGGGACAGAGACGCGCGGCGATCCACACACAGGAAGTGGGCATGACGCTGCTGCGCGTGAAGATTGCGCGGACGCCGGTTGCGGTTGAGATTACGAAGGGGATAGCGGAACAACTGTATGGACGCGACCTGCAGTTAGAGGATATCGGGCAATCGGCGGTAGTGCTTGGCGATGCGCGGAAGGCACATCACCAGGTGACGCTGGACAATGTGGCGTGCAGAAATGTGCCACAGATGGTGCGGGGGGAAGCGGGCTCTGACGGGATGTTTGACGTGAAGGGCAATGCGCATCCTTATATTGAGGAGCATCTGTCGATTGGGTTGGAGATTGGGCCTGACGGACGCGAACTCGGTGTTGCGGTTCGGCATCACGAGCGGGCGGGAGCGGGCAAGGCTCTGGCGACAGATATTCCGGCGCTGCCGCCTATGAGCGAGTGGGCGAACGTGCGGACGCTGGGCGCGAAGGGAGACGGCTCAGACGACACGGCGGCGCTGCAGGCAGCAATCGATGGGCACAAGGTGCTTTATTTCCCGACCGGGACTTATCGTGTAGCAAATACGCTCGAACTGAAACCGGAGAGCGTGATGATTGGATTTAATCCAGTGTCGACGCAGATAACGGTGACGGATGAGCCGTCGAGCTTTACTGGGGACGGCGAAGCTGTGCCGATTGTGGAGAGCGCGAAGGGCGGAGCAGCGATTGTTACGGGTATCGGGATTACGACAACGCCGTTGGCTCACCGAGCAGCTGGGTTGGTGTGGCGCGCGGGCGCTCGCTCGATGGTGGAAGATGTGAATCTTGCGCGCGCGTTTGGACGCAGACCGCCGGCGATGAATGGGAACGCTGCCAGGCCTGCGCAGCCGCCACCGAATGCCTCGGCGGGCGAAGAGGCGCAATATCCGAGCCTGTGGGTGAAAGATGGAGGCGGCGGCATCTTCCGCGGGATCTGGACCTCGAATACGCTGGCCAGGGCGGGGCTGCTGGTAGAGAACACGACGACACCGAGCGTGGTTTACCAGATGTCGTGCGAACACCACATGCATCACGAGACGCAGTTCCATCATACGTCGAACTGGACGGTGTATGCGTTGCAGACGGAGGAGGAGAATCCAGCAGGCGCGGATAGCTTCTCAGTGGATCTGAAAGACGCGCATCACATGCTGTTCGCGAACCAGTTTATGTATCGGGTCTCGCGCAACGTGCTGCCAAAGCTGAATGCGGTGGAAGCCGCGGACTCGAGCGATATTCAGTTTGAGAACGTGCATGACTTCAGCATGACGCGGCTGGCGTTTGACAACAGCGTCTTTGACGAGACCAGCGGCGTGCGGGTGCGGACGCATGACTTCACCGTGTTCACAATAAACTCCGATCTCAAGGTTGGGGCTCCGCTACCGCTGCCGGCGGGTGTGTTTGCGGCCGGGGGAAAGCTGGAGCAGCTTGCCAGCGGCTTCAGCAATATCGCGGGGCTCACGACGGATGAGAGTGGTCACCTCTACTTTACCGATGCGGCGATGCACAAGATTTACAAGTGGAATGCAGATGAAAAGAAGGCCGACCTTCTGACGGATGCTGTGAAGACGCCGATGGCGGCGGGCGTTGCATCAGACGGATCGTTGCTGGTGCAGGATTACGGGAAGTCGGTTTTCGGAGTGGACACGAAGACGGGAGAGGCGAAGAAGATTGACGCGGCAAGCGCACCGGTGAGCGGGACAAACCTGATGCTGCCAGTCGGATTCCACAACAGCATGAAGACGCTGGCGATGCAGATGGAGCGTCGGGGAGTGGTCTACGCGGTGCCGAGCAATATGGCGATCGTGGCGGATGTCAAAGACGAACCGCGCGGCTTCTATTATGCTCCGGGCACGACCGATGCCATTCTGGCTGGGGGCAACTGGCAGCCGGAGTTGCAGGCGTCGCAGTGGCGCCTCTTCCACGTCGGCGACGAGCACCTGGCGGCAAGCGAAGAGGATGACACCACCTATCGCGTAAAGCTCGGCAGCCTGGAGCATCTGACTGCAACGGAGTTTGCGCCACGCGCAGGTTCGAGCGTTGTAACCGACGCGGCCGGAAATGTGTATGTGGCGGGAGGGCAGCTTTACATTTACAGCGCAGATGGAAAGCAGATTGGCGTGGTGGAGATCCCGGAACGGCCATCAAGCCTGGCGTTCGGAGGGGCGGACAAGAAGACTCTGTATATCGGAGCCCGTGGTTCGCTGTTTTCGATGCAGACAGCAGCAGCGGGAAGGTAGCCGCGCTGTCGTTTTATTGTTGCTGAGCAGGAGTTGCTAACGAAAGGGCGGGCGCGTGGTTGCGCCTGAAACAGGAGAACGTGATGAGTGTATTGACAGGATTGAAAACGCGCGTGTTGTTGACCGCGATTGGCGGTTGTCTGCTTATAGCACCTCTTGCTTTGAGTCAGGCTGCACCGGGACAGGGACCACGGGGCGGTGGTGCTGCCTTTGCGGCACCCGACACGAGTTCGGCGCTGGCGCAGAAGGCGGCCGCCCGCGGAGCGATGCTGATGCAGACGGGGAAGTATCCCGATACGACAGGAAACGGACCGTATCCCGCCACCTATGCCATGGCTCCGAATGGCATGGAAGATGTGGTGTATCAGCCAAAGGACCTGGCCGCGGTGAAGGGCAAGCTGGGAGTGTACATCTGGGGCAATGGCGGATGCGGCTATGACGGGACGAGCGCGCGGTTCCACCTGATTGAGATTGCCAGCCACGGGTATGTGGCCATGGCACCGGGTGAGATTGAGAGCGGTCCGCAGGCGCCACCGCCGCCGGCCGATGGCGCGCAACGGCCAGCGCCGAGCCCTGGGAAGATAGCGACAGCGGAGAAGATGATTGCCGCGCTGGACTGGATCTTGGCCGAGAACCAACGGGAAGGCAGTCCGTATTTTGGCAAGATCGATGCGGCGCAGGTGGCGTTTTCAGGCCACAGTTGCGGCGGTTTGATCGCGATGACGGCGGCGCTGGACCCGCGGGCTAAAGTGCTGGTGCTGGAGAACAGCGGATTGTTCAAGACGCCGATGACCGGAGCGGGCCCTAACGGCATAATGGCCGATGCCGTGAAGGTGATGACCCGGATGACGAAGGCGGACCTGGTGAAGCTGCATACGCCGGTGCTCTACATTCTGGGTGGCCCGCAGGACATGGCCGAGCCGAATGGGCTGGATGACTTCGAGCACATCAATCATGTGCCGGTGTTTGTGGCCGATCACCCTGGGGCGGGTCACGGCGGTCTGTTTGCCGAGCCGAACGGAGAGGGCACCAAGGTGGAACTGGACTGGCTCGACTGGCAACTTCATGGCGATCGCGTGGCCGCGCGGACGTTTACGGGGAAGGATTGCACGCTGTGCCGTGATTACCGCTGGGTGGTTCATCGGAAGGGTATCGAGTAGGCGGAATCCGATCGACCGACGATGTTGGAATGAAGCGACGGATTAGGCGCTTGAATTGCATAACAACGGTTAGGACTTGGACGTCCAATCATCAGTGGTTCCCAAGCTTGTGGGGCTAGTTCAGGGAGACGTCAATGCGATTGCTGCGTTCAGCTCTTATCTCACTCCTCTGTGCTGTGTGCCTGGCAGCGCTTGTGGCAGCACAAGCGCCTGCCGGCGGCGAGAATCCTGTTCCTCTGATCAAGACCAACGTACGCGCGGTGGTGGTGGACGTTGTGGTGACCGGAGGTAAAGATGAACCGGTTCAGGGTTTGCAGAAGCAGGACTTCCAGGTGATGGAAGACGGCAAGCCGATGACGATTGACTTCTTCGAGGAGCAAGGAGCAAGAACTTCGGCCGCAGAGGCGATCAAGACTCAGAGCAGCTTGCCGCCGAATGTGTACAGCAACGTTCCACCAGCTGCGGTGAGCGATTCGGTGAATGTGTTGCTGATCGATACGCTAAACACGGAAGTTGGCGACCAGCTTTTTGTTCGCAAGCAGATTTTGAAATTCCTCCAAGGCATGAAACCCGGAACGCGAGTGGCCATCTTCAGCCTGGGATCGCAGTTTCGTTTTCTGCAGGGATTTACTTCAGATGTGTCGCTGCTGCAAGCGGCGCTGAACGACGCGAAGAAGGGCGTGAACCCAGAAAAGGACCCTGCCTTTCACTCGCGCTCCGATGAGGCCGACGACGCCTGGGAGCGCGGCGAAATGGCTGCCGTCGCCGCGATGATCGGCGGAAACGCAGGCGTTCTTGTTGAGGGCCTTCAATCCGGGCAGGCGGAGGCGATCAACATGGGCGCCGAGAAGCGCGTGGCCATGACCCTGGAAGCACTCAGCTCGATTGCGCGCTACCTTGCCGGCGTGCCGGGCAGGAAGAACCTGCTCTGGTTTGCCAGTTCCTTTCCCGTCACCGTTTTCCCTAACTTTCACCAGCGGGAACAGATGTCCGATAACCGCATCAGCATTAGCCAGGTGAAGAAGACCGCCGACCTGCTGACGGCGTCGAAGGTCGCGGTGTATCCGATCAATGCTGAGGGGATGGCGAACGATCATGAGATGACTGCGGACCACTGCATATCGCAGGGCGTTGAAACGAATTGCCCGGACAGCGTCGGAGTGGGCGCAGAGCTGATGGGGAACATCGCGTCAGAGAAAGCCGCACGGGCCGACGAACAAGTCACCATGGAAAGACTGGCTGAAGACACGGGCGGCAAGGCTTTCTACAACACGAACGATCTGGATGGGGCCATGGAGCACGCCATCGAAGACGGCTCGCACTACTACACGATTTCGTACACGCCCACGAACAAAAAGATGGACGGCAACTACCGCAAAGTCGAAGTGAAACTGACGACGGGCAAATACAAGCTTGCCTACCGGCGCGGGTACAACGCAGCCGATGCTCCTGCCATTGCGCCCAAAGCGGAGGGCGATCCGCTGCGTCCGCTGCTGGCGTACGGGCGGGCGAACTCGACCGAGATGCTTTACCAGGTGAGGGTGGCACCCCTGTCTCCTCAGCCGGCGGCGACGGCGGCACGCGCGGGGTTGAATACAAAACTGACGGGCGCATTCACGCGCTACAGCGTGAGCTTTGCGATCCCGTGGAAGGATGTCTCGTTTGTGCCCGCGCCGGACGGCACATACTACGGCAAGATCAACGTGGGCGTGATTGCGTACGACGGCGACGGCAAGGCCGTGAACTGGATGGGTGGCACCCAGGCGATGAGCTTGAAGCCCGAGGTTTACGCAGCCGTCCAGAGGTCGGGCGTTCCGGCCCATATGGAGCTGGACCTGCCGGACAAGGACGTTTCCCTGGTGACGGGGGTGTACGACTGGGGCACGGACCAGGCCGGCACGCTGGCGATTCCTGTGCACCCGGAAGCCGTGACGGCGGCGCGGTAGGGGTACCCCCCCACTCCCCCCTGTTTTGGCTAAATTCCTCTGATACTTAGAGTTAGGCCCGTACCGCTAAATTCCCTCGTTAGAGGAATTTACCGTAAAATCCTCTCAGCAAAGGAGTTGGGAGGCGGCTTTTAGCTCCTAGCTTTTAGCTCCTAGCTTTCAGCTCCCAGCTCTCAGCTCTCAGTTTTGAACTGCTGGCTATGGGTGGACTTGCCTTTTGGGCAGCTATAAGACGATTGTGCGCCAGATGGCGGAAATTATCGGCAAATGAAAGGTTATGAATTTAAAAGAGATAGTGGCGTTACATCTTGCGGCCGGGAGGGATTGGGCCACGGTTCGACGGAGCAGGGATTGAACTTGGCGGCAAGGGCATTGATGGGAGCTAATCCAAAATTGAAATTACTTCCGGGTTGGCGGTGATTCACCCGCGACGGGCATGCGCGGATTAGCTGTGGATCGACGGGATTCAGAATGTCGTTTTCGATAGATTCTCAAAACATGGTCAGACGACAGAATTGACGACAGCCAAATAAAACCAAGCGAGAGAAATAACCACTGACGCAATTGCTGTTGCCCATGCTTTTCGGATGGCTGCGTAGATCGCATTTATCAGTGCTAGGGCTGCAAAAACGTCTATCGTAACGAACAAGCGCCGACTGTAGTCCCCGCCCAGAATTGCGCCCCGCATCGCGGGAACCATCGCAATGGCAAGAACAATGACTGCAACGACCGGGACGATCAGCGGGAAAGTGACTGCCCGATTACGCCGCCACGCAACTGCCAACAGAAGGCAGGGGAAGGCGAGGCCAAATACACAGAAGACAATCCACGAAATCAGCCATGGCTGCATTATTCTCCTCGGTGGAAAGGCACGAAACGATAGAGAATTAACTATATCGCGCCATCTCAACGAGGTAAAAATGTTAGCTGATCCGCGTTCCGGTCGTATCGTCGCCCAACCGGAAGTAACGCCAGATTTGGATCAGTCGTGCGAGGTCGCCATGCGATGCCTCTTGTTTTGGGATGGTTCGGACCGGGGGCACCCTCATCGTGTTTTGAATAGGACCCGGGACCGAGGGCCACCCGCCAACACGTCGCCTTCCCTAGCGACTAGTGAGTAATTAGAAGAGACGGAACTGAAATTCCAGTGTGATGGGGACGGCGACGGGGCTGCCGTTTTCCAGGATGGGCTGGAACTGGAATTGCTGTAGAGCGTCCTGGGCCTCTTGATCGAGTTCGGGATCGAGCGAGTGGATGACGCGAATATCGCGAGCGACGCCCTTTTCGTCCAAGGTGAACGCAAGTGTGCAAGGGCCTTGCAATTTGGCTTGGCGGGCGCGCGTGGTGTATTGCGGCGTGACGGTTTTGATTAGGGTTTCGTCGCGCAGATAGGCGTCAGTGTCGGCGCGTTTGATCTCGAAATAAGTCCAGTTCGCGCGATCTCCATAACTTCCAAACGTATCGGAAGGAAATGGAAGTTGCATTGTCATTCGAGTGGGAACAGGCGTCTTACCGTCTTTTAGGGCGGGCTGAAAACGAAATTTCCTGACAGCCTCCACGGCCTTTTCATCCGAGCCATAGCCATGTCTTTGGTTCAAGCGCACGTCCTGCGGCACGCCATGTTCATCGATGATAAAGTCCACCTTGAAATCGGCGGCGACGTGATTTTGCTTTGCTTCGCGCGTAACTTCAATGGCTTCTTGATGAATAAGCCTCGGAGGGTAAATATCCCTCCCTATCTTCACGGGAACGGGGCTTTGGGCGGAGGCGGAGGCGACGGCGAGGAGGCAGATCGGCAGGAGTTTGCGCATATGTATCAAGAGCCTTCTTTCATGTTTTTTGGCGTTCGCATTTTGTGCCTCTGTGATTGCATACTTCGCTCGACGACAGAAAGGCCTAACGATTTTAGCACCTGCATTTCAGGCGGGTGGCCACGGTCTTTCGTCCCTCCCAAACCACCTATCCAATTCGGAAGTAACGATGATTTTGGATTCTCGTTGCATTTTAGGGTCTTAGAAGCAACTGCAGATCCTTCGTCGCTGCGCTCCTCTGGATGACAAGGCGGTGGGAAGGTTGTGGGTTTGCGATCCGCGCTGCTGGCGTGTGGTCGCCACGCCGGAAGTAACCCCGAATTTGGATCAGTCGTGCGAGGCCGGCATGCGATGACTTTTGTTTCGGGATGATTCGGGGGCGGGGGGAGAGGCGAAGGATGAAGAACATCCCTCGGGGGCTGAAGCCCAGCTCATTCATGCGCTACTTATGGCGCATCTAAAGACGCGCCCTTTCAAAACAAGAGAGGGATGAAGGGCTGCGAGGGGGAGTGGGCTGCTTTCCCACCCAGACTTCTTTGAGAGGTTAGATGTGACGCACCTACGGGTGGGAAGTGCACTCCTATCCCACCCATTTCACGATGGGGCGTGAAATGGATGGGGCACAGATTGATTGCGGTTTTCAGCCTTTGAGGGAGGCCATGTCGATGGAGAAGCGGTATTTGACGTCGGATTTGACGAGGCGCTCGTAGGCTTCGTTGACCTTCTGGATGGGGATGACTTCGACGTCGGCGGTGATGTTGTGCTGGCCGCAGAAGTCGAGCATCTTCTGGGTCTCCGCGATGCCGCCGATGAGAGAGCCTGAGAAGCTGCGGCGGCGGAAGATGAGGGGAAACGCCGCGATCTGAAATGGCTTTGGCGGCGCGCCGACCAGGGTGATGTTGCCATCGCGGGCGAGAAGGTTGATGTAGGCGTTGAGATCGTGTTCGGCGGCTACGGCGTCGAGGATGAAGTCGAAGCTGCCGGCGTGCTTGGCCATGTCGTTGGCATCGGTAGAAAGGACGACCTCGTCTGCGCCGAGGCGGAGGGCGTCTTCTTTTTTCTTTGCTGAGGTGGTGAAGAGGACGGTGTGCGCGCCGAGGGCGTGGGCGAACTTGACGCCCATGTGGCCAAGGCCGCCCAGGCCAACGATGCCGACCTTTTTGCCCTTGCCGACTCCCCAGTGGTGGAGCGGGGAATAGGTGGTGATGCCGGCACAGAGCAGAGGCGCGGCGCCGGCGGGCGAAAGATTGGCGGGGATGCGGAGAACGAAGTGCTGATCGACAACGATGGAGTCGGAGTAGCCGCCGTAGGTGACGCCTCCGGAGTGCTTGTCGGGGAAGTTGTAGGTGAGGATCATATTGTTGCAGAACTGTTCGAAGCCTTGCTTGCACTCGGGACAGGTGCGGTCGGAGTCGACCAGGCAACCGACGCCGGCCAGGTCGCCAACCTTGAATTTGGTGACGGCGGAGCCTACCTTGGTAACGCGGCCGACGATCTCATGGCCGGGGACGCATGGGTAGACAGTGGGCATCATCTCGTTCCACTCGTCGCGGACCTGGTGAAGATCGGAGTGACAGATTCCGCAATAGAGGATTTCGATCTGGACGTCGTTGGGGGTGGGATCGCGGCGGGTGATGGTTGTGGCGGCGAGCGGCGCGGTGGCGCTGGGGGCGGCATAGGCTTTGGCGTTGGGCATGGTTGCTCCTGAGGATGGGGATTGTTGGATTGCGTTGCGTCCTGCTGAACTGATGGAGGACTCGCGGTTTTAGCCGAAGAATGAGAATTGCAACAGGCTTTGGATTCGGGCGCGAGCGCTGCGGTTTCAAATTGTGGTGGGCGATTCAGCGGAAGGATACCGGACTGCGAGGATGTTGCCGGCTCTACAATGGGTGCTTGCTGACTGAAGACCAACGCGGGCGGCTGGACGTGGTGCTGGTTTCGCCGCGGAATCCGCTGAATATAGGGGCTGTGGCGCGAGCCATGGCCAACTTTGGATTTGCGCGGCTGAAGGTGGTGGCGCCGTTTGCGCCGCATTGGCAAGAGGCGCGTTCGGCGGTGGGAGCCGAGGCGCTGCTGGGCGCAGCGGCTGAGACGGCGACTCTGGCGGAGGCTTTGGCCGGCTGCACGCTGGTGGCGGGGACGGGGACGCTTGCCTTTCGCAAGCCGGAACAGAGGGTGGTTCGTTTGCCGGATCTGGGCGCTCTGGTGGAGCGGGAGATGGAGCGGGGCGGGCGCGTGGGGTTGGTGTTTGGGCCGGAGAAACATGGGCTGACGCGGGACGATCTTTCTTATTGCCATCTGCTGGTGGAGATTCCGACGGATGCACGGCAGCCCTCGATGAATCTGGGGCAGGCGGTGGCGGTCTGTTTGTACGAGCTGGCGGCGCGGGGATTGGTCAGTACCAAAGAATCGTTCGGTACAGATTCAGGCGGAAGGCCGGCAGCGGCGGCGGAGAGGCTGGAGCTGCTGGCGGGGGTGGTGGAGCGGACGATGGTTGCTGCAGACTATTCGCCTAAGGCGATGCAAGAAGCGAATCGGCACGATTTGCGTTTGCTGCTGCGGCGGCTGGGGCCGACGGAGCGGGATTTGCGGCGGATTCTGGGGCTATTCCGGAGGATTCTCTGGAGGCTGGAGCGGTGAGGCGCTGAAGCCTAAAACGTTACAAAGGTGGGAGGGACGCGAGAATCTCTTCGACTTGGGAAATGGATGCTGTTAAAGTGGCGCTCAAAGGCACCAACATGATTGATCCCAAACTACGACATCGCTTACTTAAGATTGCCGCGGTCAGGCTGCGGCCGGCGGGCATGTTTTCGTTGGTTGCATTGGCTTTGGCGTTCGGGCTGAGCGCCCTGGCGCAAGAGACGCCACCGGCGACACCAGCACCAGCTACGGCCCCGGCGGATGCGGTGCAGCAGCCGGCGCCGGCCGCGAGCCCGGGCGCGATGCCGGTAACTGGCAGTCCGGCTCAAGATGCGGCTCCACAGGCCGCTGCGCCAGAACAAGCGGCTGAAAAGCCCGCAGCGACCGTGGATACGCAGGAGCCTTTGACGTTGCCTGGCGGCGGAGGAAAAGGCGATATTACCGAGGAACAACTGAAACAGTTGCTGGTGGGCAAGGATCTTTTTTTGCGGGGCGGATACCTGGGCGACACGATCAGCTTTAACCAGGATGGCAGGCTGAACGGTCACGCGCCCTACGGTTCCTACACACTGTGCAGCGTAGAGATCGACAAGGTGCACTTGTCGAAGCGCAAGGTGGAGCTGGAGGGGGCGCGGTATGGGCTGCACTTTCTGGGGGCGCTGCCCTATGAGGATCCGACCAAGGCAGTGGACCGGGTGAGGATCACGCCGAAGAAGAAGGAGCTGCGGCTGACCATCGACAGAGAAACGGTGGTGAAGCCGAAGAAGGAGAAGGAGCCGAAGCCGGCGAAGGGGTCAACAGGCAAGGCGGGGGCGGGGGAGGCAGGGGGGGCCAAGGCGGGTGCGGACAAGCGGGTACGTGGCGCGGACGAGCCGGAAGAGATGAACGATGAGGACCGGTTGAAGGCGGAGGCGGCTGCTGCGACAGAGGCTGGGGGGCCATCGGGCAAGGGGGACGCGACCACGACGACATCGCAGGCTTCCGCGAACGGAATGCTGGTTCAGGCACTGAATAATGTGTTTGCGCCCGGCATTGACGAGCGCATGACGGCGCACATGCCGGAGTTCTGGAAGCTTTACTACCAGGCAGTGCAGGCGAAGAGCGATTACAGCCCCGCAGATCCCGCGGTGCAGCGGCAGGCCAATGTGGACGAGAAGGCGAAGCTGCTTTCACAATTTGAGCCGGACTCGAATGAATACGCGCAGGGAGCGGCGGTGGCGGGGATGGCGCTGTATCACGTGGTGGTGGGGGCAGACGGCAATCCGGGTGAAATTGCGGTGGCGCGGCCGATTGGCTTCGGGCTGGACGAGAACGCGGTGGAGTCGATTCGCAAGGCGAGTTTTGCGCCCGCGATGAAGGATGGCAAGCCGGTGCCGGTGCTAGTGGATCTGGTGGTGCAATTTCGGATTTACTCGAAGCGGACGTCGGTGAAGGGGACGCCGGACACGCCGGAGGAAGCGGCGGAGCGGAAGTCGCCGGGGCCGTACACGGTGCAGCATCCGTAGGGCGGGCTGAGGCAGGTTGGGCAAATGCCTTGCATTTGTCTAACGGCTGTCTTACATCCGCTCTCGTTTTGTCTTGCATTTGTATGACGCCGTAAGACTTTGACTTACATGTCGTCTTACGGACGCTTCGCTTGCCTTACACAGTAAGACAGCTCCCAAAAAACGGTTGATTGGGCGCGAGTACGGCAGCAGGGAAAGCGGCCGGGGCGTCTGCGTTTGGGCGAGGCAGGGCCCGTGCGGATGGGAATGGGCTGGATCCGGTCTTCGATTGGGGTTTCGCTTGGGGCTAGAGGGGCTGCCAGAGCTCGATGCGGTTGTCTTCGGGGTCCCAGATCCAGGCGAAGTGGCCGTAGGACTCGTTTTGCCGTTTTGGGTCGATGCGGACGCCGGCCTGGGCTAACTGGTTGAGCAGGGTTTCGAGATCGTCGACGCGGAAGTTGACCATGCAGGTTTGGGGGCCGTCGCCGAAGTAGCGGGTCTGCTGGGGGAAGTGGGCAAAGACGGTCATGCCGGTGGACTCGGGGCCGTCGAAGGCGAGCGAGCCGCCGTCCTGGGTTGGGATGCCGAGGTGGGTTGCGTACCAGGCGGCGAGAGCCTGGGGGTCGCGGGCCTTGAGGAAGTCTCCGCCGAAGCCGACTGCTTTAGCCATTTCCAATCCTCCGAAGAGCCGGTCTCAATTTTTGGCTGGTTTCAATATAACCGGCGCTAATCTTCCTGACGAATGATTTGTTCGAGTTTGGGCTTGTGTTTTGCGGCGCGGCCGGTGCGAGGCTCGGTGGAGAGGACGCGCGCGGGTTTGGGTTGTCCGACGCGATCGCGGGCGTTTGACTTGACGGCCTTGGTGGCGGAAAAGGGAGTTGGCTTGCGTTTCGTCACGGCAAAGACGAGTATTGATTAGATTGAGCCGAATTGGAAGAGCCAGGCCCTAGGACGATATATGGAAGAGCGGGAATTTTTCAACGAAACGACGGAGCAGCGGGCGCATACGCTGGTTTGCCCCAAGTGCGGTCAGTCGGCGGAGTACAAGGTGACGTGGGTGGTACGGCGGAAGCGTCCGCAGCTGCCGCGGGGGGCCGATGAGCGGGACCGAGCGCGGTTCGCGAAGGCGCAGTCATACATGGTAAGACGCGACGATAAACTGTCGTGCGCGAATGTGCGTTGCCGCAAGCCGTTTGAGATTACGCAGTTGCAGTCGCTGGCGTTCTTGAACGAGTAGCGGGCTGCGGACTGAAGAAGGCGTCCTGGTAGGCCAGATGCATCGCGGAGAGCGCGGTGTCCGGCGGGCGCATGAGTTGATTCCCTTCCCCTTTGATCGCACACCCTTGGAGGCAGGCGTGCATAGCCTTGTTTCGTCGAGGAGAAGCGATGCACATTTCAGTTCGTTTTTATCGTCTGGCAGTTTTGCCGGTCGCCGCGAGCCTTTTGTGGGCAGCGAGCGCAGTGGGACAGCAGGCGGCGATACCGTTGCCGAAGCCGCAGATGAGCGCGGGGATGCCGCTGATGGAAGCGCTGGCCAAGCGGCAGACGACGCGGGCGTTTGCGGATAAGCCGCTGCCGTTGCAAACGCTGTCGAATTTGCTTTGGGCGGCTTTTGGGGTGAACCGGCCGCAGGAAGTGAAGGCCGGGCTGGGGCGGACGGCGCCCTCGGCGATGAACAAGCAGGAAGTTGAGCTGGACGTGGTGCTCAAGGACGGGGTGTACATCTACGAGGCGGAAAAGAACCGGTTGCGGCCCGTTCTGGCGGGGGATGTGCGGGGGAAGATTGGCACGGGGGCGGCGGCTCATGCGGCGGTAACGATTGTTTACGTCGCTGACGCGAAACTCGATTATGCGCAGGTGGACACGGGGTTTATAGGACAGAACGTGTATCTGTTTGCGGCCTCGGAGGGGCTGAACGCGTGGTTCTATGCCCTGCATGGGCCGGATGAGGCGGCGACGTTGAAGCTCGGGGAAGGACGGAAGCCGCTTTACGGGCAGTCGGTGGGGTATCCGGAAAAGTAGGGCGTCTTAAAGAGAAAGGGAGCGGCAGCAGAGCAGGCCGCAGGTTGGTTGTGACCGGAAGGAACGACTGTCTCCTTCCGGTATGGAATGATCGGAAATAGAGTGAAGAGGGAGAGGGCGAGTGATCGGGTCGGGGTTGGTGCAATTAAAGTTCACTGCTTTTCTGCGAGAGCGGCTGCCGCGGCCCCGACTTTGCCTGGCGTGGATCGCCGTGGGTTTGATCAATTGGGGAATGGTGGCGGCAGTACCGGCACAGGATAACGCAGCGCCGGTAACCCAAGCGGAACCGCTGGCGACACCGACGCTGCATCTGGTCACGAATC
>Ga0182013_10005820_pt1 | contig 14185 bp, 10 predicted proteins | sample 612S2MmetaG_FD_120487 | JGI IMG/M metagenome (GOLD analysis project Ga0182013, IMG submission 120487) | Permafrost microbial communities from Stordalen Mire, Sweden - 612S2M metaG | ecosystem: Environmental > Terrestrial > Soil > Wetlands > Permafrost | place: Sweden: Stordalen | collected... | reverse complement strand
TGCATGAAGCAGGTCAAGTATTCGACCGCGCTACCGCTGACAAATTAGAGTGACTTGTGGCTCGGACAGAGACACTTCAGCCTGTTTGGGATCAGCTGTTCTTCGCCTTCAGCAGAGCGAGCGCCTTGTTGAGAGCTTCGTCCGATTTTGAGGGCGGTGCTGCCTCTTCCTCTTCCTCAATGGCCAGACCCACGTTCACGGTAGGAATTACGGCATCGTCTTGAATCTTCTTGCCGGAGGGACTCTCGAACTTGGCCACGGTGAGCAACAGGGCGGAGCCGTCGGGCAGTTCGATGGTCTTCTGGACCGAACCTTCGCCGAAGCTGCGCTCGCCCACCACTTCGCCGCGCTTCGAATCTTCAATGGCGCCGGCGGTCAGCTCGGCCGCGCCGTAGGTGCCTCGGTTGATGAGCACAACGATGGGCGCATCGGTGAGGAACCTTGCCGGGTCTGCGGTGAAGGTCTGAAGCGGAAACTTCTGCCCTTCCAGAGTAGCGAGAGTTCCCTGCTTGATGAAGAAGTTGGCCAGTCGCAGACCCTGCTGGGGATCTTCGCCGGTTGAGTCGCGCAGGTCGAGGAGGATCTTGCGGCTCTTGCCGGCATTCCTGAGCCTTGAGGCAATTTCGTCGACACGCGCCTGCGTGAGCGGGCCGGCCTTGAGGTAGAGGATGGTGGAGCTCTCGTAATCCTGAACGGCGACGGCCGGTGGGGTGGCGATAGATCGCGTTAAAGTGAGCTTGTCAGGGTCGGCCTTGCGCGGGCGGACGAGGGTGATGGTTAGCGGCGATCCGGGCTTGCCCTCGAGCATAAGGCGAATCACGGCCAGCGAGAGTTCCCTGGTGGACTGGCCTTCAATGGACTCGATGACATCGCCGTCGCTCACATGCTCCTTGTCGGCCGGCGAGCCGGGCAGGACGCTGACCACTGTGGCGTAGCCAAAACGCTTGGAGACGACCATGCCCACCTGGGCGACGCCGCTCGATGGACGCTCCTTGTAAATCTTGTACTCAGTGGCGGTGAGGTAGCTGGAGTCGGCATCGAGGGATTCGAGCAAACCGTGAAGCGCGCCGGTGGTGACGTCGTTGATATTTGGCTCGGTGACGTAATCGCTCTGGACCTTCTTGAGAATCTCGGCGTAGACACGCATCTGGCGGTAGGCGCCATCCGTCTGGCCGCCGGCATGAACGCCGAAGAAGCCGAACTCGCCCGCAAAGAAGCCAAAGCCAAGCGCGGCGAAGATGACGGCGGAAAGCACGAAGACGAGACGCTGGAAGAATCGGGACACAAACACCACCGAGGCGGCCTTTGAGGGGAATGGGCCACTCACTCTATAGACGCAATGATAGCAAAAATAGGGGTCAGGGATCAGGGGTCAGGGATCAGAGGACTGAGGGATTACCAGCCAGCCTGCAAGAACTCAGGAAACATAGGGCTTATTTGTGTCCTGTGCAGGTTTTTGATTTTCCCGCAGTTGAGTAGAGTTTCACCGGAAGAGTCGCTTCCTCCAGTCTCCACGATCTCCCGTACAATTCGCTCCAATGCTTCTAATTTGAAGGGGTTATGGCACTGCAATCTGGGGAACATCGGTCGATGGCGCTGTGACCTTGATTTGATATACAAGCGGCTTGCCGCTCTTACTCGTCCAAATTTCGAGAAAATCTTTTCCAGTGCAAATGTTCGAAAGGTAATACATCCCGTCAGACCCAGTATGGGCCGGGGCGCTCCGCGCGCCACCCTTGTCGGAGATGGTCACACTTAGACCGGCGGCGGGAGCGCCGTTCTTGTGGACCAGCCGGCCGCGAACGATTGCGACCGGGGCCGCTGAATTGGCCGGTCCCACTGCCATGAGAATCAGAAGCCCGCACAAAGCCATTTTGGGAAAGAGAATTCTTGTCTTCATGGGTGTTGCTCCGTGTTTCCAGGTGAAGGTTCGGAGGCGAGGGGAACTGGACTTGCCGCTTGAGGAGAGGGATGGTACTGTTCCTGGGGTTTCAACTTGATCGCATTGATCTTGATGGTCTGGTCCGATCGCGTGGTTTGGACATCATTCGTGGTGGCGTTCGGGTTCAGATCGATAGGATCTGTTTCATATCCATCGTGGCTTACATAGAGGGTGGGAAATGGGGATATGGTATTCGATGGCATGATGTAGAAGTCCATCTTGAAGTTGCCACCGCGGAATAGCTGGGATTGTGGCGGACTCAGCGAAACATCTGTGGGAGTGAGCGGGTCGATTGGATTGCCTGACGCGTCAGTCACCTGCCCTGTCACTGTCCAAATCTGATAAGCCGGAGGGGGCTGAACAGGAGGACGGACCCAGGGGGCAAGCGAGTGATTGATGAGCGTGGCTATCCCGACCAGGGCTGCCAGCGCGCCACCTAGCTTCAGCGCACCGACCGAGAATGATGCTACCTCAATACCACCCAGGTACCTGTATGTCAGAGCGGCAAGCCCGGTGGCCAAGAGGAAAGAGGCTGTAATGGGAGGGATCTTGTCGAATCCATACAGAAGCGGAAGCATCACCCCGCCGCCGACACCAAAAAAGGCGAACGCCGAAACGACGATTTCGTCCGCATACCATGAGCGGTGCGGGGCCAGCGGTCCTGTTATGGGAGCCTTTCGCTTTACGCCGGGAACAGCAGCATTTAGATCGCCCATTATTCCTCCATAGGTCGGAGATCGACCCAGAGCCTTGAGCAGAATTGTGATCTTTGGGCCGCCAATTTGGGGAAGACGGCAGATTTTGCAATTATGCGTCTCTTTTCAGTCATGTGCAAGCACAATCGTGTAGAGTTCCGCCTTTCCTTGAAATCGCACAGTGGGGAGCGACGCGATGGCCCAGAACGAAGGCGATAGCACACCCTGGTTGCTCGAGGCCGAAGTTCCGCCTGCAAGTTTGTGGTTCTCTGAAGTGTCCGTCCTATGATCTCTACTTCGACCCCTCACGCCTCAAGCCAACCCATCACTTGAGTTTCCGGCTTGGCTGGGGCATCATGCTTATGATGCAAGAAGTGCTGTCGAGAACCGGCGAATCAAAGTTGCCGCTGCAAGATCGGGTGTATTACGAGCTGCGCCTTTACGATTCGGAATCGGCGGGAGAACCGGTTTGCTGCGTGCGCCAGGCCCGCGCGCACTGGGACGAGGAGAGCCAGGAGATGGCGCGGGACGAGGTGTCCGTCGAAGCCTTCGCAACCTTGAAGGCGGCCAAGGAGCGGTACGCGGAGCGCAGGCTTGCTTTGGCCCAGAAGGGATTCACCGGCTCGGATATGGACCTGTTTTAAGGGGATGGCGGTTTTCGCCGATTCTGTAGGTTGAATTTAATCTTCCGTCATTCTTCAAGAAAGGCTTCGCGGAAGCCGTTTGCAACTTCTCAGTTGTTCGCCTTGAATAGCCCCACAAGAAAAAACGGCCCCCGCTATTATTAACGGGGGCCAAGTTGCCTTGGTTCTCTCGTGTATCGAGAGCTCGATTGGCGGCCTACGGCGCGTAGCCGTCCGGCGGAATTGCCCATGGGGGGAGGGCTCGGCTAGTTAGGGCCGCTCCGCGCCGGTTTGGGAAGCCACACCCTGGGGAGATGCAGATTCCTGGGCCGCCAAACTGTTTTCCATCAACCGAATGTGTACGCTGCTAGTCCGGACCGGCTTGTCCTCTTCATCGCCGGCGCCTCGGGCATTGCCCAGGGCCACTGCGTGCAAACGGTAGACGGGAATCTCATGTTGTGTAACCAGGTAACGCTCGACCGCCTGGGCAAGATGTTCGGAACTCTGGATACCGGCGCTGCCGGCCATAGGGGAGCGCGCTTCCAACTCCAGAATGTAACCCGGCTGTCCTGCCACCTCGACCGCCAGATCGTCTAAGCGCTTGCGGGCATCGGCCGAGAGCACTGGCTGCCCGCCGTGGAAGGCCACTTCGACCTCTCCGATCTGTCTATAGGAGTCGAGGCCGTTCACGGTGCCATTCAACTGGTCCACATGCCCAATCGCGTTCTGGGCCGTGGAACCGGCCTGCCGAGCCTGCAAGGCAGCGGCGGTGGCCGCCTGATTGGCCGTATCTGCGGTGGACTGGGCATGCCGTATGCCGTCCTGCGCCCGGCCGTCCACATCTCTGATGTCCTTGGAGTTCCGGGCGTTGAGTTCATCGAGTTCGCTCAGACGGTCATTAAGAGGGTCTGTCTGCCGCTTTACCCACACCTTGCGGGCGAAGGGATTTACGCGTCCCCAGAACCCCTCCTTTGGTGGATTGGAGGTCCGCGTGACTGCGGGCGAAGGAGGCTGCGCGGTTGGTTCAGAACCAGCAGCAAGCTGCGCCTGTTGCGCGAGCGCGGGGATTGCGATCGCGGTTGCCAATAGCAAGCCGGCTAGCTGGGTTAGAAGTCGGAACGAAACTGCCGATTTGCTTTTCATGGTCTGGGCCTTCCTCTCGGGGCCAACCTTCGCCTGCGATTGCGATTGCGATCGGCGAGATGAGCCGCGGTGTGGTCTCGCCGAACTAGGTTGCAAGCCCCGTGCCAAAGTCGCCACAGCCCCTATGAAAATGACAGGTGATTGAAAACGTTTAACTTACAGGTGGTAGCTATGCGGGAAGAAGAAAATGGAACTGCCTTTAACAGGATGTGTGCCGTGTAATTCTTGCTTGAGCGGGTATTTTCTACCGCACCGATTCAGGAATCCCTTCACTGCTTCCTGTTGGGAAACCCTGCGCAGGATCCCCAGGGGCTCCAGGTCTCGCACTTGAGACATGGGATATCACTTATCCAAGTGGTCTGAGTACTGGTGGCTGAGTTCTTCAAGAAGCACCTTGGCTGGGCGCCCAAGGTCCCTCGCTTTTGGGGACCTGGAATGTACGAAACCTTCAAGACGCGGCACTAATGGCTGAGTTCTTCAAGCAGCACCTTGGCCTTGGCGGTCAGAGTGCGGGCACCATCCACGTCACCTGAGGCGAGCGCTTCCCTGCCCTGCTTCAGATACTCCCGGATTTGGGCGGCGATTTTCTGGTCCGGGTCGCTTAGCTTGGAGGAGATGGCGTTCAAGCTGCGTTCGATGGCAGCAATCGAGTCTTGTGTCTGCTGGCGCAGGTCGGAGGTGTCGCCCGAGGAAAGCTGGCCGATAGCGCTCACTCCCGGGCGCTCGATGGCGGCTTGCTGGATATTGGGCGGCGCCTGTTGGGTATTGGGCGGCCCTGGCTGGGTATTGGCCACGGTTTGCTCGCTACTGTCGCTGACCGGCTTCTTGCGCCTCTTTGGCGGCTTGGGCCTGGGCGCCGACTGCACCGTGGGGCCAGTGGCCAGGGGGACGCTGGGAATTGTCGCGTTCAGAGGCGGATGCTCGACCGTGGGCGGCGGCGCTTTGGAGGCGGTCTGGAGTGGGGGGGCAAGTGGCTGAGCCGCCTGCCGATGGGGCCAGTGGAAGCACGCCGTAAGAAAGAACGGCAGCACCCATACGACGCTCATGGCGCGCAACTTCATCCCGAATGCCTCTCATCGTGTTGAACGCTCGCCGGTTTGAAAGGCCTGCGCCCCCATTCCGCTTGAGCAAGTGGAATACGCATCAGAAACTCGGCGCCACGCTCTGGATTCGATTTTACTTCGATGCTACCATGGTGCAACTGGAGAATCCTGTAGGTCATGGCCAGGCCGATGCCGCTGCCGCCGCTCTTGGTGGTGAAGTAGAGGTCGAAGATCTTTTCTCGAATCTCATCCGGAATGCCGGGACCCTGATCGGAAATGCGTAACACGGCAAACCTTGACCCCAGCGGCGCAGCGGGCTGCGGGGCATCGCGCCGCCCGAATTTGCGGTCCTCTTCTTCGAGAACGACCTCCAGATTGCCGCCCTCCGGCATGGCCTGTGCGCCGTTTTGAATCACGTTCAGCACCGCTTGTTTGATGAGGTCGGCATCGACATTGGCCAGGAGGGGTCTCGAAGGCATCCGGCTGACAATGGTTACGTTGCGCGTAGCAAGCTCCGCCGCGGCCAGAGCCAGCACATCGCCGATTACCTCACAAATGTCCTGCTCTTGCAGTCTCAGCTCGACAGGCCGGGTAAAATCCACCAGCATCTGCACCACGCGGTCCAGACGATGGATCTCCGCCTCGATTACCTCCAAATGGCGTGCGGCCGGAGCGCCGAAGTCGCCGAGCTTGGTCTTGAGCAGCTCCAGATGGACCACGATGGCATTGATGGGATTCTTGACTTCATGGCCCACACCGGAGGTCAGCCTGCCGATGGCCGCCATGCGCCGCGAAAGCTCCAGTTCGGACTCAATCTCTTCGGCCGATTCCAGGTCGTGCAGAGTGACGAGCGCGCCCAGCACCTGGGGCGTATCGCCGTCGTGTATGAAGTCCAGCGAGACCTGAATCCGCCGTCCGGTCTCGGTGAGGATATCTTCCTGGATAAGAGTCATGCCGGAATCGAAGGCTTCGCGCAGAGTCCTGCCGAGCACCGTTGACCGATCGAAGACCTCGCTTTCCTGCTTGCCGAGGATGCTCCCGATCTCCTCGGGCAAGAAGCGCCGCGCCGCGTCGGAGACCAGCACGGCGCGCCCGTCGCCGGTAAAGAGCAGGATTCCGTCCTGCAAGTTGCCGAGAACCCGATCGAGATTCTCTTTCAAGGCGGAGAAGACTTCTTGCACATTGCGCATGCGCTGGCCGAAGCGCTCGATCTTGTGGGAGACGCGGGCTGGAGTATCCTGGCTGGCCGTCTCTTCCTCCGTGCCCCTGGTTTCGCCGGCCGCGGTCCAGTAGTCCAGTTGCCTGCTGATCTGCTCCAAGGGGCGAAGGGCGAGATTGCCGAGCAGGAAGGCAGCGGCCAGCGCCGACGCCAGGGCCAGGCCCATCAGGGTGAGGGCTGCCCTCAACCACGGCTCATAGACGGCGCGTAGAAACGTGGTGCGCACGCCAACATGCACGCTGGCGAATGGCTCTCCGTTGCGCACCAGCGGCGCCACCACGTCGAAGACCTTGGGCGAGCCAAACATGACGGCCAACAACTGAAGGGAATTGGCGTCGCGAAGCTGACTCAGGCTGGGGCGGACGGGGAGCGGATTGTCTTCATTGTCGGGATTGGTGCTGAGCAGCGTGGTGGACCGGTTGTCGCCGATATTGACGTCGTAGACGGTGAGCGAGTAGCGGTTTACCGAGTCGATCACCGCCTGCAACTGCGCATCGCCGCGCACCACCTGGGCCTCCATATTGCGCAATTGGGCCGGGTTGTTGGGATCGACCGTTCGGTCCTTGAGGCCGGCCTGGAGGGCGTTTTGGAGGGCGAACCGGATCTGGTTGGCCACCATGAGATTGGTGTCGAAGGATTGCCGCACAGCCGAGTGGAGAAGCTGGCTGACGTAGACCAGTGAAAGCATCCCGGAGATGACGAAGACCAGGGTGGTGATGGCCAGAACGAGTTTGGTCTGCAGGCGCATGGCTCAGCCCTGCCCGCCAGCGGATGCGCGGCTGTACTCCTTCAGTTTGTTGTGCAGCGTCTTCAGGCTCACGCCGAGGATTTCAGCGGCGCGGGTCTTGTTTTGGTTCGTAGCCTCGAGGGTGCGCTCGATCAGCAGCCGTTCGGCCTCGCCTACCGTCGAGCCTACGCGAACCGGTACGACTCCGGCATCGAGTTGCGCGGCCGGCGCTTGCGCCGCGCCAAAACCTGGAGGCAGGTGACCGGCATCGAGCGGAGCGCCATCAGGGCACAGAATGACCGCCCGCTCGATCACGTTACGCAGTTCGCGGGCGTTTCCCGGCCAATCGAATGCCATCAGGCGGTCGAGCAGCGACGAGGCTACTCCTGAGACCCGGCGGCCGTGCTTGTTGTTCATCTCCGTCAGCATGGCCTCAGCCAGCGCCGGCAGATCCTCAAGATGTTCCCGCAGCGGCGGCATGGCAATGTTGAAGACGTTGAGGCGATAGAAGAGATCGGGGCGCAGGCTCCCCTGAACGATGGCCTGGGCGGGGTCGCGGTTGGTAGCGGCCAGCACGCGCACGTCCACCTCCTGTTCGGTGCGTGCTCCCAGTCGCCGGAACTTCCGTTCCTCCAGCACGCGCAGCAGCTTGGCTTGCGTTCCCGCGGGCATTTCGCACAGCTCGTCCAGGAGAAGAGTGCCTCCGTGGGCCAGTTCGAAGCAGCCGGCCCGCCGCTCGAAGGCTCCGGTAAAGGCGCCCTTCTCGTGGCCGAAGATCTCGCTTTCGATCAGCGTCTCCGGTATGGCCGCGCAGTTTACCGCAACAAAGGGCCTCGCCTTGCGTGGGCTCAGTTCGTGCAGAGTGCGCGCCACCATCTCCTTGCCGGTGCCACTTTCGCCGGTGATGAGAACGGAGACGTTGGAGGGAGCGATCTGTTCGATCGTTCCGAAAATCTCCCGCATCTGGCGGGATTTGCCCACCAGCGAGCCCAGAACGCCGGTTTCGCGCAGACGCCTGCGCGCCACCTCCAACTCGATCCCGGTTTCGCGCTGGCGCGTGGCGTTGGCCAGGATGGTGCGCAGGCGTGTGGAGTCCACCGGCTTCTGGAGAAAGTCGTATGCGCCCAGCTTCATGGCGTCCACGGCCAGATCGATCGAGCCCATTGCCGTGAGCACTACGACAGCCAGATTCGCGTCGAGGCCCGAGTTCTCCGCCGACAGCTTGGTGAGCAGGCCAATGCCGTCAAGGCGAGGCATCTTCAGGTCGGTAACCACGATGGCCGGATTCCAAGCCTGCGCCTTCTCCCAGCCCTCGATGCCATCGCGCGCGGTTTCGGTACGGTATCCCCACCCAGAGATCAACTCCGCTAGCCCCATCAGAGCATGGGGCTCGTCTTCGACGATCAGAACCTTGACGGCGCTTTCCATATCAGCCTTCGGCGCGGGCGATCGTTTACGCGCACTTCCCGACGCGGAGTGCAAAACCGCGATTCTTGTACAACTTACTTTCTATCATGCACCTGCGCCCCTCTGTGCGCTTCATGGCCGGGGGGATTGGGGAATGACCACGAGCAGCAGCTGGGTTGTTCCCGCGAATGCTCTCCAAAGCCTCATCGGCATTGCTCCATCCTAACGAGATAAAAATCAATTTTGCTCAGGCGGATCGATTGTGCAGGTAGCGTTAGCAGGAGTGCCCGAACTCAAATGATATTCATTTCTCACAAATATCATGATCCTTCCAAGGATGCGCGAAGATCCACGACGCGATGTTGCATGAGGATAGTCGGTCCAAGATTGCACGCAAAGAGAAATGGGGCAAGCTGTGAACCATTGCGGTCAGTAGTCCTCGGCGGCAGGGCGCAATCGCGCTGGGCGCGACGCTTTTTGCGGCACATCCGGCTCGGTCAGCCGTCACCCCTAACAGGGAATTCTGCGTGCTAGACTACCGTCAGGTGCACGAGTGTTAGTCAAGAAAGCTGTCATTACCGCCGCCGCACGGAGTCAGCGCGAACTGCCTCTTCAGACTCTCATCGACGGGGACGGAACCAAGAAATCGCTGCTCCGCATCCTGATCGATCAATCGCTTGCCGCCGGAGCCGAAGAGGTTGCCGTTGTCGTCTGGCCTGGCGACGAATCCAACTACGCGCAGGCCGCCGGACCACACGCTTCGTCTGTGCGGTTCATTCCGCAGCTCGAACCGCGCGGTTACGGCCACGCGATCCATTGCGCCCGTTCTTTTACCGGAAGCGATCCCTTTCTGCACATGGTGGGCGACCATCTTTATGTCAGCGCCGCGGTCAAGCCTTCGGCGCGGCGACTGGTGGAACTTGCAGAAAAGGAGCGGTGCTCGGTAAGCGGCGTTCAGTCAACACGCGAGAGTCTTTTGTCGCGCTTCGGGACTGTGGGCGGCCGGCGCGTTCCACCGTTCAACAACCGCTTTCGCGTGGAGACGGTGATTGAAAAGCCCACGCCCACCGAAGCGGAACAGCGGCTGATCATTCCTGGGATTCGTGCCGGATACTATCTCTGCTTTTTCGGCATCCACGTTTTTACACATGCCGTGATGGAGATTCTGGATCGCAAGTTGGCGGTCTCCTCCGGCAAATCCGTTACCCTGGTGGACGCGCTGGCTGAACTCGCCCGCCAGGAGCAGTACCTGGCCATCGAGGCCGACGGCCGCCGCTACGATCTGGGTGCCCCTTACGGCCTGTTGATCGCCCAGTTAGCTTTGGCTCTGAATGGCCGGGATCGAAGTGAAGTGCTGTCGCAGATTCTCGAACTCCTTGCCGACCGCGAATTGGCCGGGAACGGCGGAGGCGTACCCTTGTGAGCCGGTTTATTGGCGTGATCACCGGCGAGGGCGAGCAGCGAGATCTATCGCTGGATGCATTGTGCCAAGGGCTTTCCCTCGAAGCACTACTTGCCGAATGCCAGGCGCTCGACGACTTTCGCCGCAAATCGGACAACCTCTACGAACGCGTTCGAGCCGTCTTTTTCCTATACGCAATTCATCGCTTTCACATCCCCGGGCTTGCTAAGACCGCGGCTTCAACACTTATCCCCTTTGCCGGCTTCGAAGACCTGTTGGACCGCCGCTTCGAGGAGGCGATCGAGACCTTCCTCACCGCCCAAGCAGCACAGGGCGCCAGCGCTTCCCTCTCCAGCGCACTGGCCGCAAGCTACCGCGCCCTCGGCTTCCAAACCCTAGCCGATCAGGTTCGTCGCAGCGTGCGCGGCGTGCGCGGGAACCAGTGGATGTTCCGGGCCGGCCACACATTCGACTATCCTCTCTGCCTTCGTCCCGAGCTTCTTGCCGGCGATCCGGCTTTCCCTATCCTGCGCGAGGCCACACCCGTCCGGATGGACTTCTCGCACAGCGGCTGGAGCGACATCTTCTTCCTCGGTATGGACTTTCCGGAGTGCGCGCGGGTCATCAACGTCTCCATCGATCTTGCGGTCCGCGGGGCCGACGATAGCTTCGCGCAGCCCCGTCCGCCGGTCGAGGCCTGGTTCCGCGTCATCGATCAACCTGTCATTCGCTTGACCAGCGTCGATCTCCGCGCCACCACCGACGTTTCTTCGATTGCCGAGGTCTTCGACTTTGCTCGCGATTACCTGGGTCTGTTGAAAGCGGGCGTGATCGCAAGCGGAATCGTTCCTCCTGGAATGGAGGGAGCCACGCAGCCATTGGGCGATCTGCTGGCGCGGCTGACCGGAAGATCGGGTTATGGCATTGAAGTCGTCAGCAAGGTAAACGACATCCCCAAAGGCTCGCGGCTTGCCGTATCCACAAACCTGTTGGCCAGCATCATCTCGGTATGCATGCGCGCCACAGGTCAAATCCGTTCCTTTACCGATGGAATGGAGGAAGAAGACCGCAGGCTGGTGGCCGCGCGCGCCATTCTGGGTGAATGGCTGGGCGGAAGCGGCGGCGGCTGGCAGGATTCCGGAGGGGTCTGGCCCGGCATCAAGCTCATTCAGGGCGTACGCGCCACCGAAAACGATCCAGAGTTTGGAATCAGCCGCGGGCGCCTGCTTCCGAATCACAGAATCCTCTCCGAAGCTGAGGTCTCGCACGAAACTCGTGAGAAGATTCAACGGAGCCTGGTGCTGGTTCACGGCGGCATGGCACAGGATGTAGGTCCGATTCTTGAGATGGTTACTGAGAAATACCTGCTGCGCAGCGAAACCGAGTGGCTCGGCCGGCGGCAGGCGATCGGGATTCTCGATGAGATCATGGCGCAGCTTCGGCAGGGCGATATTCGCGCTCTCGGCGGCTGCCTGCAGCGCAACTTCGACGGTCCCATCCAGACCATCGTTCCCTGGGCAGCCAATCTGTACACCAAGAAGCTCATCGACCGAGTGCGCAGTGCATTCGGCGAGGATTTCTGGGGCTTCTGGATGCTCGGAGGCATGAGCGGCGGCGGCATGGGATTCCTCTTCAGCCCCGAACGCAAGGCGCAGGCCCAGGTCCAGCTTCAGACCATCATGAGCGAGACCCGGCGCGAGATGGAGCGCAGTGTGCCGTTCGCCATGGAGCCCGTGGTCTACGACTTCGCTATCAACGAACTGGGCACACAGGCTGCGCTGCTCACCGCCGGCGAGGCTTTAATGCCCGCCGGCTATTACACGCTGCACGTGCCTCCACTTATCCGGGCCGAAGCCTCTCAGATGTCCCGAGCCCGGCGCGCCGAATTGGAGCGCTTCACGGAGGCCTGCCGTTCCAAGGCTGAATACGCGGGGATGATTCACACGCTCTTCGACCACATGCTGCCCGCCGCCCACGATACCGGGGAGAACCAAGCGCAATCGCTCGCCTCCCTGCTGAACAACTACGGCTTCGACCGTGTCGAGCACGAACAGATCCGGGAGGATCTCCGTTCCGGCCGCATCGGCCTGTCGCAGAATCGCATGCGCTCAACCCGCATCATTCAGGATGCCGATGCCGATCTGCTTGACGATCGCCATCGCAGCTCCGGCCTCGATGCCCTCGCCGACGGACAAGTCGCCGTAGTATCTCTCGCCGGAGGCGCAGGAACTCGCTGGACGAGGGGCTCCGGGGCCGTCAAGGCGCTCAACCCCTTCTGCAAGCTTGGCGGACGATACCGCAACTTCATTGAGCTTCACCTGGCCAAGAGCCTTCGCATGAGCCGCGAGTGCGGCACACCGCTTCCCCATGTCATCACCACCAGCTACCTAACGCACGAGGCTGTCGACGCAGACCTTGGTGCGGAGAACAACTACGACTATCCCGGTCCGGTCCTGCTTTCACCAGGACGGAGCATCGGCCTGCGCATGATCCCGATGGAGCGCGATCTCCGCTTTGCATGGGAGGAGATGCCGCAGCAGACGCTGGACGCGCAGGCGCAGAAGGTGCGCGACAGCCTTCGCGCGGCGCTGATTCAATGGGCCAGGAGCGCCGGCGAAGGCTCCGATTACACTGGGAACCTGCCAACGCAGTGCCTGCACCCGGTGGGTCACTGGTATGAGGTCGCCAACCTGCTGCGCAACGGAACGCTCCTGCGGCTGCTCGATATGCGTCCTCAGTTGCGTTACTTGATGGTGCACAATATCGACACGGCGGGCGCAAATGCGGATCCGTCCGTTCTGGGCTACCACATCCATAGCGGCGCCGCGCTCACCACGGAGGTGATCGACCGGCATCTGGAAGACCGCGGCGGCGGCCTGGCCCGCGTGGATGGACGCACCCGCCTGGTCGAAGGCCTGGCTCTGCCCAGCGAGGAGCTGGAAAGCCGCCTGCGCTATTACAACAGCGCGACTTACTGGATCGATGTCGATCGCCTGCTGGATATCTTCGGCCTGACACGCAATACGCTCTCGGACGAGGCGCGCGTGAATGAGGCGGTGCGCGCCCTGGCCGCGCGAATGCCCACCTACATCACGCTGAAGGACGTAAAGAAGCGCTGGGGCAAAGGGCAAGAAGACATCTTCCCCGTGGCACAATTCGAAAAGCTCTGGGGCGACATGACTTCCCTTCCCGAGCTCGATTGTCGCTTCCTGCTGGTGCCACGCATGCGCGGCCAGCAATTGAAGGAGCCGGCGCAACTCGATGCCTGGCTGCGCGACGGCAGTGCCACCTACACCGAGTCTCTTTGCGCGTGGCGCGAGAGTTCAGACTGATTCACGGCCTTCCATCGGCGATACCCGCGCCGCTCGCCCGAGTGTCGTCTACTTGAACGGGCCGACGAAAGAATCGGCCTCACTGTTCAGCTCCTCCGCAGTAGCGGCGTGGTTGTAAAGAACCACGCGGTAGCGGAAGGTGGCCGACTGGCCCTTCTTCAGGGTGAAGTTCAGGGGCGTCTGCTTGGGATCGAAGATGCTGCGGCCCAGCGGATTGGCGGCAAAGAGTCCATAGCCGCGCGCGTGCCAGTATGTCGGAAAACCGGGGTTGGCCGGGTAGTCGATGAGGCCGATGGTAACTGTGTGGCTGCCGGTGTGACCGGTGAGAGCGCACCAGCGGCCGCGGGTGCCCCAGGCTGCAGCGCCCTTTATGTCTTCGCTGGTGAGGTACTCGCCGCTGGCGGGATTCAAGGCGCCGGACGGAAGGGCATCGACCTTGGTGGGGTTGCCGTTTGCATCCATGAAGACGCCGCTCTTTTCCTCGGGCGATTCGAGCCAGCTAGCAACGCGCAGGCCGAACAGCCCATCCTTGTCGTCCTTGAAGACCACGCGGTCGAGGGCTTTGAGAGTTACCACTTCATCTATAACCCTGGCATGACTCTCGCGCATGAAGACGTAGCGCGTCTTCTGATCGATGATCTGCTTCCCTTCT
>Ga0182013_10005818_pt1 | contig 14190 bp, 12 predicted proteins | sample 612S2MmetaG_FD_120487 | JGI IMG/M metagenome (GOLD analysis project Ga0182013, IMG submission 120487) | Permafrost microbial communities from Stordalen Mire, Sweden - 612S2M metaG | ecosystem: Environmental > Terrestrial > Soil > Wetlands > Permafrost | place: Sweden: Stordalen | collected... | reverse complement strand
CGAACGCTGCGACGCTCGAACCAAAATCCAAATCAGGAAGATGCTCGAAACAAACGCCACGGTCGGATGAGTCCAGCGCCAGCGCACCAGCCAGCCGCTGCCCGCCGCAAAATCTTCCGCCAGCGCCTGCCCCAGCGAACTCGCCGGGAACAGCGTGTCGCCCAGCGCCGCCAGCGAACCCGTCACGCCCACAATCATCACCACCACCACGGCGGCAATCGCACCGAACGGCGCAACCAGCCGTATGCTTCCACGCATGAATCCCTTGCGGCGGCTCAGCATGTGCGCCGTCAGCGTCAGCGCGGCCAGCAGCAGCAGCGTGTTTGTCAGGTGAAGTGCCAGGTAAGCAGGCCGCAGAGGCGACTGGCTTTGCGCCGTCAGCCCCAGCTTCACCAGCAACGCTCCAAGAATCGCTTCCACCATCGTGAACGCAACCGAAGCCACGGCCCATATGCGCGCGAGATGTCCGCGCACCGTCGCTCTGTAGGTCCACACCAGCAGACCCACAACCGAGAGCAACGAGAGCCCGCTTGTGAGCCGATGCGTGAATTCGATAAGCGTTTCAACGCTCGCCGAGTGCTGCATCACGGTGCCATTGCACAGTGGCCAGTGGTTGCCGCAACCCGCGCCCGAGCCAGTTGCACGCACCAGCGTACCCCACAAAATCACGGCAATAAAATAGGCCAGCACGCCCCATGCAAACCTGCGCAGAGCAGGCGAGGGAAGGCGCGTTACATCCACAGGAACAGCAGTCACCGGCATCAGGAATCACTCCGCATGCAACTTACCAGTGTAGAACAAGGACCTCTCCGCGGGACCTCCCTGTTTGAGCGAGCCATCAGATCAGGCGTATACTAGGCCTTACCCGGAGGTAAGACATCATGGCGCAGATGGCGACGGTCAGTTCCAAGGGGCAAATCGTGATTCCTGCCGCACTGCGAAAGAAGTTCCGGATCAAGAAAGGAACTCGTCTTGCGGTCGGCGAGCGCGACGGACAGATCACACTCACTCCCAATCCCTATGACGCTCTTCGGGCTCTTCGAGGATCCTTGAGCCATGTCAAAGAAGATGTTGAGGCCTGGTGGATAGAAGAGAAGAGGAAAGAACGCGACCGCGAGGATACCAAGATCGAGGAATTCCTGTGAAGGAATATGTGTTGGATGCAAATGCGCTCGTTCGTTTATTTCGCAACACGCCGGGGGCCCAAACCGTAGATGAGCTAATTGGGCAGGCCAAGTCTGGCCGGGCACACCTAAACATCTCAGTGGTGAATCTCACCGAGGTACTTTACATTCTTGCTCGCTTTTTTGGTCAGGAAAAAGCCCTTGAATGCGTCGACAAGTCACGTCGAGTCGTCGAGCCTATTGCGGTGGACGAGCAAATCGCAATCGATACGGCAACTCTGCGCATTCGATACAAGCTCGGTTTGGCCGACTGCTTCGCCGCCGAACTTGCTATACGCACCGGGGCCACTCTGGTTACCGCCGACCCGGAATTTGCCAAGCTGGGCAAACGGCTTAAGATATTGCCCCTGCCGCGTCATTCTGCATAGCTGCGCAACAGGGTGTTCCCTTCACACGACCGTGGCCTACCTACTCGGCCAGCAACCTCGCCACGTGGTTCACAATGATCAGATCTTCCGCAGGCGGAATCACGCGCACCGTCACCGGCGCACTCTCCGCCGAGATAGTGGCGGCTCCGCGCACGTTATTCCGCGCCGCGTCAATCACAATGCCCAACGTGCCCAGCCCGGCGCAGATCTCCGCGCGCGAGGCGATGTCGTTTTCTCCAATGCCGCCCGTAAACACCAGCATGTCCAGGCCGCCCAGTTCGGCCACGTAGCTGCCAATCCACTTGGCGATCGTCCATGTAAATTTATCCACGGCCAGCCGCGCCTTCGCGTTGCCTTCCTTGATCGCGTCGCGCAGATCGCGCATATCGTTCGAGAGTCCGCTCACGCCGAGCAGCCCGGCCTTCTTGCTGACCGCAATCTCCAGCTTGTCGGCGGCCGCCGACGCGCCCTTCTCGGTCTCCGCAATCTTGCGCAAAATGAACAGCAGCACACCGGGATCGATGTCACCCGTGCGGCTGCCGCTGATGATGCCGCCCGTCGGCGTCAAACCCATCGACGTGTCAAGGCACTTGCCCCCGCGAATCGCAGAGATTGAAGCACCGTTGCCCAGGTGCGCCACGATCAGCTTCTCCGGCACATTCGGCTGCAATTGATAAACGATCGACTCGTAAGAGATCCCGTGATACCCGTACCGCCGCACGCCCATCGCCGAATACTCCTCGGGAATCGGCATGTGCGTCACCACCTCCGGCATGGTGCGATGAAAGTAGGTATCGAGAATCGCAAAGTTAGGAACGCCGGGGAACAGCTTTAATGCCTCGCGCATGATGTAAACAACGATCGGCGTATGCAGCGGCGCGAAATCCGTGTAACGCTCAATCTCGTCGATCAACTCTGGCGTGACGAGCTGATTCTCCTGCACGGTCGGCCCTCCGCAGACCACGCGATGCCCGATCGCCAAAGGGGCGGGGATGTCGCCGGAGTGCAGCGCATCGGCAACCAGCTTGAAAGCAACCGACCGGTTCGGCAGCGCCGGCGTCTGATCCACCAGCTTCCTGCCCTCGGCGTCCTTGATCCAGAACTTGCCCAGATCGGTGCCAATGCCGTCCACTGCGCCCTCGTGCAGCTTGCGCCGTTCGCCGTTGCCGGCCTCATAGACTGAAAACTTGATAGAAGAAGATCCGCTGTTCAAAACCAGTACAGGCAAAGACGGCATCAGTAAGTACCTTTCATAGTTATGGTCCGCCGCGGCGGACAAGTTAGTAAGTCAACAAGACCGCTAGTTAGCCGCGCTGTGCGCGTATTCGCTTATTTTTCTTAGTCAGCAAGCCGCCCGCTCTTTCGGCCAGCGCCAGTTCTTAATCTCCGGTAAATCGTCGCCATTCTCCGCAACGTAAAGCTTGTGCCGTTGAATAGCTTCTGAGTACCATTGTTCGGCCTGCGCCCCCATGGCCTTAAGCCGAGGCACGCGATGGATCACATCCAGCGCCAGTTGAAACCGGTCAATGTTATTCAGCACGCACATATCGAAGGGCGTCGTTGTTGTCCCTTCCTCTTTGTATCCGCGTACGTGGATGTTGTCGTGGTTATGCCGCCGGTAAGTGAGCCGGTGAATCCCCCACGGATAGCCATGGAAAGCAAACACCACCGGTACTGATGGCGGGAAGATCTGGTCGTATTCCTCGTCGGGCAAACCGTGCGGATGTTCTGAGGTCGGCTGTAGCGTCATCAGGTCAACCACGTTCACCACGCGAATGCGAAGGTCGGGCACCCTTGCGCGCAGCAGGCAAACCGCGGCCAGAGCCTCAAGCGTGGGCACATCGCCGCAGCAAGCCATTACGACTTCAGGATCGCCGTCGTCATTCGAAGCCCACGGCCACACACCCATTCCAGTCGTGCAGTGAGCCACAGCCTCGTCCGCGGTCAGCCATTGCGGCGCTGGCTGCTTGCCGGCAACGATCAGATTAATGTAGTGCCGGCTCCGCAAGCAGTGATCCGCCACCGAAAGCAATGTGTTCGCATCGGGCGGCAGATAGATGCGCACCACATCCGCTTTCTTGTTCAGCAGGTGATCGATAAAGCCCGGATCCTGGTGCGAAAATCCGTTATGATCCTGCCTCCAAACCAGCGAACTCAGTAAATAGTTGAGCGACGCAATCGGTTTGCGCCAGGGAATTTCGAGCGTCGTCTTCAGCCACTTTGCGTGCTGGTTCACCATCGAATCGATGATGTGGATGAATGCCTCGTAGCAGGAGAAGAACCCATGCCGCCCGGTCAGCAGGTAGCCTTCGAGCCACCCCTGGCACATGTGTTCGCTCAGGATCTCCATCACGCGGCCGGTCTCCGACAGATTCTCGTCCACTGGCAGCGTCGAGGCCATCCAGGCTTTACCGGTCCCCGTAATCACGTCCTGTAGCCGGTTCGACGCCGTCTCGTCCGGACCAAATACGCGGAAGTTTTTCTCCGCCTTGTTAGCTTCCATCACCGCATGAAGAAGTTGTCCAAGAATCCTCGTCGACTCAACATCCTTCTGCCCGCGCGCCTCCAGCTTCACGGCAAAGTCGCGGAAGTTAGGCACCTTCAATGGCTGCAGCAGTAGTCCGCCATTGGCATGAGGATTCATCCCCATGCGCAGCCGCCCCTTCGGCGCAATCTCCTTCAGGTCTTCACGGAAATGCCCTTTTTCGTCGAACAGCTCTTCCGGCTTGTAGCTCCGCATCCACTCATCAAGCATGTGTAGGTGTTCGGGCTTCTCAAATATCTCCGACAGCGGAACCTGGTGCGCGCGCCACGTGTTCTCCACCGGCTTGCCATCTACAAATTTCGGCCCTGTCCACCCCTTCGGCGTGCGCATAATCAGCATCGGCCAGGCCGGTCGTTTCGTTTCGCCTTCACGCGCCGCCTTCTGAATCGCCGCAATCCGGTCAAGCATCGTGTCGAACACCGTCGCCGCCTGCTGATGCATCACGGCCGGATCGTCACCCTCCAGCGTGAATGGCTCGTAACCGTAACCGCGCATCAGGTCTTCCAGCTCGGCGTGAGGAATGCGCGCGAGAATTGTCGGGTTCGCAATCTTGTATCCGTTCAAATGCAGAATCGGCAGCACCGCGCCGTCCGTCGCGGGATTCAGAAACTTGTTCGAGTGCCAGCTTGTCGCCAGCGGTCCTGTCTCCGCCTCGCCATCGCCCACCACGCAGGCCACAATCAGATCGGGATTATCGAATGCCGCGCCGTATGCATGAACCAGCGAGTAGCCAAGCTCGCCGCCTTCGTGGATTGACCCCGGCGTCTCCGGCGCAACGTGGCTCGGAATTCCATACGGCCAACTGAACTGCCGGAACAGCCGCTTGAGCCCGTCCTTGTTTTGCTCAATGTGCGGATAAATCTCGGAATACGATCCCTCAAGATAAGTGTTCGCTACCAGCCCTGGCCCGCCGTGTCCCGGCCCGATGAGGTAGAGCATGTTCAACCCGCGCTCGCGAATCAGCCGGTTCCAGTGCACGTAAAGAAAGTTGAGCCCAGGCGTGGTGCCCCAGTGGCCCAGCAGCCGCGGCTTCACATCGTCCAGCGTCAGCGGGCGTTCCAGCAGAGGATTGTCTTTCAGGTAGATCTGACCTACTGAAAGGTAGTTGGCCGCCCGCCAGTAGGCGTTCATCCTGTCCAGCATCTCCGGGCTCAGTGGGCCATTCGTCGCCGGCTTGCCCGCAGTTTCGCTCCTCGTGCCTTTAGCCATGGTGCACCTCTCGAAGGGAAGTTCGCGTGCTCGAGTTTGTTATGCAAAACGCTGCTCGTGATGGTGGTCTGCAGGTTCTAGGAAAAGCCTAGCAGCCACTGCATAATGCTTTGGGTGACTGATGTCACAAAGGGTTGAGACAAAGGACCAATCTGTGAGACCCGCACGCTGGCGCAATTATCCGCGATAGGTGTGAAACAGTGATGTATCCAAACGATCTTGACATCGGACGCCAATCCGAGCTTCAATCGGTTGCACCACAATTCACAGCATCCTGCGGCGCGCTTTGCAGCGAAAGGCAAGGGAGCGATGAACAGCCTGGCATGGATTGCCCAGATCATTTTGGCGGCTTGTTTTCTGGTTACCGGGGCCGGCAAGCTATTTGCCTACAAGCGTTTGTTGGGCGTCGTGGAAGCTCGTCTAAAGGCCCGCCCTGCCGGCGTCTCTCCTGGGCTGGCTACCTTCATCGGCTTGGCCGAGATTGCCGGAGCGCTGGCGGTTCTTATTCCTCCCGCAATGTTGCCCCCGGAACTTGCTGCCGGACACCTGTTGGTGCGGATTGGTGCCGCTGGCCTGGCTCTCATCATGGTGCTGGCTGGCATCTATCATCTGCGTCGCCAGGAAGAAGCAGCTCCCGCAGTCACCTTGTTTCTGCTTGCCGTCTTCGTGATTTTTGAGCGCTGGCCGCGATAAAGATCCCGTCTCGACGCCCCTGTTCTCCCACGGAGGCAATTGAGTAATCGCCCGTCGAACCGGTTCGCCCCATACCCTTCCCGAGAAACCCCTTCGGCAGCAATTCGCCATCTCTTTATAGGATCCACATGACCTTTATGTTTTTTTTATCTCAAGGGCGCCAGTCACTGCCATAGCCCGCATCCACGCTCCCTGCCCAGGCAAGCCGGAACGGGCGGAGCGAAGCCTGGGGAAAGAATGAACAGTCTGGATCGCCTCATGGAGTTCTTGTTGGCGGGCGTCTTCCTGTGCGCCGGGCTCGGCAAGATCTTTAGTTACAACCGCAAAGCATCAGAACCTGGGAACGAAGAAACCAGCGGCCTCATGGGCTTGCCCTACACGTGGGCGGCTCTCATTGGCCTTTTTGAAACTGTGGCGGCCCTCGCCCTGATCGCTCCGGTAGGCGCTTTACTTTCTCCGGCGTTCGTCATCACGGCGGCCACGGCGCTCGCTCTCTTGATGGTCGGCGCCAGCCTCTATCGCGTGCGCCATCAGCAATCTGCAGCGCCCACCATTGCGCTTTTTCTCATGGCGCTCTTCGTCATCGCCGCGCGCTGTCTCTAGTCGATGCTCGCCTGGTTTCCTATACAACCAAGCAGCCTCAACCTGGCGATACACGAGAGACCTGCTATCTTTACGCGAACAATATATTGACTTCACATTAACTTTATGTTCCGCTGATCGTAGGGCACTCCTAGATCGCTGTGACCCGCATTCGCGCCTCGCACGAACCAACGTATAGGCGAAAAAAGGCAGGGTAACCATGACCAATCTGGACCACTTCATGGAATTTCTGGTAGCTGGCGTGTTCCTTTTTCTGGGGTTCAGAAAGATGCTTAGCTACCGGCGCCGGCCAAGGCCGCTCGGAGCCAGGCATAGGGATCTTCCGTTTGGGCTCCCTTATGGGATCGTCGTGGCAATCGGCCTTTTTGAAGTTTTGTTGGCGCTTGCCCTGATCGCGCCGGTCGGCCTCAGCTTGCCGGTCGCTCTGCCGCTTATGGCAGCTTCGGCACTTGCTCTGTTGACCATGGCTGCTGGCATCTATCATGTTCGCCGCCATGAAACGGCTGTTCCGAACTTGGCCCTGTTTCTCCTGGCGCTGTTCGTCATCGTCGGCCACACAATATAGCCAGAGCTTACGCCCGCAATCAGAATTGCGCGCCAAAACTGGGCGCACCGTGGGCGCCACTTCCTTGTGGCAGCCACGGGCCTGTTTGATGCACACATCGTCAGGGATCTGGTGCAGTCCTCAGAAATATCGCTTCAGCTTCAATACCTGCGATTCAAACCCATACCACAGCGCCGCTGCAACCGCCGTCGACGCAGCCAACCTGAAAGCCACAATGGCCAGGTTGCCGGCAGTGCCGTAGGGATCCATGCGCAGGTCGAACCAGCCAAAATAGATAAACACCGAAATATGGCACATGTAGAGCCCGTAGCTGATGCGGCCATAAAAAGCCAGCGGCCCGCTGCGCAGCACAACGCTGATCGGGTTGCGCGATCCTGTTGCGGCAATCAGCGCCAGTATCCCGCCGATAAATCCCACCGCCAGCGCCGAGTCAAGATACGCCGTACCCCCGGCAAATGTCGCGGCTGCCCAGATGCCGGCGACAAGACCGCCCAGTCCAATCCAGAGCCACGCGCGCCTGCTGATCGGCAGCGTATGCATTCCCAACGCCACCAGGCTTCCCAGCGCAATGCCATCCAGGTGGATCAGCGTATGTGTCGGCGTGAGCCATGCGTAGTGGTGATGCCGCAGCCAGGGCGAAACCACCAGCGCGCACAGCAGCGGCGAGGCCAGCATCCACGGCCGGCGCAGATACTTCACCAGCGGCGCCCAGAAAAAGTAGTACTGCTCCTCGATGCACAGCGCCCAGGTCGGACCGATCGACGGGGGTAGCGTCAAATGAAACAGATTCTGCACCAGGAATAAATATGCCAGCCATGGCGCTGTCTTGATCGCGTCCATCACTGTGGGCCCAATGAACCACGGCGCGTTCAGATACACCGTCACCAGCAGCAGGATGTAGAGCGGCCAGATGCGCAGCGCCCTGCGCGCATGAAAGTTGTGGAAGTAGCGCGGCTTGTCCCGCGTCCCCAGCAGAATCGACGTGATCAGAAATCCCGAGAGGCCGAAGAACAGGATCACGCCCGCCCATCCCCATATCGAGGCGTAATAGATCCACGTTCCCTTGAGCCGCGGATTCGAGTGGTAAAGAACCACCCACAGAATCGCGAGGCCCCGCACTCCGTCGAGTTCAGGCAGGTAAGTGGGAAGCCAGCTTGGACGTTCTATCGGCAAGACAATAGATTAGCGTATGGAGGAAACCGTTAGCTCTAAGAATCGCGTTTGGGAGCAATGGATAGGCCAGGGATAGTTGGCTAGTTTGGTTTGAGCTCGGTTACAGGGCTCGTTGGCCGGAATCGTTCTTTCTCCACCCACTCCCATACATCGTTCTCCGGTACCTTAAAAGCATTGGCGACGTGGCGCACGAGGTCCGCGATCAGGATTCCGTATTGTTGATGATTTCTCTCGCCGGGGTTGAGAATCGTTTGAAGATCGCCATCTTCATTTTGGTAAACGATCACCAGAGGATTCTCGATTCGCATAATTGCTCCTGTGAGTCCCACAACCCGCCGGGTGCCCCAGGTCTCGATTTTGAGACCTGGGATTCCATACCGCTCAACCAGGCATTCGACCTAGTCCCTTAGTCCCGAGTCCCAAGTCCCTGTCTTTACCCCGCCGCCAACTGCCGCGCCCGCTCCGTAGCCCGCATCACGGCCTTGATCAGAGTCACCCGCAGCCCGCCTTCTTCCAGTTCCAGAATGCCATCGATCGTACAACCGGCCGGCGTCGTCACCGCATCCTTCAGCAGCGCCGGATGGTACCCGGTCTCAAGCACCATCTTCGCGGCTCCATACGCTGTCTGTGCCGCCAGTTGTGTTGCCGTATCGCGGGGCAGGCCAACTTTGACGCCAGCCTCGGCCAGCGCCTCAATGATGATGTAGATGTACGCTGGCCCCGACCCGGAAAGCCCGGTCACTGCGTCCATATGTTTCTCGTCCACAATTACCGTGCGCCCTACGGTTTCAAAAATCCGCTGCGCCAGCTCCATCTTTTCCTTGGAAACAAAGCGCCCCTTGCAAAGCGCCGCCGCGCCTGCTCCAAGAGCCGACGGCGTATTCGGCATGGCCCGCACCACGGCGATGTCCATTCCCGCTGCTTCTTCAATGGCAGTGGTCTTTACCGAAGCAGCAAACGAGACGATCGTCTTTGCCGGCGTTAACGCGGGCCGAATCTCTTCAATCAGGCTCGCCACCTGGAACGGCTTCACGCCGATCAGGATCAGGTCCGCCTGCTCCACTGCCTTCACGTTATCCGTGCCCACGTCCACGCCCCACTGCGTACTCAGGGCCAGCGCGCGCTCGGCATGGCCGACTGTGCCATGGATCAACTCCGGAGAAAACAGGTTCTCTTTCAGGAACGCCTGCAGCAAAATGCCGCCCATCTTGCCCGCGCCCAAAACGGCCACACGGATGGTTGGCAATTGCGCGGGTACTTCACTCGCTCCAACGGCGATCTCTGCCATATTGTTTCTCTCCTTAGCCAACATGAGTCTTGCAGCGGACGTATCTTAGGTCTCGAGCCAATCGAAAGCCTGCATTCAAAGAATACGCGCTAAAGCAATTCCAGGATTGGTAAACCTCGAAGGCAATTCACATAGTTGACGCGACCATCAGGGAGCCGCAACCTCGTATGAATGCGGCAAGGGTACGGCGATCCTGGAACTGCTCTGACACGCCGGCCGCGCGATTTCGTGCCGGTACTGAAATGCACGAAACCGAGCGGCCGGCGTGAGAGTCAATGCGAAATCTTGCCGCAAACCTCTGGATTACTTACCTAGAGCCGCTTCATCTGAAAGGAAGCTCTTGATTCCCCCGTCCAAACTTGAATTGCGATCCCCGGCCGGCCACCTCGCGTTCCAAACCACATATCCGCCTGGCAACACAAAGTACTGCTGCCTGCTGAAGGCAGCCGCTGCCACAGCCATGCTCCAGGCGTTGTACTCCATCACGTACAGCGGCGCATCTTCATTGCCAGGTATGGGGTTGCGCAGGTCAGAAATATGCTGCCCCATGTGGATCACCGCCCGCGCCAGCGGAAAGCCGTCCAGACGGTTCTGATTGACGACCCAGTTGTAAAGAATGCCGTCTGGCGAATCCTTGGCGCCAAGAACCTCGTTATTGGGCCCTGCGTCAATTGTGGAAACATACACAATGTTCACGCCGTTCTTCTCGCTGGTCTTCCCGCTTCCGAAAACTGCCACATCTTTCCCGCCCTGGACGCCCGCCGGGCTCCCCGCCAGTGCTAGGAGGGATTTCTGCGCTATCTCAATTGGGTCAAAGAAGCCGCCAGCCGCAGGACGAGGGCCAAAATTCGGATCGTCCTTGTCTGCCAATGTGTCGGCCTTTGAATAATCCACTTCTTTCGGCGTCACGTCCGCGATCGATTGCAGAACCAGGCGCGCGGGATACGCGTTCATATTCCCAAAGCCGCCGAACCCGATAATCTTGCCCGCCTTGTCGCGCTGCAGTGAGGCGCTCTCCACGCCGTCCAGACGGCCAACCAGCGTCGCGGTTACCGAGTACTTCACACAGCCCAGGCACAGAATCTGTCCCTTGCTATGTGCTTCTGAAAGCGCGTTATCGAAGTCCTTGAAGGACTTGTCCTTCGTCAGCGTCACCGGCGTCCGTGTTGGCGCTGTATAGGTTCCAGCAAAGTTGTGCGCAGGCTGCAGTTGCAAGTAAGACGCCGGGCCTGCCTTGCCCTTCGTCCCCGCAGGATACGAAAGCCAGATGCCATCCACCGGGTACCCGCATGGGCCGCTCGTGTCTTTCACGATGAAGTCATCAAACCCGGCCACAACCGTGCCCTTGATGCGGACAATCTTGCCATCGAACGACTTCGGATTCTTGACGATCGCGCAGACAGTGGTATCCACCGCCTGTGCATGCAGTCCGCAGGCGCACACAAAAACAAAAAGTGCCAAAACAGAAAAACGCTTCATTGGTTAATTCTCCACTCGACGCAGGTACTGCATCGATAACTAAGATATCGGTCCGCTAGGACCACCGCTGACAGGAACTGCTAAGGATATCACGCACGGCCCTTGCCCTTCCGTGCGGCTCGCCGCCGGAATTGGGTGGAGTTTGTTGGGCGAAAACCGCGGCTTGGATCAGGAAACCCGGACCTTACTGCGCGGCGGTCTTCTGGCTCGCAATCCAGGCGTCGATCCGCGCTTCCAGCACATCCAGCGGCAGCGCCCCTGAGTCCAGCACCTCGTCGTGGAAGGCGCGGATATCGAATTTGTCGCCCAGAGCCTTCTTGGCGCGATCGCGCAATTCCAGAATCTTGAGCTGGCCAACCTTGTAGGCCAGCGCCTGCCCAGGCCACGCAATGTAACGGTCGACTTCCGATTGAATGCTGGTTTCATCAATCGCCGAGTGGTCGTGGAAATACTGCACCATCTGTTCGCGCGTCCAGTGCTGGTTGTGGACGCCGGTGTCGACCACCAGGCGAATGGCGCGCCAGATGTCGGCCTCAAGGCGGCCATAGTCCGAGTACGGATCCTGATAAAAACCAACATCCTTGCCAAGGTGCTCGGAGTAAAGCCCCCAGCCCTCGACGTACGCCGTGTAGTCCCCGAATTTGCGAAAGGTGGGCACATCGGTAAGCTCCTGCGCGATGGAGATCTGCAGGTGATGCCCAGGGATGCCCTCGTGGTAGGCGATGGCTTCCATTGCATACCGATTGCGGTCGGCAGCGTTGAAGGTGTTGACCATCAGGCGTCCGGGGCGGCTTCCGTCCGGCGTGCCATTCTCGTAGTAGGCGGGCGGCGCCGACTTCTCCATGTAATCCGGCACGGGTACCACTTCAAAAGGCGCCTTTGGCAAGCGGCCAAACAGCGTTGGCAGCTTGCCCTGCATGGGCGCAAGATAGCCGCGATAGGCAGCCAGCAGCTGGTCGGGGGTGTCCCCCCTGAGCTTGGGATTGGTCTTCATGGCGGCGCGCAGGCTGGCCACATCTTTGAAGCCGAGCTTCTGCGCAATCTCAAGCATCGCCGCCTCGTCCTTCTTCACCTCGTCCAGGCCGATCTGGTGAATCTGGTCCGCCGTCAGGTTGGTCGTCGTCGAGTGGTGAATGAGGTACTTGTAGTATTTGGCCCCGTCCGGCAGCGCGCTGATGCCGGGCTCGGTGCGGCCGGCGGGAACATAGCTCACCTTCATGAAGCGAGCAAAGCGCTGGTAGGCAGGCAGCACTTCCTTCTCGATTGCCGCCAGCATCTCCGTGCGGATGCGCGCCTGGTCGGCTGCCGGAATTGCCGCCGGAAACTTCTTGAGAGGCAGCGCCAGCGGAGACTCATCCGGCTTCTGCTCAGCCAGCGTCTCCACCTGCGCCAGCGTCTTTTCCAGCAGATATTTCGGCGGCACGCGCCCGTCCTGAATGCCCAGGGACAAATTGGTTGTCGTCTGCTCAAAAGCGTTGGGCAGCGCATGCAGGCGCGCGATCCAATCGTCGTAGTCCTTCACCGTGGTAAAGCTCAGTTGCGCCACCAGGTCCGGATAGTAGTCGTAGATGCCGCTCATCTGGTTAACCGACATCTCCCACTCTTTAAAGTCCGCGGCCTCCTGATCCTCTGTCAGCGCGGCCAGCAACATCTCGCGGCTCGTCTTCTCCTGGTCGGTGAGGCCGGCGGGGTCAATGGCGGCCAGACGCATCACAAACTCCTGCTCGCGCGCCATGTCGTCGTTGTAGGCCTTCACCGAGTAGTCGGTGACCTTGTCGTTGCAGCGGTTGTCGCCGAGGGTGGAGGCGTACTCCGGGTAGGTCTTCAACACATCTTCCCAGTAGTCATGAAAGACCGCATTGAGCGCCTTGCGCCGGTCTTCGAGCGTAGTCGCCTGGGCATTGGCGGCCGTGAGCTTTTGTGCTCTCAAGGCAGGCAAAAATACAAGCAGCAGAAACACAGCGGAGACAACTGTGGAGCGAAGCGTCAGTTTCAAGGGAAGGGTCCTTTTGTGAGAAATCGTGCCTGCGTTGAGTTTAAAGCAGTCGCCGGAGATCGGTTTGCCGCTCCTCCGCCCACAAATCCCCAAAGCGGGTGTCATTTTGCCCAAAACGCCCGAGTTTCAACCGGTTTTTCCCACTGGGTCTTGCGCTTCCGATCCCGCGTCTACATAATGAGCGGCGTCGATGGAGTGCCGCTCAGTGCCGGCCGCCCTCGGCGGGTCCGGCTTGCCGGGCCGGTCCGCGACGTGCGGGATAGCATAATGCGGCCTGAACTCCTTTACGTGCACAAGCACCTTAACTTAATGTGATCGGTAACAAATCGGGGGATAAGCAAGTGCTCTCAGATCATGACGTCTTAAAGAATGAAATTCCCAGCCTGCAAGTCGACCGCCGCCGCTTTCTGCAATATGCCGCTGGCGTCACTGCGATGGCCAGTCTCAGCGGAAACGCCTTCGCCCAAACCAGCCCTGCCGCCACCGCCGCCGCCCAATCCGCGTCAGATACACGCCTGCCCGACGGCACTGAGTTTGCCTTCTGGGAACAGCCGCTTAAATTCACCAAGACCTATTACGTGGACCAGAAGTCCGCCAAGGCCAGTGACAACGGCCCCGGCACCCGCGAGCATCCCTTCAAAACCATCAACAAGGCTGCCCAGGCCCTCCAGCCCGGCGAGCGCGTAGTCATCGCCTCCGGCACCTACCGCGAGTGTGTCCGCCCGGCGCGCGGCGGCACCGGCCCGGCGCAGATGATCAGCTACGAGGCCGCCCCCGGCGCCGCAGTTTTCATCAAAGGCTCTGAAGTCCTCAAAGACGGCTGGCAGCAGGAATCCATTCCCATCGGTTTCCGCGGCCCCGGCGCCCCCGCCGGCCAGGCTCCCCCGCCCCAGGTCACCACCTGGAGTCACGATCTCACTCAAGACCTGTTCCCCGATGCCTACAATCCCTTCGCCTTGCCCAGCATCATGGGCCAATGGGAATGGCTCGATCCCAGAGCGGTCGACATGGGCCCCTATCTCCGCCGCCGCGGCCTTGCGTTTGTCGACGGCAAACCCCTCGAGCCCGTGGAGCAGAGTCGCGAACT
>Ga0182013_10005815_pt1 | contig 14198 bp, 8 predicted proteins | sample 612S2MmetaG_FD_120487 | JGI IMG/M metagenome (GOLD analysis project Ga0182013, IMG submission 120487) | Permafrost microbial communities from Stordalen Mire, Sweden - 612S2M metaG | ecosystem: Environmental > Terrestrial > Soil > Wetlands > Permafrost | place: Sweden: Stordalen | collected... | reverse complement strand
TTCACTATCTCGTCGTCGATACCCGAAATTGGTGGCCAGGCAGGAAGATTCTTGTTTCACCGCGTTCGATCAAGGACATCGATTGGATGAACAGGATGGTGAACCTGAGCGTCTCTCGACAGCGGGTAAAGGACGGCCCAACCTACGACGCCTCCACGGTGGTAGACCGCGCTTACGAGAACCACTTCAATAATTATTATGGTGATCGAACCCCGGTCAAGCGGGTCTGAGTGAAAAGTAACTCGTTTCGCCTGTCGGCGCGCGAGGCGGTCATCTCACCGGCAGCATGCGATTAAAGATCAACGGAAGGTTCAAGGATCATGGGAAAAATTATTGGCATTGACCTCGGCACGACGAACTCGTGCGTCGCCGTCATGGATGGAAAGACATCCCATATCATCGAGAACGCAGAGGGGATGCGCACGACGCCCTCCATCGTTGCATTTACGAAAGATGGCGAACGGCTAGTAGGTCAACCGGCAAAACGTCAGTCCGTAACCAATCCCGAAAATACCATCTTCGCGGTCAAGCGCCTGGTCGGCCGTCGGTATGACGACCCGATGGTTGAAAAAGACAAGGGTCTCGTTCCCTACAAGATCGTCAAAGCCTCGAACGGAGACGCTTGGGTCGAGGCGGATGGGAAGACCTACTCTCCGTCGCAGGTTTCTGCATTCATCTTGCAAAAGATGAAGGAAACTGCGGAAGCCCATCTCGGCCAAAAGGTCGATCAGGCGGTGATCACCGTTCCCGCCTACTTCAACGACGCGCAGCGCCAGGCCACCAAGGACGCGGGAAAGATCGCGGGCCTCGAAGTGCTGCGCATCATCAATGAGCCGACGGCTGCTGCGCTGGCCTACGGGCTCGACAAGCAGGCGCAAAGCAAGATCGCTGTTTACGACCTCGGAGGCGGCACGTTCGACGTGTCCATTCTTGAAATCGGCGACGGCGTGTTCGAGGTGAAGTCCACCAACGGCGATACCTTCCTTGGAGGTGAAGATTTTGACATGCGACTCGTCGGGTATCTGGCGGATGAGTTTCAGAAGGAGCAGGGCATTAACCTGCGCAGCGACAAGCTGGCTTTGCAGCGTCTGAAGGAAGCCGCCGAAAAGGCCAAGATCGAATTGTCGTCGACGACGCAGACCGAGGTCAATCTGCCATTTATCACCGCCGATCAAGCCGGGCCGAAGCATCTCGCGATCAAGCTGACCCGCGCGAAATTCGAGGCCCTAGTGGATGATCTCGTGCAGAAAACCGTCGAGCCCTGCCGAAACGCTCTCAAGGATGCAGGGCTTTCGGCTGCAGATATCGATGAAGTCGTCCTTGTCGGCGGCATGACCCGAATGCCGAAAATCCAGGAGATCGTCAAGCAGCTGTTCGGCAAGGAGCCGCACAAGGGTGTCAATCCTGATGAAGTGGTCGCTATTGGAGCCGCCATCCAGGCCGGGGTGTTGCAGGGCGACGTCAAGGATGTGCTCCTGCTCGACGTCACCCCGCTCTCGCTCGGCATCGAGACGCTGGGTGGCGTATTTTCACGCCTGATTGAACGAAACACCACGGTGCCGATCAAGAAGAGCCAGGTATTCTCCACCGCCGAGGACAACCAGAATGCCGTCACGATCCGCGTGTTCCAGGGTGAGCGCGAGATGGCCTCCGACAACAAAGTGCTCGGTCAGTTCGACTTGATGGGCATTCCGCCGGCTCCGCGCGGCGTGCCGCAAATTGAGGTTACATTCGATATCGACGCGAATGGCATCGTCAATGTGCAGGCAAAGGACAAAGGCACCGGTAAAGAGCAGAGAATACAGATCCAGGCCTCTGGTGGCTTATCGGCGGCTGACATCGACAAAATGATCAAAGATGCTGAAGCCCATGCAGTCGAAGACAAGAAGCGCAAAGAAGGAGTGGAGGCCAAGAACCACGGCGAGGCCCTCTTGCATTCGACTGAAAAGACTGTTGTTGAACACGGATCCAAGGTCGGCGAAGCCGAGCGCCGCGCGATCGAGGACGCCATGGCCGGCCTCAGGGAAGCGCTCAAGGGAGATGATGCCGCGGTCATTACGGCAAAATCGAACGGTTTGGCGCAAGCGTCAATCAAATTGGGAGAGGCCATCGCCGCACAATCGCGCAATGGCTCTGGCAGTTCTGACGGGCCGTCGAAGGACCAGGAAAATATCGTCGACGCGGACTTTACCGAAGTGGATAGCGATACGGAAAGAAAGAAGTCGGCGTAGGCCAAAGCATAGGTGACTTAAGCCGTTCAGGGTTATCGCCTGCCCGGTTTTTAAAAAATGTCAGCTGCGACGGTCACGCGCCTCCGTCGGGGTTCTCACTGAGGCTATCCACCATCGCTTTATACCGTGGATGGCGGCGTTTTTGGTGGACACTGCCGTTGATGTCGCCAAGGGGGTGGTCTCCATGATTTGCGCCAGGATATTGGCTTGCTTGCGGAGGGTGCGCGCGAATAAATGATGATGGGCAGCATTTTCGCCATGGCAGGCGGAGTTTTATTGCAACCCTTCCTGCCGATGCGGCCAAAACAGAGGCCTCTGAATGGCCTACTCTATGCCTTGCCACAGACGACGATCCCGCCGGACTGGATGTACGACGAAATGATACGGAGCCGCGCCGCTGGGGCCTCGACGTCGTTCGCGAGTTCATGCTCTTATGCGGACCCCTTGGCTCTCTCTTCGACTTCATTACATTCGGTTTTCTGCTCTCGGTCTTCCGAACCGATGAGGAGCTGTGTCAAGCTGGCCGTCTCATTAGATGAGCTTTCGCGACCCAAATTCTGTGATCTTGATAGTCCACACGGCTCATTCCTTCGCGATCCGCCGCATCCGGCGCTGGTGGCACGCGCGTTGTTGGCTTTCTTTGTAGCCGTGGTGCTTCCCTATTCGCCGCTTTCACACTGGCTCGGCTTCGTTTCACCGCCGGCCGCCTCATGGGCGCGCTCGCAATATTGACCGTCGCCTATTCGTCTCGTCTATGACACGTAATGGTTCCTCAAGCGCTATCAGCTGGACTAGGGTGGGTGGACAGGTGACCCGTGGTCGGTGTCTGCGTTCGAGAGTGAGAGAGCCGTGGATTGCACTCTAAGATGACGCCCGTGACGCTTGTTCCCGCAGCAACTGATGGGACGCGACCCATGCGGTCAGTATCATCGAGAGGACGAAGATGAAAATCAATCCAAAGAACTTTCGCGTGCAGGAGAGCGACGAGGTTAACTTCCGGGAGTGGCCGACGACCATCCTGCGGACTTTCAGGAAAGGAAATTCTGGAAGCAGTACATGAAAGCCTATCAGGAATGTCCTAGAGCGACCAGTACTGACCACGCCCCGTGGTATGTCGTTCCTGTCGACGACAAAGCGAATGTTCGGCTAATTGTTTCCCAAATTGCCCTTGATACTCTGGAGGGACTCAACATGACCTACCCCAAAACGAGTCCAAAGCGCTGGCGCGAATTGCTTGCGATCCGGAAGCAGCTTGCGAAGTGAAAACTCGACAGGACAAATCTCTCGATCCGCAGGAGGTCGAGCTGAAGTTCCAGCTCCCGCCTGGCAGCCGAGCCGCGCTTGAATTGAGCCCTACGTTTGCTGCCGCCCACGCAAAACAGCATCGCCAAGTCACGACCTATTTTGATACGCCTGATGGCTTGCTGGACGAGGCGGGTCTGACGCTGCGGGTACGACGAACCGGCAACACCCGTATTCAGACGGTGAAATCCCGATCGAGCGGCCGCGGCGTCGCCACCACCCGCAGCGAATGGGAGTGGCCGATCGACCAAGACGTGCCGGATGTCGGTCGGCTTGCGGAGACTCGCGCGCTTGCAAAGGCCGCTAAGGCCATCAAGGGAAAGCTGGAGCCGGTATTCGTCACCGATATCCGGCGGACCATTCACCTTCTACACCTCGACGATAACACGGTCGTGGAAGCGGCGAACGATGAGGGGATCATCAAGGCAGGCGCGGCACGCGAGCCAGTCAGTGAGTTGGAATTGGAGCTGAAGGCTGGCTGCACCTTGGCGATGTACCGGCTTGCCGCCGAACTGCAGACGCTGGCGCCCATGTGGATCTCGCCGGAGAGCAAAGCGGGGCGCGGCTGGCAATTGCGCACCGGCCAGACGGAGGGCGGACAGCTCGCGCAGATGCCGAAACTGGGGCGGCTCGTGCAGGCCGCCGCCGGGTTTCACGAAATCCTCGGCGGAACGCTGGGCCACTTGGTAGCAAACATCGGGGCCACCCTGCGCGGCGACCCCGAGGCGTTGCACCAGATGCGTATCGCCGTCCGCGAGTCTCGCGCCGTGTTGCAGCTGTTCGAGCAGCATCTCGACGCCGCTGCAGTGGAGCGTTTCAACGCAGCACTGCGGCGCTTCGGCGAGATTTTCGGCGCGGCGCGTGATTGGGACGTCTTCTGCCTTGAGACCCTATCGAAGGCTATGGCAGATTTGCCAGCCGAGCGATTGGAGGATCTGAACCTCGTGGCCGAGGTGGAACGCCAGTTTGCCCACGCGGCAGTAGCGGACGCTCTGCGTGGGCGCGAGTTCACGTCATTGGTGCTTGGCTTGGTCATCTGGGTGGAGGCGGGGGCGACTCGGCCCTCGACGCTTGGCGACGAGCGGATGGGGATACGCCTCGGGACCCTCGCGCCTTCACTGTTAGACCGTGCCGCCGGCAAGGTGAAGCAGCGCGGACGGCATGCAGGTCAGCTTTCGCCGGCGAAGCGGCACGGATTGCGAAAATCGCTGAAGAAGCTCATATTTGATGTTGAATCGCTTGCCGGGCTATACCGCCCTCGCGCGGTGAAGATCTACTGCGACCGGTGCGAGGCGCTCGAAAAAATCCTTGGCAGGGCCAACGATGCAGCGGTGACGCAGCGTCTGGCTCTGACGCTAGTGACTGCCGTCCGGCCGGACCTGGCAAAGCCGGCGAGCGCTCTGACGCGATGGAGTAAGCGCCAGGCCCTTGAGGCCCTGCAGGACCTCAAGGCCGCACTGAAGGATTTCGGCGCAAGGCCGGCATTCTGGTCCTGAAGTCCAACTTATCCATCTTGCAGCGTACCGGCTAAATTTTAGCGGCGCAAATTCCACTGCCCTCAATGTCACTTTTTGCGATCAGAAGCTCAACACCAGCGTCAAGGTTGCCCCGGCGCTGTTCGAGAACGGCGCGCAGGCGTCGCCTGCAGCAACACTACGGCGAATTGACCGCTGTGGTCGGACGTGGCGCGTGATGCTCTGCAGTGGCCGAACGCGCGCCGTTTTGGAAGGGATCCTTGGTCAGCTCCGTGACAGACTGAGCTCCAACCCCGGCAGTCTCTAGATGGGGCACGGCTCGGGTTGTGAACTTCCGGATGCTCTCATGATTTATCTATTGGCTTCTCTGCTTCCGAATATTCGAATCGGCCCTCAAATTTCAGCGACTGGCTCTTATCAGATTCCCTTCGAGGCGTGACCTTCAAAAGACCATCTTCTTCGTCGTGAATTTTGAGCACCGATTTCCTCCACCCAGGCCGCTGTCCCACTCCAGACCACCTCGGCGCCGTTCATCTTCTGAGCGCCCTTTATTCAGCCCGCTGCCGAAGTCCTGTCATACAATGTCGAAGCGCGTCGGATTTAAGCCGTGGCCTGCTCGGCCACGTTTGCCGGTGCGCGAGTTTGCTCGAGGGTGGGGTAGTCGGTATATCCGTGGGCGCCCCCGCCATAGAGTGTTTTTTGCTCCATCAGTGCGTTCAGCGGACCATTCTCCGAAAGGCGTTCCACTAGATCTGGATTGGCGATGAAGAGACGTCCGAACGAAACCAGATCGGCGCGACCGGTCGCCACTACGTCGATTGCCATCTCGCGGTTATAGCCGTTGTTGACCATCCAGACGCCATCAAACCGATCACGGAGCGCATCATAGTCGAACGGAATATTGTCTCTTGCTCCACCCGTCTCGCCCTCCACGACGTGCACATAGGCCAAGCGGAGGGGGCTAAGGCCTTCAACCACATGATTGAACAGAGCCTGCGGGTTACTGTCCCGAGAATCGCCAGCAGTGGAGGTCGGGGATATTCGAACGCCCAGGCGATCGGCGCCAATTGCCTTTGCGCAAACCTTGGTAACCTCAAGAACCAACCTCGCGCGGTTCTCAATGGAGCCGCCGTAGGCGTCGGTGCGATGGTTGGTTCCATCTCGGAGAAAGGCGTCGAGCAGGTATCCGTGGGCGCCATGCAACTCTACGCCGTCAAAACCAGCCTCGATGGCGCGTGTGGAGGCATGCCGAAAGTCTCCAATGATGCCCGGAATTTCATCGAGTTTAAGCGCGCGCGGCGTTGAAACGTCGACGAAGCCTTGGCCGGCCACGAATGTTTTAGTATCCGCCCGGATGGCGGATGGACCGACCGGCGCCTGGCCATCCTTCTGAAAACTTGTGTGTGAGACCCGGCCTGTATGCCATAGCTGCACGACTATGGTTCCGCCCCTAGCGTGCACAGCGTCGGTCACTTTTTTCCACCCCGCGACTTGATCATCCGTGTAGCAGCCCGGCGTATCTGCATAACCCTGAGCTTGAGCGGAAATTTGGGTGGCTTCGGCGATAATCAAACCGGCCGTAGCGCGTTGTGCGTAGTACTCCAGAGCGAACTTACCTGGGATCAGGCCGGGACCAGCGCGATTTCGGGTTAAAGGCGCCATAACAATGCGATTGGCGAGTTTCAAAGCGCCCGCGTGGGTAGGCTCGAATAGAGCTCGAGCGGAGCGGTGCTGGTAGGGTCTCTTCATGTCATAGCTCCAAGATCATTGATCGCTTAGCAACTCGTCGCGATCTGTGGCTGATGTAAATTGTTGGGCGAAACGACCGTCAATCGCTGATGCATCCGCCATATGATGGCCTGCTACGGCGCTCGTCGATAAAGACTGTAGCCGACAGAAGTACTGTGCCGGCAGGGCCGGAATCTACTCAGGCCGTCTGTCGTGAAGGTAACCGTGCATCGCGTTTGAACAGAGTTTCAGCCGTAAAGCCGCTGCAGGCCGGACATTCGGCGTTTTCCGTTGCCTCACATTCTTCGATGTCGCAACGAAATAGCGGCAAAGGCAAAGTTTGTGTTGGAATTGCGCTGCGAACTCGAAGAATCGGCTAAGTTCAGTTGCCAAAGTCCCGTGGTGCAAGTGTCACGGATATGGGAATTGGCCCGCAAACCAAAAGACGGCCCCAGTGCGGGGGACACCGAGGCCGTCTGGAGTACTCGGACGCCATCGAGGGACAGCGCTGGACGTCCGCATTGCATCAACAAGCTGCACCAAGCGAAATTGTTCCTGTCGATTTCGCTTGATCGAGGCGTTTTTTGTGATTTGGGGACATAGGAGCAGCAGAGTAAAAGTCGGCCATCGGCAAAGGAAGAGTTATGACTTGCCTAGTCAGGATCGCCGCGCCGGACGTGTGCTACTTTCCGTGCGAACTGCCGTTGCGATCGAGGATAAGGACTGCGCGTTTTATCTCGAAATTCAAGCTGTAGAAATATACAGCTGTTTTTCGGCTCGCGCCGCGCGGCAGGGACTTCAACGCGGTTTCCTTTTCGGCACCGGGGCTTCGAACTGCGCGATCTCGGCGGTCTGGGGCGCCTTGCCGTTGAAGGTCAGCACATTGCCCTCTGCCGAAATGGCGACCCGGTCGCCGTCGACAATGTCGCCGGCGAGGATCATCTCCGCCAGCGGATCCTGCACATTGCGCTGGATCACCCGCTTCAGCGGCCGCGCGCCGTAGGCGGGATCCCAGCCCTTGGCCGCCAGCCAGTCGCGCGCCGCGGCATCGAGGGTAAGCACGATCTTGCGCTCCTCCAGCAGCTTCTGGAGCCGGCCGAACTGGATCTCGACGATCCGGCCCATCTCGCTCTTCTGCAGCCGGTGGAACAGGATGATCTCGTCGACGCGGTTGAGGAATTCGGGGCGGAAATGCGCCCGTACCATGCCCATCACCTGCTCGCGCACCGCCGAGGTGTCCTCGCCTTCCGGCTGGTTGACCAGGAATTCGGAGCCGAGATTCGAGGTCATGATGATCAGCGTGTTGCGGAAGTCGACGGTGCGCCCCTGACCATCGGTCAGGCGGCCGTCGTCGAGCACCTGCAACAGCACGTTGAAGACGTCGGGATGCGCCTTTTCGATCTCGTCGAACAGCACCACCTGATAGGGCCGCCGCCGCACCGCTTCGGTGAGCGCGCCGCCCTCGTCGTAACCGACATAGCCCGGAGGCGCGCCGATCAGCCGCGACACCGAGTGCTTCTCCATGTATTCGGACATGTCGAGGCGAACCATCGCGGTCTCGTCGTCGAACAGATATTCGGCCAGCGCCTTGGTCAGCTCGGTCTTGCCGACGCCGGTGGGCCCCAGGAACATGAACGAGCCCATCGGGCGGTTCGGATCCTGCAGGCCGGCGCGCGAGCGGCGCACCGCGGTCGCCACCGCATGCACGGCTTCGGCCTGGCCGACCACGCGCTTGCCGAGCATGTCTTCCATGCGCAGCAGCTTGTCCTTCTCACCCTCGAGCATCTTGTCGACCGGCACGCCGGTCCAGCGCGACACCACCTGCGCAATGTGATTGGCGGTGACCGCCTCCTCCATCATCTCGCCGGAGTTTTCTTTTGCCTCGATGTCGGCGAGCTTCTTCTCCAGTTCCGGAATCCGGCCATAGGCCAGTTCGCCGGCGCGCTGATATTCGCCGCGGCGCTGGGCGTTGGCGAGTTCGATGCGAAGCGCGTCGAGTTCGCTCTTCAGCTTCTGCGCGTTCGACAGCTTGTTTTTCTCCGCGCTCCAGCGCGAGGTCAGGTCGGCCGACTTCTTTTCGAGGTCGGCAAGCTCCTTGTCCAGCGTCTTGAGGCGGCTCTTCGAGCCGGCGTCGGTTTCCTTCTTCAACGCCTCCTGCTCGATCTTGAGCCGGATGATCTCCCGGTCCATCGAATCGAGTTCTTCCGGCTTGGAATCGACCTGCATCTTCAGCCGCGCGGCGGCTTCATCCATCAGGTCGATCGCCTTGTCGGGCAGGAAACGGTCGGTGATGTAGCGGTTCGACAGCGTGGTCGCCGCCACCAGCGCGGAATCGGTGATGCGCACGCCGTGGTGCTGCTCGTATTTGTCCTTCAGGCCGCGCAGGATCGAGATGGTGTCCTCGACCGTCGGCTCGGAGACGAAGATCGGCTGGAACCTGCGCGCCAGTGCCGCGTCCTTTTCGACGTGCTTGCGATACTCATCCAGCGTGGTGGCGCCGATGCAGTGCAATTCGCCGCGCGCCAGCGCCGGTTTCAGCAGATTGGACGCATCCATCGCGCCGTCGGCCTTGCCGGCGCCGATCAGCGTATGCATTTCGTCGATGAACAGGATGATGCCACCCTCGGCTGAGGTCACTTCCTGCAGCACGGCTTTCAGCCGTTCCTCGAACTCGCCGCGGTATTTCGCTCCTGCGATCAACGCGCCGAGGTCGAGCGCCAGCAGCTTCTTGTCCTTGAGGCTTTCCGGCACGTCGCCATTGACGATCCGCAGCGCCAGGCCTTCGACGATCGCGGTCTTGCCGACGCCGGGCTCGCCAATCAGAACCGGATTATTTTTGGTCCGACGCGAGAGCACTTGAATGGTGCGGCGGATTTCCTCATCGCGCCCGATCACGGGATCGAGCTTGCCGTCACGCGCGGCCTGGGTCAGGTCGCGGGAATATTTCTTCAACGCATCATAGGCGTTCTCGGCCGTGGCGCTGTCGGCGGTGCGGCCCTTGCGCAGGGCTTCGATCGCGGCATTCAGGTTTTGTGGCGTGACGCCGCCTTTTTTCAGAATGCTGCCGGCATCGCTGTCTTTCTCCAGCGTCAGCCCCAGCAGCAGCCGTTCCACGGTGACAAAGCTGTCGCCGGCCTTCTCGGCAGCCTTCTCGGCGGCGTCGAACGCGCGCGCCAGTTCGGGCGCCAAATAGACCTGCCCGGCACCGCTGCCGGAGACCTTGGGCAGTTTATTGAGCGCGTCCTCGGTGGCTTTCAGAATCGCGCGGGAATTGCCTCCAGCGCGGTCGATCAAGCCGCCGGCAAGGCCCTCGCTGTCGTCAAGCAGCACCTTCAGCATATGCAGCGGCGAAAACTGCTGGTGGCCGTCACGCACCGCCAGCGATTGCGCCGACTGGATGAAACCGCGCGCACGCTCGGTGTATTTTTCGATATTCATAACTCGGCTTTCCTCGCGCGACCCCTAGCCGTCTGAGCCAAGGTCACGAATTGCTGATCCGGAAATCTCAGGGCTCGACCTTCCTTTGGATCATCGACTGTTTTTTCCTGAGGACTACTAGGCGAGCCCAAACATTTTAGGATGTGCTGCTTTGATACGTGGAACTCTCTCCAAAGGACACCAGGATAGGCTCACGCTGGTTCGCGAGAATAGACTCGGAAATTACTCAGACTGCGGCTGAAGCGGTGAATACGTCATGGCCAAGGAACGACCGGAGCATCGTCTATAGGACCCTACTGCGTAGTTTCCGATCCTCCCGCCCGGAAGGTTAGAGGGCTATTATTAAGGGGTTCGTTCCTTGACTGTCTTGAACCTTGGGAAAGCATTTTCGCCGCGATGACCCAGCCCCAATCGGCTTACTTCGAGGGTGGCATTGAGTAACGTCCAGACAGGCAGCTCAGAAATTCTAATATCTTCAAAAACTTAGGAGGACTGCATGAAATTCCGTCCGCTTCACGACCGCGTTGTGGTCAAGCGTATCGACGCCGAAGAGAAGACCGCTGGCGGCATCATTATTCCGGATAGTGCCAAGGAAAAGCCGTCGCAGGGCGAAATCACCGCCGTCGGCCCGGGTGGCCGCGACGAAGCCGGCAAGCTGATCCCGATCGACCTCAAGGTCGGCGACCGCGTGCTGTTCGGCAAATGGTCCGGCACCGAGGTCAAGCTCGATGGCCAGGAACTGCTGATCATGAAGGAGAGCGACATCATGGGCGTTCTCACCGATCTGCCCGCCGCCAAGAAGAAGGCCGCGTAGGCGCCAGCCAGTTTCCTTATCCTGAGGAGCCGGCGCAGCCGGCATCTCGAAGGATGGGGACCGCAATCCAAATGTCATTCCTCAAGAGCCCGCCCAGTCGCGCGGTCTATTGGGATCTGACCACTTGAAAACGGAGATCGTTATGTCAGCCAAGGAAGTCAAATTCGGCGTCGATGCGCGGGACAAGATGCTGCGCGGCGTCGATATTCTCAACAACGCGGTGAAGGTGACGCTCGGTCCCAAGGGCCGCAACGTCGTGCTCGACAAGTCGTTCGGCGCCCCCCGTATCACCAAGGACGGCGTCACCGTCGCCAAGGAAATCGAGCTTGAGGACAAGTTCGAGAACATGGGCGCCCAGATGGTGCGCGAAGTGGCCTCCAAGTCGGCGGACGCTGCCGGCGACGGCACCACCACCGCGACCGTATTGGCCGCGGCCATCATTAGAGAAGGTGCCAAGTCGGTTGCCGCCGGCATGAACCCGATGGATCTGAAGCGCGGTATCGACCTGGCTGTGGAAGCCGTGGTCGCCGACCTCGTCAAGAACTCCAAGAAGGTCACCTCGAACGAGGAAATCGCCCAGGTCGGCACCATCTCCGCCAACGGCGACGCTGAAATCGGCAAGTTCCTCGCCGACGCCATGAAGAAGGTCGGCAACGAGGGCGTCATCACGGTTGAAGAAGCCAAATCGCTCGAGACCGAACTGGAAGTCGTCGAGGGCATGCAGTTCGACCGCGGCTACATCTCGCCCTACTTCGTCACCAACGCCGACAAGATGCGCGTGGAGATGGAAGACGCCTACGTTCTCATCAATGAAAAGAAGCTTTCTCAGTTGAACGAACTGCTTCCGCTGCTGGAAGCCGTGGTGCAGAGCGGCAAGCCGCTCGTCATCATCGCGGAAGACGTCGAAGGCGAGGCGCTCGCCACCCTCGTCGTCAACCGTCTGCGCGGCGGCCTCAAGGTTGCCGCCGTCAAGGCTCCGGGCTTCGGCGATCGCCGCAAGGCAATGCTGCAGGACATCGCAGTGTTGACCGGCGGTCAGGCGATCTCGGAAGATCTCGGCATCAAGATGGAGAACGTCACGCTCGCCATGCTCGGTCGCGCCAAGAAGGTGATGATCGACAAGGAGAACACCACCATCGTCAGCGGCGCCGGCAAGAAGGCCGACATCGAGGCCCGCGTGGCGCAGATCAAGGCGCAGATCGAGGAAACCACCTCGGACTACGACCGTGAGAAGCTGCAGGAGCGTCTGGCCAAGCTCGCAGGCGGCGTCGCGGTGATCCGCGTCGGCGGCGCGACTGAAACCGAAGTGAAGGAGCGCAAGGATCGCGTCGATGACGCGATGCACGCCACCCGTGCGGCGGTTGAAGAAGGTATCGTACCGGGCGGCGGCGTCGCCCTGCTGCGTGCCTCCGAGCACCTCAAGGGGCTGCGCACCAAGAACGACGACCAGAAGACCGGCGTCGAGATCGTCCGCAAAGCGCTCTCCTGGCCGGCTCGCCAGATCGCGATCAACGCTGGCGAAGACGGCTCGGTGATCGTCGGCAAGATCCTTGAGAAGGATCAGTATGCCTACGGCTTCGACTCGCAGACCGGCGAATACGTCAATCTGATCTCCAAGGGCATCATCGATCCCACCAAGGTTGTTCGCGTAGCGATCCAGAATGCGGCTTCTGTTGCCGCGCTGCTGATCACCACCGAAGCCATGGTTGCTGAACTGCCAAAGAGGAACGCGGGCGGCGGCGGCGGAATGCCTCCGGGAGGCGGCATGGGTGGTATGGGTGGCATGGATTTTTAAATCCAACCGATAAGATATCATTCAAATGAGACATGCCCGGCGCAAATGTCGGGCACGAAATTGCGAAACGTACACATGCAAACGGTGAATGTCCCACGGCGCCTGGTAGGGTCTTGGCCCTGTGCCCAATCCGGTTTTTTGAAGGTCCAAGTCTTGCCACGCCAACCCGAGTTCCATCCAGCGATGGCCAAAACACCGAAGTTAGCCGCGGCCGCCAATGCGGCGGACGAATGTTGCGGAAGTTGGTAGTCATGCTCGGATATTGGTGATTACAGTTAACGAGCATGTCCAAGCATGGACACACGCCGCCGGTTCCGCTGGCAAACCACAGTCAAAAAGGCCCGGGTGACCACTCCGAACTTCGATCCAGCGAGCACCTTCAAGACTAGTCAAGACAACAAATGCTGCGTGATCGCGTTGCGTCGCTTCGGCCAAGAGCTCATCGAGGTAACGCGCTCATATTGTCTCGGCTGCGTCGCCCCGGTCAAAGACCGGCGTCTTTTCAATATCCTCGGGAAGGGCGCCAGTTGGCGTGTCCTCTGTAGCATGTCGCAGAACCTCAGTTTCCGGATCGAGGCCGTCGGCCGTCTCGTTAGCCTGACTGCCCGGATCATTCGGGCGCTCAGGAACCCGAATGTTACCGTCTCCGATTCCAACTTCCGCTTTGTTTAGGTTGAATGGCATACTGTTCTTCTGGGGCACTTGGTCACTTCCTTCTGCAGGGCACAATGCAAGCGCGGTTCAACCCGCACGGGGGCGGCAAGACTTGCTTTGTTAGTTTCTCCCGAAAAACAGATGCTCTTTTCGTGGGGGGTCTTTCAGGAATCCAGATGTCGCAAGTCGAGGACGAAGCGCATCGTCACTCAAATCAACGTGTTCGCGCATTAATAAGTTCCGTTGTTCATCGATACATTCGTTCGCACCATTCGTGCTGTTCACGCAAAGCTCACGGACCCCGCGGACCGGATCTAGTTTAGCCAACGGATTTTGATGCGTCCCCAGGGCAGCGCGCCTAAAGCCGGCCGAGATCCAAAACGGGACGGGCGGTTAAAGGCTTTTGAGAGTGATTGTTGTCACACGTTAGTGACGAAAGCACGTGCGCCGGAAGCTTGAGCTGACCCAAATTGAGCAGCCCGACGCAAACATCGCCCGGATATTAGTCAATATTCACTTGGACGACGCTGAGTAGTTTCCGACCCTACCAATTCCGATCGACGATCAATAGCCTTGATGAGCCCCGGTTGGTTGAGGGGCTGCCTATCATCCAGACGCAACGATCTTCATCCGGTGACACCACGGCAACATCGGAAAGATAACCTCCTCATAGGCTATCAAAGCCTCAACCCCGCGGCCGGAAAGCTCCTCAAGAAGTTCGATGAACTTACGGACAAGCAGCTCGAAGACAAGCTGGCCGC
>Ga0182013_10005813_pt1 | contig 14200 bp, 13 predicted proteins | sample 612S2MmetaG_FD_120487 | JGI IMG/M metagenome (GOLD analysis project Ga0182013, IMG submission 120487) | Permafrost microbial communities from Stordalen Mire, Sweden - 612S2M metaG | ecosystem: Environmental > Terrestrial > Soil > Wetlands > Permafrost | place: Sweden: Stordalen | collected... | reverse complement strand
CGTTCCTGCGGCTCCATTGGCGCGCTTGCGCCGGCGTTCGTGGTCCCGCTTGCGATATACGTCGCATCGCTTCAGTCGGGCGTCGATTTTTGGGATATCGGCGAGCTCCAGACCGTCCCGTACATTTTGGGCATCGCGCACCCGACGGGCTTTCCGGCGTACGTCCTCACCGGCTGGGTGTGGTCGCACGTCGTCCCGTTCGGCGATCCCGCCTACCGCATGAATCTGCTCTCGGCGGTCGCGATGTCCGCCGCGGCCCTCGCGCTGACCGGTGCGCTGCTCGAACTCGCGGTCGCGCCCGTCGCGGCCTGCGGCGCCGCCCTGGTGTTCGCTGTGACCCGGGTACCGTGGGACCATGCCGTGCATGCCGACGTTCATCCGCTCGCGCTAGCCGCGGTCGCCGGCGGCTTCTGGGCCGCGCTGCGCTGGGTCCGCACCGGCTCGGGCCGAGCCCTCATGGCATGCGCTGTGGCGGCGGCGCTCGCGCTGGCCGTGCACAGCGGCATGGTGCTCGTCGTCCCGGGAGTCCTCGTCACCGCCCTTGGCCGCCGGCCCGCACTGCGCCAAGCCGCCGCTTGCGCGGCAGCCGGGGCGCTGATCGTAGCCGGGGCCTACGCGTACCTCCCGCTGCGCAGCGCGGTGGTCTATGCCCAGCGGCTCGACCCCACGCTCGCGTTGGGCCTGCCGCCGGGCCGGCCCTTCTGGGATGCCGACCACCCTTCAACCTGGGCGGGCTTTCGCGCCGAGGTCGGCGGCGGCGAATTCGGCGCCGTTGCGGCGCTTTCGCGGCTCGCCGATCCCGCCGTGCTGCGCACCCTTCCGGCCGGTTACGGCAAGGCGGCTGTCGGCGACCTCGCCGGCGGCGTGCTGCTGATCGCGCTGGTCGGCATCGTCGCCGTCGTGCGGCGGATCCCGGCGGCCGGGCTCGGCATTGTCGCCGGTTCGTTCTTGCCGGTGCTCTTCGTACTTGCCTATCCGGCCGAATCCGATCCCGAGCGCTACTTCCTGCCGTCGTATTGGGCGATCGCGCTGTTCTTTGGTGCCGGAGCCGACCTGCTCGCGCGCGGCGGACTTGCCGTCGCGCCGCGCGCGCTCACGCTGGTGGTCGGCGGCTTCATGCTGTTCGTCGTGGGAACCGACGTCGCCGCGAATCGCGCTGTATTTCTTACCGGCCACAAGGATTCCGCGCGACGATTCATCGATCGCGTCGTGCGCGAAACGCCGCCCGACGCGATCGTCGTCGCCCCCTGGGCGTACGCGACGCCGCTGGCCTACGCGGCGTACGTGCAGCACCGGCTCGGCCGGCGCATCGTCGTCACCGGCTGGCCCGAAGACTATACCGCGTACTATCCGGCATGGCTGGCCAATCGGCCGATCACGTTCGTGAGCGACCATCCGGTGATCAGCGTGCCGGGCGTGCGCGTGCGCCAACCTCGGCTGCTCACGCCCTCGCCGCACCTGTTCTCCGCGCTCGCGGCGCTGCGGTGAATCCGACGCTGCGGCGGGCATGGATCGTCGGCTTCGTCGGCTTCGTCATCACGGTCGCCTTTTCGCACGGCCGTTCCACCGCGTACAACAATTACGTGCTCTTCGCCGACGCGCTGCTGCACGGCCGGATCTGGATCGACTGGCCCGGGAACTACATCGATGCCGTCCTGTTCGAGAACCACCGCTACATCGTCAACGATCCGGTCCCCGGGTTGCTGCTGCTGCCGTTCGTCGCGATCTGGCACCTCGGGACGAATCAAACACTGCTGGCCTGCGCGCTCGCGGGCGTGGGAACGGGCGCGGCGTGGAAGCTCGCGCGCAACCTCGGCGTCGTCGAAGCCGACGCGGACTGGCTCGCGGCGTTCATGCTGCTGGGCACCGATCTCATGTGGTGCGCGATGCTGGGCGACGTTTGGTACCTCGCGCACGTCGCGTGCGCCTCGTTCCTGCTCCTGGCGCTCTGCGAGCTTTCCGGTGCGGGCCGGCCGTGGCTGGTCGTGCTGTATTTCGCGCTCGCCTGCGGATCGCGGTTCACGCTTATTCTGACGCTGCCGGCGTTCGCGTATTGGCTGACGTTCGGGTTCGCGGCCCAGAAACGCAATTTGCGCGCGCTCATGGCGGCGGCACTCACGCTGGTGCCGTTCGCGCTGGCGTGGGTCGCGTACAACGAGCTGCGCTGGCACGTGCCGTGGGACAGCGGGCACACGATCTTCTTCCATCAGGACGTCAACGTGGGCGACGTCGTGGGCTCGCCCTTCGCGCCGGCGAACGTGCCGTATCAGGCGTGGTCGTTTTTTGGTCAGGGATTGGAATTCACGCCGCGGTGGCCTTTCGTCACGCCGCCGCAAGCCGGCGTGGCATTGACCTGGTCGAGCCCCGCGCTGCTGCTCGCGGTTTTCGCCCGGCGTCCGCTGCCGCTCGTCGTTTCATTGTGGTGCGCGACGGTACTCGCCGCCGGTCCGTCGTTCATGTACTACGTGAACGGCTCGATCCAATTCGGGATGCGCCACGCGCTGGACTTCGAGCCGTTCTTATTCGTCCTCATGGCCCTGGCCGCGCGCCGCGGCCTGCACCCGGTCTGGCGCGTGCTCATCGCGATCTCGGTCGTGATGGGCATTTGGGGCTCGTGGTACTGGAACGCGTTCTACCGCACGAACTTCTAACTCGTGTTCCAATTCCAACTTTAGCTCGAGCGGCAATTCTGGGAACATTCCGACGTCCGCCGCCAATGTATCGTGTTCGATCCCCTAGCTCTTGGCCGACACGACGCTGTCGACGTCGGCTTTGCGGCGGCTCGGAACCCCCTTCAGCGTGGTCGAGAAGCGCACCATTGACACTAGCGGCTCGAAGCGCGGCGGCGAAGCGGAATCAGATCGCGGACACGTTCTTCGCGCAGCCACAGGCCGCCCCATGCGCAGATGCCGAGATACACGCCGAAAAGGTCGTGACTGAAAAGCGGATCGAGATGGCGTGCGTGCGCTGCGACGGTTCCGCCAAGGTAACCGGTCAGCACGATCGCACCGAGAACGGCGGTCGCGGGAGCGGCGTACAGGGCAATGGAGGCGAGGAGCAGCACGCCGAGCACCGTCAGCATGCCGGGGTCGGCCGGCCAGCCGATCGCGTTCGTCGCATCGATCACGAAGCTCGGGTGGACGAGCTTCATGACGGCGTCCATCGCGCAGAACACGATGGTCAGCCCGCTGAGCGTCCAGCCGGAAACGAGCATCGCGCGGCCCTTTCCGGGCGCGGGCGGCGCAGCGTCTCCGTTGGCGGCACTCAAGCGCGCAGAGAGACTCCATGAGGTCGGGGTCGAGGTCAGGTTTGTCTGGCTCTGATTCACGATTCGCTCCTCGAAGGGCGTCGGTAGTGAAGAACGCTACTCCGGTTCTCGGCGCTTGGACTCACGCAATCCGGCAGACCGAACCGCTCGAATGTCATGTTCACCTGCCGCGCATCCAGCGGTTGCTCCGGGAAGCGTTGGTACGCTTCGGGTTCCGGTGCGTCGATCGCGCGCACAATAAATGCCGTGACGTCGCTAACCAGACCATGGCGCAGGCTCAGCACGTTGAGCGCGAACGGTAAATATGCCTGAGCCCGCTCGTCCCATGAGTAAAAACCGAGCGCCGGCTGCGCGTTCGCCTCGGTGAGCACCGTCTTCCAGCGCCACGCGCCCGAGAGCGGAAACGCTCGCGCCCATGTTGCGATCGCTGCGCGCGGTGCGTACCACGTCGCGAGCGGCGGCATAGCGAACGTCGCGTCTTCGACGAGCAGCGAAGTGAAAGCATCGACGTCGTTGCCCTCCCACGCTTCGACGTACCGATTGACGATTCGATGCAAGTCGTCGTCGCCGAGCGACCGCAACGCCTGCTGCTGAGTGCGCGGGCCGACCCGCTCGCGCACCGCGGCGCGCGCACGCTGCAGACCGCTGTTGACCGACGGAACGGAGGTCTGCAGCATCGTCGCGACCTCGCTCGCGCTAAAGCCTATCACCTCGCGGAGGATGAGCATCGCGCGCTGCGTCGCTGCGAGGTGTTGCAGAGCCGCAACGAGCGCGAGTTCCAGCCCTTCGCGTAGCTCGTAACTTGCTTCGGGATTCACGTCACTCGGCGTGATACCCATCCCTTGCGTTGGATAGGGTTCGATCCACGTCGATTCGATCTGCGGCGCGCCAGGCGGCATATTACCCGCGGAGGCTGGACCGAAGTCGTGAGGCAGCACGCGCTTACTCCGCCGTTCGAGCTCGGTCAGGCACACATTGGTGGCGATGGAGAAGAGCCACGGTCGGGCCGAACTCGCATCGCGCAAGCCGGCAGCACCGCGCCAAGCGCGCAGGAGCGTGTCCTGTAGCGCATCATCGGCGTCGTGCACCGAGCCGAGCATCCGATAGCAGTGCGCATGGAGCTCGGCCCGGTGACGTTCGACGACGTCAGCGAAGTCGGGACGCTCGCTGGAAGCCGCGTCGCTCAGGGCTGCTCCACGACTAGCAACGTGTGCCCGCTGGGATCGCGGAACCAAAACATCGGCGGCACGGGGTCGCCCATGCGCGAGACCTCGTGATCCACATCCACGCCAAGGGCCTTGAACTGCGCGTACGATGCTTCGATGTCGTTCGTGGTCAACGTAATGCCGGTATTCACCGGCGCGATCGGGTCGTTGCCGGGCGGGGGCGCGATGGCGATGCCGGCCGTTCCCTGTGGCGGATAGACTTCGACCCAGCGATAGCCGGGCCCGAACGCGATGTCGGTCCGCTTCTCGAAGCCGAGCGACTCGTAGAACGCGATGGCCCGGTCCTGTTCGAGCGTCGGCACGCAAACGAGCGAGATCCGGTTGACTGGGGCGGTCTTGATGGAGTTCATGCTTGTACCTCTGAATGGATGTGCGTCTACCCTTACGACTTCCGTCGATGTGCAAACTCATCGGTCTCGCGGCATCGTTATCCTCGAAGCGAACTACTCGATCGAACGCGCCGATCAACGCTCACCCGACGGGCGCCACGCTCATCGGACCCGCGGCATGATATCGAAGTCCGCTACAGGCCGGAATGGAAGCCTACGTGGTTTTGCGGCTCACGCCAACCGCCCGGTAAGCACCGCATGGCCGAGGAAGGAGGCGTGCTCGCTGCGGGGACTTTGTCCGCTGCCCAACCCATTCATCTTCTGCCGAATCGGCGTCCCGCAATGGGTCCGTGTACGATACAATTCGCAAAGCCATACATGAAGCCCCGTGCCGCAAATCTGTCCCGAAAAAGAAAGGTGGAATTGGTGGACCTCCGCTCGACAAGCCGCACGGGAAAGGAGCTTTGAAGAAGGCGCTCTCTTTGTTGCCCTTATATGGTATAAAATGGCCCACGGACGCGGCCTGCGTCCTCAACGGCCTCACGACGAGGAACACGGGACCAAGCGATCCGTCCGCGCAAAAGCAGGTTCGTCGCAGTTCCAGTCAAGCACCTGACGGCTTTGCATACTTTAGCCGCAGCCGCTTGACGGCCGACACGGAATCTACATCGAGCCCTTGGCGATCGTGTTGATTTCCGAGATCACGTCGCGGATGAGGTCGAGGATCCCGCGCCCTTTCGATGCGGCCTCGCGGTCGCCCGTATGGATGAGCGTGTCGACTTCGGTTTGTGCTGCGTGCAGGAGCGTCAGTCCGCGCAGAGCGTCACCACTGAGGGCAAAAGCCGTTCCCGCTCCGAACAGCGAATTTGCGCGCATGATCGAGTCGTTCGGCGTGCGGCAGGCATTCGTTGCCTGCGTCGCGGCGACGTACCACGCGGCGGCCTCGGAATACCGCTGCCGCGCAGCCTCGCGCTGGGCGGCGGCAAAGTACGTCCAGGCGCGAGCCGAATCGCAGCCGGCGGGCAGTTGCGCCTTCGCCGGAACGCTGGTGGCCGCGGCGCACGCGAGAATACCGGCGACGAAGACCAGGGCGAAGCCGCAAATGCGCACGGCACCATGTTCCGCACGGACACCCATGCGCCTCGGGCATTCCGGCTTGCTTTTTTGAGCCGAATGCATGCAGCGTCGCGGTACCGCGGCTCACTCGTCTTCGCCCGAAAAGCCGCGGGCGAAGGAGCTGGCGTACAAGATCAGCAGCAGCGTATACGCCGCGAGCAGCGGCAGATTCGCCGCCGGCCAGCGCAGTGCGAGCACGAATCCAATGCCGAACGCCGCGCTCAGCGCGGCGAAGCGCCGGTGCGAGCGCCGCGTCATGTGATAGACGTCGGCAGCGTAGTACGAACGCGGGGCCCGGCTTCGCCACAGCGCGAGCACGCAGCCGCCGAAACTCAGGGCGAGCCCGAGGAGCGCGTAGAGCGCGGCCGTCGTATCAGGCATCGATCGTGCCAAATGCGCCCGACGGTGCCAATCCGGGCCGAGAGCCCAACGGCCGGAGCCGCTGGAGCGAGGCTGAACGCGAAGTCGTGATGACTGCGGATTATTGCGCCGAAGGCCGCCGACCTTGCGCCCCGGGGCTTGAATCTTGCCTGTCCGGGGTACGAGACACGCGCGCGAAAGCCGTGCCGCGGCACGGTCGCCGAACCGCCGAGGTCCGTTGGGGAGCATGCGTTGACGACGCACGATCCGCTCAAAGAGTACGTCCGCAAACGGAATTTCGCCGACACGCCCGAGCCCAAGGGAGCGGCGCGCGCCTCGTCGCGCAAATTACGCTACGTGATCCAAAAGCACCGCGCGACGCGGCTGCATTACGATTTCCGGCTCGAAGCAGGCGGCGTGCTGGCCTCGTGGGCGGTGCCCAAGGGCCCGTCGCTCGATACGCACGAGCGCCGCTTGGCAATGCATGTCGAGGATCACCCCTTCGAATACCGGACGTTCGAGGGGATCATTCCGGACGGCAATTACGGCGCCGGCGAAGTGATCGTGTGGGACGAGGGCACCTACACGCTCGCCGAAGGCACCGACCCGGTGGCCGAGATCGCCGCCGGCAAGATCAAGTTCATCTTGAACGGCAAGAAACTGCACGGCATGTTCTCGCTCGTCAAGATCAAGCACGCGCGCGATCAAAGCGGCGAGCCGTGGCTGCTCATCAAGGATCGCGACGAATACGTCGATCCGGCCTGGACGGTCGACGCCCATCCCGAGAGCGCGAAGACCGGCAAAACGCTGGCCGACATCGCCACGGGGCGCGCGAAAGAAAAGCAGTGGAGGAGCAATCGCGCCGCCGCGCCGTCGACGCCGACGGCGAAACGCGCGACGCGCCGCGCGAAGCTCGAGCCGCTGCCCACGATCGCGAAGCCGATGCTCGCGACGCTCGTCGACGCGCCGTTCGACGATCCCGATTGGCTCTTCGAGTTCAAGTGGGACGGTTATCGCGCGATCGCGGTCGTCGCCGCGGACGGTACCGTCACGCTCACGTCGCGCAGCGGAAACGATTTGCTCGGCCAGTTCCCGGAGCTGGCCGAACTCGGCGGCGCGTTCGGTTCGCTGCCGATCATCGTCGACGGTGAGATCTGCATCCTCGACGAACGTGGGCGGTCGTCGTTCCAGGCGCTGCAATCACGCGACAAGCGGTTCGCCGGCGGCGCCAAAGCGTCGAAAACGCCGGTGACCTTCGTCGCGTTCGACTGCTTGTACGCCGACGGCCGCGACATCCGCAGCGAGCCGCTTGAAACGCGCAAAGCGTTGCTCGAAAAGCTGATCGTCCCCGGCCACGGGGTGATGTTCTCCAAACACGTCGTCGGCAGCGGCAAGCAGTTGTACGAATTTGCCGTCCGCGAAGCGCTCGAAGGAATCATCGGCAAGGCGCGCAACTCGCCGTATCGCTCGACGCGGTCGCGGGAATGGGTCAAGATCAAAGCCAAGCGGCGTCAGGAATTTGTCGTCGGCGGCTGGACCGAACCACGCGGCAGCCGGACCAAATTCGGCGCGCTGCTGCTGGGTGTCTACGCCGGCGACGAGCTGATGTACGCCGGACACGTGGGCACCGGATTCGATCAGGCCAAGCTGCGCGCCATCGGCAAACAACTCGAAGCGCTGGAAACCAAAGAGGCGCCGTTCGCCCACAAGCCCAAGACCAACGAGAAAGCGCACTGGGTCAAGCCGACGCTCGTCGCCGAGGTCGAGTTCGCCGAATGGACGCGCGATGCGATCTTGCGTCAAGCGGTGTTCGTGGGGCTGCGCACCGATAAGGATCCGCGCGACGTGGTGCGCGAACGCGAGCTTTCCGCGGGCGAGCACGCATGAGCGCAGAGGCTCGATCGATTCGGGCAACGAGCGCCGATCGTGCGCGCCCGCGCAGGCCCGACGAACGCTGATGGTGCGCCGCGTCGAGAGCACGGTCGAGATCGACGGCCGCAGCGTCGTCCTCTCGAACCCCGACAAGGTGCTTTTCCCGCGCGACGACTATACCAAGCGCGATCTCGTCGCGTTCTATCGCGCGATGGCGCCGTCGATCTTACCGTACCTCAAAGACCGGCCGCTGACGATCGAACGGTTTCCCGACGGGATCGACGGGGAGACCTGGTGGGAGAAAGACAAGCCGCGCGGTTTGCCGTCCTGGGTGCGCACGGTTGCCGTCGATGCCTCGACGCGCCGCGACCATATCGACTTCGTCGTCTGCGACGACGAAGCCACGCTGACATACATCGCGAATCTCGGTTCGATCGTCCTTCACGTCTGGTATTCGCACGTCCCAACGCTGGACACGCCGGACTTCATCCTCATCGACCTCGACCCGTACGAGTGCGGGATCGCGACGCTCGCGCGCGTCGCGCTGCGCTTTCGCGAGGAACTCGAAAACATCGGGTTACACCCGCTGGTCAAGACCACCGGCGGCAGCGGTCTGCACGTCGTCATCCCGCTCGAACCGCGCTACGATTACGACCTGGCCAAGCACTTCGCCGAGTTGCTCGCGCGCCGCGTCAACGGAATCGCGCCGGACGAAACGACGCTGCAGCGGACCATCGCGAAGCGGCCCAAAGACACGGTGTACCTCGACTATGTGCAGGTCGGCAAAGGCAAAACGTACGTCGCGCCGTTCAGCGTGCGGGCGCGTGACGGCGCGCCGGTTTCGATGCCGCTGCGCTGGCCCGAAGTCGAAGCGATGCGCCGCAAACGCGCACCCGAAACCACGCCTGAGATGGCGCGCTGGACGATCGCCAACGTCCCGGCCCTGGTCAAGAAGAACGGCGATCCCTGGGCGCGCGAGGGTTGGGTCCCGCAACGCCTCGAGGCGCCGCTCGCCGCCGCGCAAGCACTCTGGAAATGAACCGCCGGGCGATTTCTGAGCCTGCGAAACGGGAACAACTCGGGAACGGCGAACGACTTTTGTCAAAGCGCCGGCGTGCAAGCGTCCGGCCGGCACGCGGCCGCCGGGGCCCGTGAGGCTTTGGGACACGGCACGTACGTCGGCTCGCTCGAGGGGGTTGGAAGTTTGGCACACGCTATTTGGACCGGCGCGATCTCGTTCGGCTTGGTGACGATCCCGGTCAAGCTGTTCACCGCGGTTCGCAGCAGCGATCTGCGCTTCAATTTCCTGCACAAAACCGACGACGGCCGGATCTACAACGAGCGCCATTGCACGGTGTGCAACGAGAAAGTCGAGTACGCCGATCTGGTGCGCGGCTACGAATACGAAAAGGGCCGCTACGTCACGGTAACCGACGAAGACCTCAAGCGGGTCAACGTCGAGGCGACGCAGTCGGTCGAGATCGTCGAATTCGTCGAGCTCCAGCAAATCAACCCCATGTTCTTCGATACCCCGTACTATCTCGAACCTGAAAAGAAGGGCCGTCACGCCTATGCGCTGCTGCGTGAATCGCTGATCGAATCGGGCAAAGTCGGCATCGCGCGCGTCGTGATTCGCTCGCGCGAGCACCTCGCGGCGCTCAAACCCAACGGCGAAGCCTTGATCCTCGAACTGATGCACTATGCCGACGAACTCGTCGCGCAAGCCGATTTCGATTTCCCGTCGCTCAAAGAGAACGTCGCCCCCGCCGAGCTCAAAATGGCGAAGATGCTGATCGACACGATGAGCGCCGAGAAATTCGAGCCGAAAAAATTCCACGACAAGTATCGTGAAGACGTGCTGGCGATGATCGAAGCCCGCGCAGCCGGGAAGGACGTTCCGGCCGGCGAACCCGCGCGGCCCGCGGCGAGCAACGTCGTCAACCTCATGGATGTTCTGCAGCGCAGCCTCGAAGCGTCGAGCAAACGGCGAACCACCGTCGACAGCGTCTCCGAAGACGACGAGGCCAAGCCCGCGAAAGGTGCCGGTAAGAAGAAAGCCTCGGGCGGCGCGAAGCCGCGCCGCAAGACGAGCGCCGCGTAACGCGCGCCGCCCGGGTGGCGGCCGGCGCGCGCATGCGCTACACTCGTCCGATGGCCGTCAACAGCGCGGTGGCCGGCCGCTGGCACCTCACCGGGATATCGATCGTCTCGTTCGCTCACGGCGCGAGTGACTTTTACTCGGGCATCGTTCCCCTCGTCATCTTTTACGACGTGTCGCGTGCCGGATTGCCGCCGTGGTATCAGGGCGCACTCGCCTTTGCCTGGTACTTGACGAGCTCGATCGTCCAGCCGATTTTCGGCGCGTACGGCGACCGGCGCGGGCGCTGGTGGTTTTTGCCGGCCTCGGTCGGCCTGACCGTCATCGCGGTCTCGCTGGCCGGAACGACGACGTCGCTGGCGGTGCTCGCGGCGTGCATCGTCGCCGGCGGTCTGGGCTCGGCGGTCATGCACCCGGAAGCCGGACGCTATACCGCAATGCTCGGCGGGAGCCGGCGCGCCTCGGCGATTTCGATCTATCAAATCGGCGGTCAAGTCGGCTACGGTCTGGGGCCGGCCGTCGTCGGGCTGCTGCTGGGCGCCTACGGGCCGCGCGGCTCGCTCCTGCTGCTCCTCCCGGGCGCCGCGGCCGTGATCGCCATCTTGGCGTTCATGCGCGGGATCGACGGAACGGCGCGCTCGATGCATGCCGGCAACGCACCGCCGGCCCGGGCGAGCGATCCGCGCGTCGACCGAGTCGGCGTCGGCCTGCTCATCGCCGGCACGGCGCTGCGCTATCTGGTCGCCGCGTCATTCGCCTATTATCTGCCCAATCTGCTGACGGCGCGAGGCTTGACGCTGGCGGCGGCCGGCTCGGTGGTCACGGGCTTTTTGGTTTTTGCCGCCGTCGGGCTGTTTGCCGGCGGCGCGCTCTCCGACCGATTCGGTCCGGTCACCGTCTCCGTGCTCAGCCTGTGTGCGTCGGTTCCCTTTCTCGCGCTGTCGCTCACGCTGGGCGGGTGGCTTTCGGTCGTGCTGCTCATGGTCGGCAGCGCGCTGCTCGCCGTGCAGAACGCGCCGGGCGTGGCGCTGGCGCAAGCGATGCTGCCGCGCAGTCTCGGGATGGCGCTGGGGCTCATGAACGGCGTCGCGTTCGGCGTGGGCTCGGCGGCGGTCACGGCGATCGGGTTTTTGCTCGCCTTGGTCGGGCCGACGAGCGCCCTGCTCGCGGTCAGCACGGTCCCGTTGCTTTCGGCGATTGCGTACGTTTTCGTGGCCCGCCGGATCGCTGAAGAAAAGTTGCGCGCGCTCGCAGCGTAACCGCTAGGCGATGGTGAAGGAGGCGAGCATGAAGGAAGACACGCTCGCAATTCTCGTCGGCGGAGGCCCTGCGCCGGGCATCAACGGGGTCATCGCATCAGCCACGATCGAGGCCGCCAACAGCGGCCTGCGCGTCCTGGGCCTCTACGATGGCTATCGGCACATCGCGCGCGGCGACACGTCGCACGTGACCGAACTCGGCATCGACGACGTCTCGCGCATCCACTTCACGGGTGGTTCCATCCTGCGCACGTCCCGCACGAACCCGGGCAAGGACGAAGCGACACTCGACAACTGCATCAAGTCCCTCCTACAACTGGGCGTCCGGTATCTCGTCGCGATCGGCGGCGACGATACGACCTACGGCGCGGCGCGGATCGCGGCGAAAACGCGCGGCCGCCTCGGCGTGGTCACGGTTCCCAAGACGATCGACAACGATCTGCCGCTGCCCGACAACGCGCCGACCTTCGGCTTTGAGACGGCCCGCACCGTCGGCACCGCGATCGTCGAAAACCTCATGGAAGACGCGCGCACCGCACAGCGCTGGTACCTGGCGGTCACGATGGGGCGCAAGTCCGGCGCGCTCGCGCTGGGCATCTGCAAGGCGGCCGGCGCGACGTTGGCCGTCATCCCCGAGGAATTCGCGGGCGACTCGCTCACGCTCGATCGCGTCGTCGACACGATCGTCGGCTCGATGGTCAAACGGCTCGCGCTGGGTCAAGACCACGGCGTTGCGATGATCGCCGAGGGCATCACCGAGCGCCTCGACCCCGAGCAGCTCGGCTCGTTCGACGGGGCCCCGCGCGACGCGTACGGTCACATCCGGCTGGCCGACGTTCCGATCGGCATGGTCTTGCGCGATGCCGTGCGCGCCCGCCTCAATGAACTCGGGCTCAAAGACGTCACGGTGGTCACCAAAGACATCGGCTACGAGCTGCGCTGTGCGAGACCCGTGCCGTTCGACGCGGAATACACGCGGACGCTCGGGTACGGCGCGGTGCGTTACCTGCTGCAAGGCGGCAGCGGCGCACTCATTGCCCTTTCCGGCGGCCGGGTCACGCCGGTGACGCTCGACGAGCTCATCGATCCGGCGACCGGCCGCATCCGGATCCGGATGGTCGACGTCACGACCGAATCGTACGAAGTCGCGCGCAAGTACATGATCCGACTCGAAGAAAGCGACCTCGAGGAACCGCGACTTTCCCGGTTGAGCGTGCAGACCGCGCTGACCCCGGAGGCGTTCGTCGAACGTTTCGGAGCAACGATCAATCCCGTTCGTCTCGAGCCGGCAGCGGCTCGTTAGGTAAAGTCCTCGTTGCAGGGGAGCGAAAGCCTCACGCGCGCGAGGCTGTGTTAGCAGCATGATGCTCGTGAATGCCGCACACCGTCAGTCCGCCTGCCGGCCCCCGCCCGGACCCCTCTGGGCGCATCGCGCTGCGCACGTCTGCGCTGAAGTCTCTCCCTCCGTTAGCTGCGGCCGCGTTGTTGGCGCTGGCCGCTTGCGGCGGCGGCGGGGGAGGCTCGACGCCGGGCGTTTCCCCGACGCCGATCGGTACCGGCACGGCGGTGAGCGCGACGCCGTCGCCCGGCCCAACCGCGGTCACCGTCACGCCTGCCAGTCTGGCCTTCACGAGCGCCGGCAGCGGTGCGCCGACGCAGACCGTCGCCGTCGCGCAAGCGAACAATAGCGCTTTCTCGCTGTCGACCACAACCTGCGGCGGCATCGCCAGCGTCACGCCCGCGAGCGGTGCGGGGCCGTTCACCTTCGCGCCGCTCGCCGCGGGTGCGTGCACGTTTGTCGTCGCCGGAGCCGGCGGCGCGACGGCCGGCGTCGCGATCACCGTCTCCACCACGAGCGTGGTCGGCAAGTAACGCAAGCCGAAGGAAGTTCTTTCCTGCGGCCGTCCCCGGCACAACCTCCCCTTCCTATTGGGCAAAAGTCTCACGTCGGCCGCTAACCTCGTGAGGGATTATTAGCGTGTGATTCAAAGCACACGCTGGAGTGTGCATCCCGATCGGTATGAGGCTGCAGTTGCGTTCCATTTTCGTTTTCGCCGGCGTCGCCGCCGTATCGCTGGTCGCCTGCGGGGGCGGTGGATCGACGAGTTCCACCCCCACCGTCGGCGCCATAACGCTGCCGACGGCTTCGCCGACGATCAAGCCGACCGCATCTCCGACGGGCTCACCGACAGCGTCGCCGACCGCGATTGTCTCGACTCCCACGCCGACGCCCAGTCCAACCCCGACTCCGACGGCCGTGCCTCCCGGTCTGAGCGCCTCGCCCGCAAGCCTTGCGTTTTCCGCAGCCGGAAGCGGTTCTCCGACTTTGAGCGTCAGCGTTACCCAGCCGAGTTCCACCGGCCAATTCACGCTGAGCACGACGACGTGCAGCGGCATCGTCAGCGTGACTCCGGCCACGGGCGGCGGACCATTCACGGTCTCCGCACTCAAAGCGGGCACGTGCAGCTACACCATCACGGGCAGCGGGGCGACGATCACCCTGCCGATCACGGTGACGACGACGACGGTGCAGGGCAGCTAAGTGGATTCGACTGCGTCGAATCCTTCGCGTTCGGCCTAACGGCTGCAGGCGGTCCAGCGCATCTTCGACGTACTGGCGAAAGCGATCGGCGTGGTGCTTGGGCAGTTCGATGCGTGCCTTGTCAACTAGT
>Ga0182013_10005809_pt1 | contig 14204 bp, 8 predicted proteins | sample 612S2MmetaG_FD_120487 | JGI IMG/M metagenome (GOLD analysis project Ga0182013, IMG submission 120487) | Permafrost microbial communities from Stordalen Mire, Sweden - 612S2M metaG | ecosystem: Environmental > Terrestrial > Soil > Wetlands > Permafrost | place: Sweden: Stordalen | collected... | reverse complement strand
TGGTTGCGCCTGCCAGTGCGTCCGCAGGCGTGGTGTACTTGCAAGTGGTGCAGTCTCCGGCCGACAAGCTCAGGCTGCCAAGATTGTTGTTGTTGAACGATGTAAGCGGGTGATTCAGGAAGTTGAATCCCGATACTCGGAACTGCATGTTCTGGCGCTCGTTGATGACGAAATCCTTGTACACCGACAGGTCCGACTTGAAGAACCTGGGGCCGTGGACATCGGGCAGGTTCCACCATCCCTGCGTGCCTATCGCGGGAAGGGCGAAGCAACTGCCGTTGACGAACTGGGCTTTTTTCAGGTTGCTTCTCGGGTTGCAGGTAACGACGGGCTGAAGGGTGTAATCACCCGAGCCAAGCCATTCGTCTCCGCCGATGGGAATACCGATATTCGTTGTTCCCAAGGAATAGTTCACGCCACCGCCGAGGCCGAAGTCAGTACCTCCATTCACAATCGAAAGGTCCGGTCCGCTCTGGATCGACGTGACTCCGGAGATCTCCCAGCCGTTGAGGGCCTGTCCAAGGATGGGGTTGCCGTTATATTTCTTGCCCTCCTGGTAGGAGTACGAAATATTGAGCGCCTGGGGACGGTCGTAGGCAAGAATGCCGTAATCGTGGCTAGGATTCACCGGGTCGCCGATATAACCCGTATCCCAGTTGCCGCGCACGCCCAAGGCCTTGGACCATGTGTAATTGGCGCCATAGACCAGCGATCCTGTCTGCCGGTTCCACGAAGCCTGGAGCGCGTTGTAGTTGGCCCAGGCGATGTGGTTGGCAACGTTGATCGATTGATAGTTCGGGTAGGGGCGGTAATCCGACTTGTTGGGAATGTTGTTTGGGGCGAAGACCTGGCCCGACTCAGGCTGGGCAAAGACCGGATTGGGCTGGAATTCCGCGCCCAACGGGATCACGTTCTGGTTCTGCAGATTGCCCAGCGTAGAGAGGTGAGAGCTCTGGTTCCCGATATATGCAACCTCGAAGGCCGACTTCCATGGCCCCTGCTGGTCAATGGTGAAGTTGTAGTTATAGGTGACCGGCATGTTGTCGTCCTTCGGATCCATAGCGGAGATCGTGAAGGGCGTGATGGATGTCGGATTTGTGGCATACGCGCCGCAAGGGACGTACTTGGTGGTAAAGAGCTGGCCAAAGGTGCATGTAATGTTGCTGGGATTGCTGTAGGTCTGCAGCCCAATGGCCGTTTGCAGCCCCCCGGCAATGCTCGCGGAATCGTGCGAATAATAGGTGCCCCACCCGCCGCGGAAGACGGTCTTGCCGTTGCCGCGCAGGTCGTAGGCCACACCCACCCGCGGCGCATAGAAGAATGCCCTGGTGGGAACGCCGGCCAATGGGACTTCCGGGTTCCGCTGATGCCAGAAGAGGCCGGGCCAGGTGTTGTTTGTCGCGCTGTCGGGATAGACCACGTGCTGCGTCAGCAGTGACGGATCCCAAACTGCCATGCCGGTCCCGTGCGGGTCAGTCCATGGCTCCAGGTGCGACAACCGGATGCCGAGGGTCAGTGTCAGCTTGGAATAGACCTTCCACTCATCGGTCACATAACCTTCAAAGCTGCGGAAGCGCACATTCTGCGTCGGATCGCCGTTGTCCTGCGCGTATCCGAGAGGGCAGCCGCTGAGGAAGTTGCCTACAGTGTTGCCCAGGTTGGCATTGTTCGAAGGCGGTTTTGCACCCTGGGTCGTCTCGTTGGGGTAGCAGGTGTCCCAACGCATGAAGGTCATGGTACCGTTCATCTGGCTGCCCAAGGTGACATTGTTGTTTCCCGTCTGCTCAATGTAAATACCCGCCTTGAACGTATGGGTCTTGTATACCTTGGTCAGGTTGTCGGTGACGTTCCAATTGAACTTTCTCAGGAATTGCGAGCCGGGAGGAACATATCCAAATGAAAAGCTGGGAATGCCAGCGGATTCATAATCGATGATCCGCGGTAATTGCGATTCCTTCAGACCGAGATGGCCTTTCGAGTAGCCGGCCGTATCCCACGCGGTGCCGGTGGTCTGTGCCTTGGCTGGGTCGGCAAATTGCTCAGGCTCCGAATAGTAGACACCCGAAGCCATCAGCTCGTTCGTGATTGACGAACCGACGGTCTTGGTGAGATCCAACGTCAGGTAGTGGGCATGGCCGTAAGAAAAGAGAGGAGTCGGATAAGGGACCGTTCCGCCGGGGTTATAGTAGATGTTGTTCATCGGCGACTCGTCGTTGACCCGCTCCAAGTTATAGATCCCGAAGAGCTTCAGAGTATCGGTGATGCTCTTGTCCACACGGGAATGCAACTGCAGCCCGTTGTGGGTTCCCATCACATTCTTGACGTAGTCGATTCCGTCACTCGCATATTGCGTCGTTCCGGCAGTGATAACCGGTTGGGGAGTGCGGTTGATGGCCGGCCAAAGGTTTGAGATTGCTGTCGTGGCAGGGTCGATGTTTTTCAGTTGCCCACCAATGACTATGGCACCGGTCTGATCCATTGAGCCGTTCGGGGACCAGCAGTCGCCGCCGACATTGTTGTAGGTGGCCGAAACGTTCCAATCGGCCGGGCAATTCGCTGCGAGATCGGTGGGCGAGACGTTGAGCGCCTTTGCGATGGTTCCCGTGCTCAAATCGCCGCCAACCATGGCGGGAGTGGGAATGAAGGCTGTTGCAAGACTATCGGGCTTATTTTGGCCGTAGTACTCAAATCCGACCCAGAAGACAAGGCTCTTCTTTTCGTTGAAGCGATGGCCGGGAATCCTGACAGGTCCGCCAAATGTGCCGCCGGGATAGAAATACCTGAATTCAGGCCGCTTGACTCCGTAGTACTTCCCCAGCCAATCGTTGGAGTTCAAAGCGTCGTTGCGGAAGTACGTATAGAGGCTGCCATGATAGGCGACGCCGCCCGACTTGCCGACGGCATTAATAACGATTGGACCCTTGGCCTGGTCGGCGCCAAAGTCCGCGGTCTGCACCTTGACCTCTTGCACCTGATCCATATTGACATTGGAGACCTGCCCGCCCATGTCGCCGGGATCGATGACGTTGGCTCCATCGGCGGTCACATTCACCAATCCCTGCTGCGGGGCCGAGCCATTGGCGCCCCAGGAACCGACTTGGGCCGAACCAAAGCCCATCGTCTGGTAGCCGTAGATCCCTCCCGCCCCCTCGTTCTGGACGTCCGTGCCGGCGTTGATAGTGAAGCCAGGCAGGATGCTGATCAGTTCGTTCACATCCCGGCCGACGGTCGAAAGCCGGGTGATATCGCCAGCGGTGATCAGCGTGCTGTGCTCCGGAGTGCTCAGGGTGACGCCGGCGACCTCGGCGGTAACCGTCACCGAGACCTCCGCCTTACCCACCTTCAACGCGATCTTGGGCACGGTAAGGCTGTCGCCGGGATGGACGACGATGCCGGTTACGGTCCAGGTCTCAAAATCCGGCTGGCTAATGCGAAGAGAGTAGGTTGCGGGCGGAATCGCCGCAAATTTGAAGAATCCTTCTGGGTTGCTGGTGGTGGTCCACCTGGACTTGTTGTCTTCGTTTGTGGCTACAACCTTGGCGCCGGGTATTACCGCGCCCGTGACATCGTGCACTGTTCCGGCGATCGCCGAGGTGGTCTGCGCATGTGCGGAAGCGCCAAGGAAAACGAGGACCGCAACACTCACGAACCGCCAGGAAAGCCGTTTGATCCATCTCGCCAGCGACGCGGATGGCAGAAGAGAGTGATTCGTTGATTCTGACAAGGTATGCCTCCAAAAAACTCTTCAAAGAGCGCGGTTTCCCGGCTCGTTCAATTCAAATGGTGTACTCGCGTATTCCATAGATTGCCCGCGGGCTCGCATGGCGCTGCGGGCACTTTTGTCCGATGTTGCTCGTTTTGTGTTCACACGCCTGCGATCCCATTCGATGCATGCCGCGCGACGATGAGAGGTGACTGCCTGCCCGAGTGCAAATCCCCGGCAGGGCAAAACCGTCTCAGACTCCCAAGAAGGCTGTACAACACCTCCTGATGATTGTCCAATAGCGCCGCTGTCGAGCCGCCCGGTGCTCCCTGGCAGCATGGCTGCTCGCGGCTCTGGCGGAACTTGCATAATCTCGGAAAGCTTCATTTTGAAATCATGGAAAATCTAGACCGCCAGAGGGGGATACGGAAGGTTAATCGTGTAACGATCGTGTACCGGCGTGTTTCATGAACCTACGTACAAGGTTTAATTTATTGGAAACAAATATGATGTACGGCAGGCGGAGGAAGATGCCGCAGCCAGTTGCAAACCTGTACTTGGTACGTCTATTATCGTTTCTCCAAGAGGAGACGTTCGTTGTCTGGCACAAACCACGTTGTGCACGAGAACCTGCCGCCCGTCTCAGCGGAAGAAGAGCACCGGGAACTTGAGGCTGTGGCGGCATCGCTGGGGAATTTTTCGCGCCTGCTGCGGCTGATCACCTACATCGGGGAGAAGTATTTCCAGGGCGAGGCGGACAAGCTGTCCGAGTACAGCATCGCGACAGAGGTTTTCGGCCGCTCGAAGACGACGTTCAATCCCGGCGAAGACGCGATCGTTCGGGTGGAAGCCCACCGCCTGCGGAAACGGCTGAAGGAGTACTACGAGAACGAAGGGATAGACCATCCCATCCAACTGTCGATTCCGCCAGGAAGCTACTTTCCGGTTTTCACTCGTATCGCGACCGGCTCCGCAACTATCGAGACTCAGAGTGCTATAGTGCCGGCACGGTCCGGCGTCCGCTGGCGGTATTACGCGGCTGGCGCCGCGGCCTTAGCCCTGGCAACCGTCGGCATGTACGAGGTTCTCCTGGCGCATAACGGAGGGAAGAAGAACAGCGCCGGCGTCGAGGTTCCAAATGCGCCGGCGACCGCTTCCCTGAACCAGGCATCCTATGCTGAGGTGCCCCTGCGTATCCTTGCCGGCTACAGCGGAAAACCGCAGATCGACAGCGCCGGAGCCATCTGGCAGTCCGACGACTACTCTCATTATGGCGGATCGTGGACGCGCCCTCAGGGTTTCGTGGCGCGAACCAGCGATCCCATGCTGTATGAGCATTGGCGCAATGGTGATTTCTCCTATGACATTCCCTTGCGGCCTGGTGTGTACGAGCTGCATTTGTACTTCGTCGCCACAGAGGCTGCCTCCAACGGCGCTTCGACATTCACAGTCGCCGTCAACGGACAACGTATCCTGTCGGGCTTCGATATAGACTCCGATGCCATGGGCGCAAATATCGCAGACGAACGCATCTTCCGAGACGTCAGCCCAGGCAGCGACGGGCTTCTGCATGTCAACTTTAACAGCGAGCGCGCTACGCCATCGCTTAGTGCGATCGAAATTCTGCCCGGAACACCCCAACGGCAGCTCCCGATTCGCATCCTTACGCAAACGACATCCTTGACCGACCACAATGGTCAACTCTGGCATGCCGACAACTATTATTTGGAGGGCTATACCTCAACCAAGCGAACCCAGATCTCCGGAACGCCGGATCCCGACATATTCGCCACTGAGCGGTATGGGCACTTCACATACGCCATTCCTGTAGACACCCGCGACCGCTATACCCTGATTCTCCACTTTGCAGAGTTTTATTTCGGGCCTGGCGTATCGGGAACTGGGGGGGTGGGCAGCCGTCTGTTTCGGGTTATCTGCAACGGCAACACTATCCTTGATGACTTCGATATCTACAAGGAAGCGGGCAGTCTGCATGCGCTGACCAAGACCTTCAACCACTTGAAGCCCACGACACAAGGCAAGCTGGACATCACCTTTGAGCCGATTTCGAACAACGCAACAGTCTCTGGCATCGAAGTCCTGGATGAATCGCAATAGAGCATAAGAAATACGCCTTACTGCGGTACACCTCTCCCATGGTATGCTTACCGCTGGATTCCGATCCGCCTTTCGAACACTATCTCTCAAAGCAAGAGGAATAGACGATGCCTTTCTGCCGGAGCACAGCTTTGCGTGGCTTCAAGAGCGGGTGCGATCCGGCATGGACATTGCTGCTGAGCGCACTGTTCCTAGTTGCATTCCTTCCCGCCTGTGCGCAGAACCGCGCCAACATCACCATCGATCTCGGCAAGACCGTCAACGTCTTGACCGATACGTCGTTTGGGCTCCCCGCGGTTAGCTTCGACGCCAACAGCCTCAACGAAGCGGGCATTCCGTACCTTCGGGCCGCGGGAATCTCCGTGCTGCGTTACCCCGGCAATCATGGAGTAGCCGATCTGTACCACTGGTCAACCAGGAACGCGACTCCATATCACGGCGGTGATGCCGGTTACTTCCCACCGGAGAACAACTTCGCCAACTTCGCGCTCTTCGCGGAGAAGCTGGGGCAGGCGGTGATCGTCGTCAATTACGGAGCGAATCTGAACGGTACGGGCGGCGGCGATCCGGCAGAGGCTGCGGCCTGGGTAGCCTACGCAAACGGCGAAGCCGGCAATTCGCGCGACCTGGGGAAAGACTCGGCCGGCACGGACTGGCACACAATCGGGTATTGGGCCGCGCTTCGAGGGCAGGCGCCGCTGGCTGCCGACGACGGCCTGAACTTCCTTCGCATCCAGCATCCGCGGCCCTTCGGCTTCAAGCTTTGGCAGGTAGGCGATGAGGTGTACAACAACGGGTACTACGGAGGCGACCACACCGGCAATCCCGATCTTCACGGCCCGGCGCCCGCCAGCGCCAAGGACCTGGGAAAGCTGAAAGGCAATGCAAAGCTCTCTCCCACGGCCTACGCTGAGAACCTCAAGCTCTTCGCTCGGGGAATGAAGGGTGTCGATCCAACTATTCAGATCGGCGCGGCTGTCACCAATCCTCCCAGTCCCGACCCCGACAGCCACGACTGGGCACCCGATTGGAACAAGGAGGTTTTGAAGAGCGCCTGCGCCAACCTGGATTTCGTCACTTTCGATTGGAGTTTGCAGCCGGTGCTTCCGCCCGATTGGAAGACTCTGGACGAAGCCGCCCTTCTGCGCAATGAGGGATATAACCAAACCAACGTCATTGAACTCCTTGTGGAGTCGATGCTCGACGACTACAAGCACTATTGCCCGTCGGGACATCTTCCCCGTCTGTCTTTTGCGCCTGCCACCATCGGTCCCTGGGTAAAAGCAGAGCACCCCGTAGTCAAAGCGCTATGGGCCGCCGATTTTTACGCGCTCCTGGTCGAGTCCGGCTCAGTGAACATCAACTGGAACGAGATGTACGGCGATTCCATGCTGTCAGCGGACCGCAAGACCTTCGGCCCGGTTTTTTATGGATTGCAGATGCTGCACACGATTGCCTATCGCCCTGGCGATCTGCTCATGGACGCGCGTTCCAGTTCGTCCCTGATTGCTGCTCATGCGGCGCTCCGCCGCGACGGCTACGCAGGTTTCATGCTGATCAACAAGGACCCCCAACACCCCGCAACCGTGAAGGTAACTCTCAGGAACGGCGTCATCGGTCCCGACGGAAGGCGCATCGATTATGGCAGCGCTCAATTCGGCGCGGCGGCAAAACCCGCGGTGACACAGTTTTCGGCTACTGGCGATGAGTTCACCGTTACAATTCCCGGGTACACTGTCACGGACATCCTCATTCCGGCCCACAAGTGAGCGCTGCAAAGCGATGAATCGCCAGTAGGCCGATTCAAGATTGGCCTGTGCGCATTTCCGCTGAAATATTTTCCGCAGATGCCGATAGGTACGCCTGAGGGAGTGTGTCGATCTCTCTTGGATGAGGTGGAAGCATGGCGATTGGCGCTCTCACGGCCGGAGGGTTGTCGCAGTACGTCCTGGATTCAAGCAACCTGTCGCAGACCCAACAGGCATGGCAGACGCTACAGCAGAGCCTGGCCACCGGAAACCTCTCCGCAGCACAGACGGCGTTCAATAGCTATCAGCAGCTGACCAAGAATCTAACGAATATCAGCGGCGGCTCTTCAGCCAGCACGCAACTCACGACCGATATGACCGCGCTGGGTACGGCGCTGAGTGCGGGTACTCTGTCGGCGGCCCAATCCGCATTTGCGACCGTCCAAGCCGACATGAAAAACACACCATCCCAAGCCATGGCAAATGCCACCGCTGCCATGACCCAGGTGGAGGGATGGGTGCATGATCTGCTTGATTCCGCCAATCTGAGCAGTTCCTCGACCTCCTCCGATCCGACCTCGGCGCTTTTACAGAGCGCCTTGAGCCTGGATTCGTCGTCGAGCAGTACCGATCCGGCGGCCGAAGCCCTGAACAGTGCCTATGGCGGCACAAGCACGGGCAGCACAAGTCTCAACGTTTACGCTTAGCCGTCTCCAACCATCGTCTCGTGGCCTTCGAGAACTATCGAACTCCTACCGCAGGCGACAAGCGACAGTGGGATGCCACACGCCTCGATCGGGAGGCTGCGCCGGTACCCATATTAATCCCCGATTGGTGAAGTTCAGCCCCACGCATTCGCGCGCCGAAAAGCCTCAATTACCGTGCAATCCAACCAGCTACTCCGCGCCAAAGATGCGGCGGAAGAAGCGGCCGAGGCCGCCAAAGAAGCCGGACTTGTTCTTGGCTGGCTTGGTAGCGTGCGAATTTGCACCGGTGCTGGGGGACGGAGTTGCGTCCGCGGCGGGCTGTGGCGCGTGGTCGGCACTCTTGTAAACCAGCGGCTCAAGCACCTGCGGTGCGGCAGCGTTTTGGTTTGCGGCGGTGGGGATGGGAGCGGGTAGCGGCGCAAGGCCCTCGCTCTGGGCCAGCGGAAACTCGTTGCCCTGCGGCGCAACAGGCGGCGGGCAGCCGCAGGGCTCTTTCTCCTGGTCAACGACTTCGTGCAGGCTGCCGTGCTGAAACATGACGCGCTGGCCGGGCTGCACGCGATAGGCTCCGCCGTCGAAGACGCTTGAAACCACCACATAAGGTGCGTTGGCTCCAGCGTTGTCGACACAGGTATCGCCCTGCTGGCCCAGGCGAACCTTGACTTCGGCCGCGCCGGGACCGGCGATGAGGATGCGGAAGTCCGGGGTGAGCAGAATGTCGGAGTTGCGTCCTGCGGCGAGGCTGGCGGCAAAGCTCATCTCGACTGCGCCATGATCCATGGCCATCATCAGGCCGGGAACTTCACCGGCGGGAACGCTCGAATCGGCGGCCAGCTTGACGGTTGTAGAGGCGCAGACGCGCAGCACGCCGCGATGCGGCAGGACTATCTCGGTCGTTACCGCTCCCGATGTGACAGTCCCGCTGGCAGCGATGATCGCTTTGCCCTGCGAGACTTCGAGCGCGCCGGTTACCGTGGCCGCCTTGTCGGGGTTCTTGCTGTCCAGCGGGACGATGGCGATGGGGCCGGTTTCCGTTGTAGGCGACTCGGGCGCAAGAGCGGTCTGCGCACATAGTGGGGGCGCGAACGCCACGCTTATCATCAGCAAGAATAATTCTGCTGCACTCGCGTGAAACAATCGGATTCGCTTTACGATCTTTGTTGAGACTTGCATAACAGTTAACTTCGCGGTTCTAAGTCGAATTCTCTTTCTGCCGGACGAAACTTCCTGATAAAGGAACAATCGACGACGGGAGACTGCCATCATCGACTGCCAAAGCTACATGAACATACCTATTCGTATTCTCTAAAAGCTGTACTTCGACTTGGTAGCGCCTTGAATCGACCTCAACCGTATAATTCTGTTCCTCATGCAATTCCTCTATCAGATGCTCGCAAGATTTTCCCGACCAACGCTCTGTTTCGGCATCGAGTACAGCTTGCCATTCCTCTCGCCTATTCATTCGAACCCATCTTAAGGAAGTTGCGGATCATCTGGTGGCCGCCCTCGGTCAGAACGCTCTCGGGGTGGAACTGTACGCCCTCGATAGGCAAGCTGCGATGGCGCAGACCCATGATGATTGATCCCTCTCCGTTGCTGCCTACAGTTCGTGCGGTGACCATCAGTTCGGCGGGAAGCGATTCCTCTTCGACGATCAGCGAGTGGTAGCGGGTGCAGGTGAGCGGAGTCTGCAATCCGGCGAAGACCCCCTTGCCGTCGTGTTCCACTCGGCTGGTTTTGCCGTGCATCAGTTGGCGCGCGCGCACCACGCGGCCGCCAAAGGCCTCGCCGATAGCCTGGTGGCCCAGGCAAACGCCAAGGATCGGCGCCTTGCCGGCCATATGGCGGATGAGCGGGACCAGGATGCCGGCCTCGCTCGGCGTGCAGGGGCCGGGCGAGAGCACGATGCGCTCCGGCTTGAGCGCCTCGACCTCTTCCACCGTCAGCTCGTCATTGCGATGGACCTCGACCTCGGCGCCCAGTTCCCCAAGGTATTGGACAAGGTTGTAGGTAAACGAATCGTAGTTGTCGAGGACAAAAACCATGGTGAACTCCAGTGTAGCGCGTGGCGCAAATAGAGTAGACCATTTCCGGGGCGGAAGAATTGCGCTATATTGGTCTGGCGTGTGATGGAGGTCCTCATGAACATGCGATTCTCGCGTCTCCAACCATCCTCCGTGCCCCATCCATGCGACTTTTTTCTGTCGCATGGGTGGGAAAGAACGAACCTCAAACGTCTGTGGTTTCTCACCCATTTCGCAAAAAGACGCGAAATGGATGGGGCACGGCGCATTTGTAGGGCTACGAGCCTGTTCATCTTTGGACGTAATACACCACTGCGAGTCGGGCGGCTCCCTATGAGAGGTCTTTCCGGCGCCTTACTTTGTTCTCTCCTGCTGCCCGGCGTTTGGGCGCAACAGGCGCAGCCTCCGACTGTGGAGATGCGGGACGGCGGTGCTTCTGTACAGCAAATCAAGAAAGGCGTAGTCTCCGAAGTGCTCCAGAGCATCTACATTCCCGCGATCACAGGTGCCCCCTTCACCGCCATCGTTCACACCGAGTGGGTAAGGTACCTGGCTGACGGCGGGACCTTCACGCTCGTCAATCAGCGGCCCATTGCGCGCGACAGCGAGGGCCGCATCTTTGAGGAGCGCTGGACCCTGGTCCCCAAGAACGGCAGGATCGCCTCTGAAAAGACCACAATTCAGATCGCCGATCCCAAAGCCCACACGCTTTACAACTGCTTCATCTTCAACAAGCCGTGTAACTGTAATCTGGAGGGGTTCAACGAAACAACCACGGCAATCTATAAGCCGGCTATCGAAAAGAGCGGGCCGCTGCCCCATAACGAGGGTTACATCACCCACGAGGATCTCGGCAAGGACAGCATTGAGGGCATTGAAGTCACCGGCACGCGCGATACCGTTACTTACAATGAAGGAGCTATTGGCAACGACCATCCTGAAAGCACGAAGCGGGAGTTCTGGTACGCACCAAGTCTTGGCATCAATCTCCGCTCCGAGGTGAGCGATCTAACCTTTGGTAAGCAGATCTTCACCATTACCGACGTGAACCTGTCTGAGCCGGATCCAAAGCTTTACGAATTGCCAGAAGGCTTTGTGGTAGTGGATCGCAGGAAGCCCGCCGCGCCTCCCGAGTGAATACAACTGCTGAAAGCGATTGCGTTGCGGCGGCGTATCTGAAAGACTCCTATCGATGGTTCTTCATTTCCTGATTCAGGGTCGAGTGCAGGGCGTGGGCTTCCGCTGGTACGTTCACCGGGAGGCCAGCCAGCTTGACCTGCGCGGCTGGGTACGCAATACCGAGGACGGCGAGGTGGAGGTGGTGGCCTCCGGCGACCTGGAGGAACTGGCCAAGTTGCGGGCGAGCCTGCGCGTTGGGCCGCGCGGCAGCCGCGTTGACCGCCTCATCGAGCACTATCTGGACGAGAGCGAGGCCGAGGAATTGAGTTCATTCCAGATTGAGGGAGCATGGTGAAAGCGGTGAGGCGACAGGAGTAATCGGAGAGATTCTCCAAGAGAACTCTGGGCCACTTCATCGCTCGAAACTTGCCACTCGGCTGGGCTAGCTTTTCGTCAGGAAGTAGGAAGCAGCCGCCTGCGCGATGGATGCGTGATCGAGGTACGGTTTCTTGCCTTCGTAGCGAGCGGCCCAGACAACCTGGTTGACAATATCCCTGGGATAGCAGGAGCGTAGCTCCTGTTTCAGCGTGCCGCGGACGAAATCGATGAGATAGTAGAAAGCTCCGGGGTCGGCGTCTACTCCCTTGTCTTTTGCCACCCGGCGGAAGATCTCGCAGAACTGGTCGTCGGTGCAGGCGCCAATCTTTACCTTGGTCTGAATCCTGCGCAGGAACGCGGCATCGACCAGGGAGGCCGGATCCATGTTGGATGCAAAGACGATGAGCATCTCGAAGGGAATCTCGATCTTCTTTCCTCCGGCCAGCGTGAGGAAGTCGATTCTGCGATCGAGGGGAACGATCCAGCGGTTGAGCAGCTCTTCAGGGCGCAGACGCTGGCGGCCGAAATCGTCTATGATCAGAACCCCATTGTTGGCCTTCATCTGCAATGGGCCGACATAGAACTTTGTCGTGGTATTGAACTGCAGATCGAGCATCTCGGCCGTGAGTTCACCGCCGACGAGCACGCCGGGGCGATGGCAGAGCACCCAGCGGTCGTCATGGTTCTCTGGTTCCGATTCGCGCATGCGCCTGTGAATTGCCGGATCGTAGACCGTAATGATCTGATTGTCCACTTCCACAGCGTAGGGAATCCAAACCTCATCCACGGCGAGCACCCTGGATAAGGTTTCGGCCATGGTGGTTTTGCCTACGCCCGCCGGGCCATAGAGAAAGATCGATGCCCCGGAGTTGAGCGCGGTTCCGAACTGCCGCAGCGTTTCGTCGTCGACAACCAGGTGGGCAAAGGCGCGATTGACGTCGGCGGCATGCACCTCGACGCTCTGAACGCTCTGCTTCCGCGTCTGTTGGACGTAGCTTTCCAGCGTGACCGGCGCAGCGCCGGTGTAATGACTCTGGGCTATCAGGTCAATGGCTCGAGTTCTGCCCTGCGATGTAATGGCAATATGCGGAATAGTGCCGGTCATTCCCGTAACCTGGCAGAGCAATTCCGCACGTAATTTAATGAACAACTCCTCCGCTACGGCGAAGCTGAGGCGGGTCTTCTCAGAGAGCTCCAGCACGGAGAGCGCACCGCAGAGATAGAGGGTCTTTAACGCGAGATCTTCGAGAACAGCCTGCGGTACATCGATCTCTGCAACTGACTGAGGCTTGTGCTCGGGCCCCGTAGGGATCTCGGTCTTGATAAAATCGAAATCGCCATCAAACATCTTCAGCAAGGTCGCCATGTCACTATCCCCATTCCTATCAGGGCAATCGCATGAGATTCAATTCCACAAGTGAAACATTTCTACTGGAGAAACCTGGTTTGGTATCAGCCTGAAATGGGTCTTCTCTTCATGAACTGTCCAAACGCCCAAAACCAATCCGCCCGATGATGAAGAATGGCTGAAACACATCGCCGTACCTGAAAACCTTCTCAGGAACCCCGGCAGACAACCGGGCAACGTTGCCTTTAGGGGATTTTACCTTTCCCTGCCAGCACTGCAAACGCTCTTGCCAATATACCTCTAAAGCATAGCCTCTGGCTCGATCTTCTTTTCCCTCTCGCAGGGCCAGGGTCACACTTTAGTTTGCTCGGTAACACCTTGGTGTTAGTGCCGAACCCAAAACGGGAAAGAAAATGCGAATTTGGAACCATCAGGCCGCCCCAGGCGGCGAAGACGGGGAAGGTCGAATCGGCGTCAAGTAAGGCCTCGAACACGCCTGGAATGTTTGAAAGACTCTCGCGGTATCCGGAACACGGCTCGGTTTGCGCAAAGCGGGCTTTGCTACACTGCTGCTAAGAGCGAAACCAGAGTTGGTGTGCCCTGGTGAGTTCAGCGCCGGGTCGCCGCTCCCTGGTGGTCGCGTCGACTTGAGGGCTGAGGTTTCGGAGTACCTTCACTCCGGTTATGCTATAGACCGCCTCGCGGTTTGATCGCAGCCAGATTGCCGCTTGTTCGCGGCGGGAGAATCCATGCCAGTTGTCGAACTCGCAGGAGTGACCAAGGCCTACGAGAATAAGGTTGCCGTGCACAACCTTAGTCTATCGATTCAGGCGGGCCAGATCTTTGGCCTGCTGGGGCCGAATGGAGCGGGCAAGACCAGCTCGATTCGGATGATGATGGGCATTACGATCCCCGACTCGGGAAGGATCAGCCTATTTGAGAAGCCATTCGAGCGCCGGAGCCTGGAACGGGTGGGGTATCTGCCCGAGGAGCGCGGACTCTACAAGAAGATGAAGGTTTTGGATCAACTGGTCTTCTTCGGTCAGTTGCACGGGTTGC
>Ga0182013_10005800_pt1 | contig 14224 bp, 13 predicted proteins | sample 612S2MmetaG_FD_120487 | JGI IMG/M metagenome (GOLD analysis project Ga0182013, IMG submission 120487) | Permafrost microbial communities from Stordalen Mire, Sweden - 612S2M metaG | ecosystem: Environmental > Terrestrial > Soil > Wetlands > Permafrost | place: Sweden: Stordalen | collected... | reverse complement strand
TCCGCCGTACATCCGCCGGCCCACCATGCGCTTGGCGTATTGCACCGGGATTCGGCGCTGGCCCTGCTCGACGAACACCACGCCGACGACGATGGCCAGCGCGGCCACGCAGACGGCGGCGAAGATGACTCCGCCGCGGCTGTCCAGGATGGATCTTCCTTCAGCAGGAATGCGGGCAGCGATGCCGACGAAGATCAGCATCGACATGCCGTTGCCGATGCCGCGTTCGGTGATCAGCTCGCCCATCCACATCACCAGCGCCGCGCCGGCTGTCATCACCAGCACGATAACGACCAGGGTGAAGACGCTTTGGTCGGCGATGATGTCTAGGGAGCAGCCCTGCAGCAGGCCTCCGTTTGCCGCCAGCGCCACGATGCTGGTGGCCTGCAGGACGGCCAGCGCGATCGCCAGATAGCGCGTGTACTGCGTCATCTTGGCCTGGCCCGCTTGACCCTCTTTGCGCAATTCTTCAAAGCGCGGGATCACGACGGTGAGCAGCTGCACGATGATGCTTGCGGTGATGTACGGCATTACCCCCACCGCGAACACCGTCAGCTTCAGCAGCGCGCCACCGGAGAACAAATTGATTAGCGAGTAGATCTGTCCGGCTTCGCCGCTGCTGGCCTCTTTGATGCACTGCTGCACGTTCGGAAAGTTCACACCGGGAGACGGCAGGGCAGCACCCAGTCGGTAGAGAATGATGATGCCCAGCGTGAAGAGGATCTTCCGTCTCAGGTCGGCTGAACGCAGCGATGAGATGAAAGCCGAAAGCACTCTTCCTCCTGCGCAGCCGAACTCTGGTCGCGGTATTCCAACCGGGCTGTCTGGCCGACTGGATCATTCCTGGGTCATCCTGCGTCACGAACCCGAGCCCGCAGGCAGGACGTACGGCGTCGCACCTCAAACCGTGTACGAGACTAACAGCTGGTCTGGGCAGGTCCTTAACGGCCGCCATTTAGGCGCGCCCCGAGCGCCTGCAATGAGCCCGAATGCCGGATCCGGGAACAGTCAGTGAACCTGCAGGAAGCCGTCAGCCGCGAGGCGTATATTTCGGTTAGTTCATTACATTTGCTAAGTATCGAAACCTCGTACCGAAAGTTGACTACATGACACGCACTGATCAAGACAGCTGGGACCTGGCCTCCAGCGTTGGTGCCACGGCCACGATGGTCGCCGCGGCCCGCGCGGTGGCCAGCCAACACAGCAACGCGATTATCAACGACCCATTCGCGGCGCCATTGGTGCGAGCGGTCGGGCTTGACTTCTTCCGCCGCCTGGTCGATGGGGACATCGCCGCGTCCGAAATCTACGACGGCGGCGGGAAGGACTTGGCGCTCGAGACCGATTCGATGGCGGTGCGCACCCGCTTCTTCGACGATTTCTTCCTCAATGCGGCCCGTGACGGTCTTCGTCAGTCGGTGATCCTGGCCGCCGGCCTCGACGCGCGCGCATACCGGCTGGCTTGGCCTCCCGGGAGCGTGGTCTATGAAGTCGATCAGCCCAAGGTCGTGGAGTTCAAGAGCGCCACAATGTCGAACCTGGGTGCCGCCCCGACCGCCGACCGGCGAACCGTCAGCATCGACCTGCGGGAAGATTGGCCCGCCGCTTTGCTCAGCAGCGGTTTTGATGTGACGCAACCAACTTCGTGGAGCGCTGAGGGTTTGCTGATGTACCTTCCACCCGACGCCCAGGACCGACTGTTCGACAACATCACCGAGCTCAGCGCGCCCGGGAGCAAGCTGGCCACTGAATACCACCCCGACTCCGAGTCCACCATGACGCAGCGCGCCCAGGAGTTCAACGACAGGTGGGCCAAGGTCGGCTGTGACGTCAACCTCTCGGGGCTTTTCTACGATGGCGACCGCGCAAACGTCGCCGCCTATCTGACCGAGCGGGGCTGGGAAGTCGCGACCCGAATGCGGCGGGATCTGTTCGGCGATTACGGCCTCGAATTCCACGACGATGAAGAGATGGCGCAATTCCGCAACATCACTGCCGTGACCGCGACGCTCAAATAGGGGGCTCCTCGTAACAGGCAGCAGACCGGACCTCTACGCGGACAACGGCTTCGAGTTCCCCCAAGGGCCGACCGCGGTTGCCTTCGGCGACATCAAGTACCTATCAGGCCCCCTGAACTCAGTGGATGTACGAGGAGATAGACCGTGACGACGCGCACAGACCAAGACACCTGGGACCTCGCCTCAAGCGTGGGCGCGACCGCAACGTGGGTAGCAGCCTGCCGTGCGCTGGCCAGCAAGCAGCCGAATGCGCTGATCAACGATCCACTTGCCGATCCCCTGGTGCGCGCAGTTGGTAAAGAATTCTTCATCCGCGTGCTCGACGGCGAGATCACCGACGAGACCGGCGGTCTCGATGCCGACGCCGATCCCGACGCGGAATTCAACCTACGGCGAATGATCGACATGATGACCGTGCGTACCCGCTACTTCGACGACTTCTTCACCGACGCCACCGCCGCGGGCGTTCGCCAGGTTGTCATTCTCGCCGCCGGCCTGGACTCGCGTCCGTTCCGGCTGCCGTGGCCCGCGGGCACCGTCGTTTACGAAGTCGATCAACCCACGGTAATCGAGTTCAAGTCCACCACGTTGTCGCGGCTGGGTGCACACCCCACAGCGGAGCGCAGGACGGTTTCGGTCGATTTGCGTGACGATTGGCAAAATGCATTGCAGCAGAATGGTTTCGACGAATCCAGTCCCAGCGCGTGGAGCGCTGAGGGGCTGCTGATGTACCTGCCGCCGGAAGCTCAGGACCGGTTGTTCGACGCCGTCACCACGCTCAGCGCCCCGGGCAGCTGGCTGGCTACCGAATACCATTCGGGCGGCGCGCCAGTGCTGCTCGACAAACGCGCCAAGGCAATGGCCAAGCGCTGGGGCCGATTCGGCTACGACATCGACGTGTCCACCCTGGTCTACCGGGGCGAGCGCACGCCGGCGGCCGAGTATTTGAGCGCCAACGGCTGGCAGGTTGCAACAACCACCCGCGCGGACATGTTCGCCGAGGCCGGGCTGGCCATACCGGAAGGTGACAGCATGCAGTCGCTACAGACCAGCGTGGCCGTCACCGCCATCCGGAGTTAAGTCGCGGTCAGGCGGGTTCAACCCCCGGCGACCTGACAACCATCGGCACGGCCGGGAAGCACCACGCCATCTCCGATCGCGACTTGCGCAGCGCGGCGGTCCCGTAGCCCTTCTTCCGGTGATCGGGGTGAACCCAGATCCGCACGTCCACCTCGCCGTTGACCAGCTCGCCAAACACCATTCCGACCTTCTCGCCTGAATCGACGGCCACGAACCAGGCGGCCTCTTCGTCGTCGACACGGGCCAGTGCCGCACCGATTTCGTCGTCGAGACTGCCTGCAGGCCCGCCGGATCCGTCACCGGCGGCACCCACGTCCGAGGTGCGCGTAGCGAAGATGTCGCGGTCCTCGTCGGCGGAGAAGGGCAACAGCTCCAGGGTGTCGCCCGAGCTTGCCGGACGCTCTCCGAGAGTGAAGCTCAGCTGTTTGTTCAGGTCCTCAAGTTCGGCAAGGATCTGTTTACGCGAATCGATGGTGAGCCGGTCGAACGACATGCTCATCACGGCTTCGGCGGCCAGGTGGGACGTGTCGAGCAACTGGACGATCGCCTCGACCGCGGTGACCTTGTTCTCGGATTCCACCACCACGTCGGCCACCTCGTGTCGGCGCTCCAGAGCTTTCAAGAGGGCGTCGGCAATCTCGCGGCGGGCAGCTTTTCGGTCGTGGTCCGTCATTGCATAAGCCTAGAACCTCACACCGGGTACCGCGCTAGCCCCGTTGATCTCCCAACTCCAGGAACCGCCCGTAGCGATCAGCGACCGCGTCCGCCCAGGCGGCTTGAGGTTCGACGACATGCCCGGTCGAGACCCAGCGCGCGGCGTCGGCAATCGTCGATTCCAGACCGGCCGCCAGCCGACCCAGGAAAGCGGCACCCAATGCCGCGCCCTCGGCCACCCCGGACACCTCAACCGGTTTGCCGGTGGCGTCGGCCAATGCCTGCATCCAGGGCTGTACCCGGGTGCCGCCGCCCGAGGCCACGATGCGCGCCACCGGCATTCCGCTCAGTTCGATGAGCTGACGAACGACAAAGCCGGACGCCTCGTAGGCAGCGCGCCGCAGCGAAGCCGCGTCGTGAGTCAGATCCAGCGCAGCAAGGGCGCCGCGACGGTCCGGGTCGTGAAACGGCGTGCGCTCGCCGCGAATGTAGGGCGACCACACCGGAACTCGGCGCGGATCGACGTTTGCGAGATCGTCACCCGGTGCGAGGACGCGATCCACCCAGCCGAGGAACAAACCGCCGGCGTTGCTCGCTCCGCCGATCTGGAACTTCCCGGCAGCGGTATGCGGAATCGTCCACAGACCCGGCACCTGGCGGTAATCCGGCATGGTGATCCACACGATCAGGGTGGTGCCACACATCACCAGCACGTCGCCAACGCGGTCTGCGCCGGCCACGATCTGCTCGCACACGGCGTCGATGGCACCGACCGCCAACGCCGCCCCGGTGCCCCGCACCTGCCCGGCAACCGCCCCGATCGTCTCCACTCGCGGCATTCGCTCGACGGTCGCACCGCGACCGGCGCACTCCGCTGGGTTCCAGCCGTTCCCATCGTAAAGGGGAAAGGCCGTGATGGCGGTGGCGGAGTCGATCACCGCCTCGCCCGCCAGAGCATGGTTGGCAACCGCGGGCGCCGGCCAGTACCCGGCCGCGTCGGGCGCCTCGGCGGTGGTCCAGCGCAGAAACCCGGCGGCCTCGCCCACCGCCGGCAGGGGTTGGGCAGGTGCCGCCGGGGCGCCGGGCATCCGGCCTCTGGCGTCGCCGTACAGCAGGCCCGGAGTGATGGGCCTGCCCGCGGAATCGACCGCGGTCAGCGAAGGCACCATCGCCGACACGGCCACCGCACGTGCGTCGGGACGGCCCAGTTGGTCCAGGGCCGCCAGCGGACCCCGCCGCCATGCCTCGTCGGCGTCGTGCTCGAGTCGGTCGGGGGCCGGCACCCGTAGCTGGTGAGGAATCCGAACCCGTGCGGTCACCTGGCCGTCCTCGTCGGCGGCCACCGCTTTGACGGCAGTCGTACCGACGTCGATGCCAATTGTGACGGCTTTGCGTGACACGGGCGTCACCGTACGCCAGCATTGGCACTCGTGACCTCAAGACCGCGTGCCCTGGTGACCGCTCCGCTCAGGGGGCCGGGGTTCGCCAAGCTCCAGCAGCTGGCCGACGTAATCTATGACCCTTGGATAGAGCAGACCCCGCTGCGGATCTACAGCCCCGAACAGTTGGCGGACCGGATCAGCGCCGAAGCCGCCGATGTGGTTGTGGTGGAGAGCGACTCGGTGCGCGGACCGGTGTTCGAACAAGGGTCACGCGCCCTGATTGCCGTAGCGTCCACCCGCGGCGACCCCAACAACGTCGACGTCCCCGGGGCCACCGCGGCCGGCATCCCGGTGCTGAACACCCCGGCCCGCAACGCCGACGCGGTCGCCGAGATGGCGGTGGCCTTGCTGTTGGCGGCCACCCGGCACCTGGTGACCGCGGACGCCGATGTGCGCAGCGGCCACATGTTTCGCGACGGCAGCATCCCCTACCAGCGGTTCCGGGGTGCCGAAATCGCCGGGCTCACCGCCGGGCTGGTGGGCCTGGGGGCCGTCGGCCGGGCCCTGCAATGGCGGTTATCCGGGCTGGGTCTTCGGGTCATCGCGCACGATCCGTACAACGACGATGCCCGCCACGACCTTGACGAGCTGCTGGCCGAGGCCGACGTGATCTCCATGCACGCGCCGGTCACCGCCGACACCGCCGGGATGATCGGCGCCCAGCAGTTCGCCGCCATGCGCGACGGCGTGGTCTTCCTCAACACCGCGCGGGCCCAGCTGCATGACACCGACGCACTCGTCGACGCCCTGCGCGCCGGCAAGGTGGGCGCCGCGGGGCTGGATCATTTCGCCGGCGAATGGCTCGCCACCGATCATCCTTTGACCGGCATGCCCAATGTCGTGCTGACCCCGCACATCGGCGGAGCGACGTGGAACACTGAGGCCCGGCAGGCGCAGATGGTGGCCGACGACCTGGAAGCGCTGCTGAACGGGAACACACCCGCCCATATCGTCAACCCGGAGGTGCTCGGCCCATGACATCCGTGAAATCGGTCGACAATCCCGAATCCGCGGTGCTGGCGGCGGCCAAGGACATGTTGCGCCGCGGCCTGGTCGAGGGAACGGCCGGCAACATCTCGGCGCGGCGCTCCGACGGCAACATTGTCATCACTCCGTCGTCGGTCGACTACTCCGAGATGGTGCTCGAAGACCTTGTGCTGGTCGACCCCGAAGGCGCGGTGCAGCACGCCAGGGACGGACGGCACCCGTCGTCGGAGATGCACCTGCACCTGGCGTGTTACCAGGCGTTCGATGACATCGGCAGCGTCATCCACAGTCATCCCGTGTGGGCGACCATGTTCGCCATCGCGCATCAGCCGATTCCGGCCTGCATCGACGAGTTCGCCGTCTACTGCGGCGGCGAGATCCGGTGCGCCGACTACGCCGCGTCCGGCACACCCGACGTCGGCGCCAACGCGGTCAAGGCGCTGCAAGACCGCGGCGCCGCCCTGATCGCCAACCATGGCTTGGTCGCCGTCGGGCCCCGCCCGGACAAGTCGCTGCACATCACCGCGCTGGTCGAACGTACCGCCCAGATCGTCTGGGGCGCCCGCGCCCTCGGTGGTCCAGTGCCGATTCCCGAGGAAGTGAACCGGAATTTCGCCGGTGTGTATAGCTACCTGCGCTCGAATCCCATGTGATGGACCGGGTGCGGCTTGGTCGCGCGAGCGTGGCTCGTGTCGTGGAGTTCCAGTTCAGCCTGGGAACCAAATTCTTTCCCCGGACCCCGCCGCAGGGCTGGCGGGACAACACCGACCTGCTGGTCTCCGATTTCTACGACCCCGAGACCGACGAATGGCACATCGCGGTCCAGAGCTGGGTCATCGAAGTCGACGGGCTGACGGTCGTCGTCGACACCGGCGTCGGCAACGATCGCGAGCGTCCGCACATGCCGCCCCTGGATCACCTGAACACCGGGTACCTGGACGCCCTGCGGTCGGCGGGCTCGCCCGTCCTGGAGCGCGATGACGTGGACGTGGTGGTCAACACCCACATCCACTCCGACCACGTCGGATGGAACACCACGTTGCACGACGGCGCCTGGGTGCCGACGTTTCCCAACGCGCGGTATCTGCTGCCCGCCGCCGACTACCACCACTTTCGGCCGGACGGACCCGCGGCAAGTCGACCGCCACACACCGAGGAAGAGGCGGCCCAGCAGCGTGGTGACCAGTTGGTATTCGCCGACAGCGTGTCGCCCATCGAGGCCGCCGGACAGCTCGTCGGCTGGTCGGACGGCTACCAGATCAGCGACTCGCTATGGTTACGCACCGCCGCCGGACACACGCCGGGTTCCTCGGTGCTGTGGCTGGATGCGGGTCAGCCAGCCGTCTTCGTCGGCGACCTCACCCATAGCCCGCTTCAGCTGCGCCGGCCGGCGGATCCCTGCGCCTTCGACATCGATGCCGACGCCGCCGCGGCCAGTCGCCGCCGGATCTTCACCGAGGCCGCCGAGGCAGGGGCGGCGGTGATACCCGCGCATTATCCCGGCCACGGTGGCGCGACGATCCGAGCCGTCGAGGACCAATTCGACGTTGACGATTGGCTGGACATCGCGCCACTCAGCGCTGGTCGATCGCAACCTTGACGGCGCCGCTCTCGCCCTGGTTGGCGATCGCCAGGAAGGCGTCGCGCCAACGATCCAGCCCGAAGGTGTGGGTCAGCATCGGGCGCAAGTCCAGCCGCCCGGCCTCTACCAGGTCGAGGTAATGGGCGATGGCGTGCTTGCGCTGTCCGTCGACCTCTTCGATCCCGAAGGCATTCGAGCCGACCCAGCTGATCTCTTTGAAGTAAAGCGGGCTCCACTCCCACCGGCCGGGCGCGTGGACACCGGCCTTCACCAGCGTCCCCCGGGCGGCCAGCACCCGCACCCCGACTTCGAATGTCTCGGGCTTGCCGACGGTGTCGTAGACGACATCGACCGCTCCGGGGTGGGCCATCGGCAGACCCTGCAGCGGCTGGTACAGCCGGCCGCCGCCCCACCCGACGAGCTCTTCGATGACGGCCAGCCGCGGTTCGTGCGCCAGCACTTTTTCGGCCCCGAAGCGGCGGGCCAGCTGCGCCTGGGCCTCGAAGCGTGCCACCACGGCCACCGCTACGTCCGGATAGAGCGCCCGCAGGATCGCCACTGCGCACAACCCGAGCGAGCCGGCGCCGTACACTAAAACCCGGCCGGAGCGGGGCGGCGGGTGGCGTGTGATCGCGTGCAGGGACACCGAGAACGGGTCGGCGAACACGGCCAGCTCGTCGGGAATCGAGTCGGGCACACCGAGCAGCATGCTGTCGTGGGCCGGCATCAACTCGGCGTATCCGCCGGTCACGTCTGCTGACACCCCGGTGTGGATGCCTGGCCTGATGTCGCCGTCGGTGAAGCTCCAGCAAAGGCTGTAGTCGCCGTCTTGGCAGGCGGGGCAATGCGGTTCGATGCCCCGCGGCCCGCAGGACAGCCACGGGTTGAGCACTACCCGTTGGCCCACGTCAAGACCCCTGGCCATGGGCCCCAACGCCACCACATCGGCGACCACCTCGTGTCCCATGACCTGCGGGAAGGAACAGAATCCGGCCATGGCGTTGTCGGCGTCGCCCTCGCCGAAGTCCATCAGAATTTGTTTGGAGTCCGACCCGCAGATACCAGTCAGCCGCGGCCGGGTGATCACCCAATCCTGATGCGGCAGTTGCGGGTCCGGCACCTGTTGAAGCGCGGTGGGCGTTCGCGCCAAGTTCTGGGTCAGCAAGTTGGCTGTCCCGTCCGCCAAGCCGGGGGCCGCCCAAGGCTCCGGTCGTACGCCGAAGACCAGCGCCTTCACTTCTCTCCAATCGGCGCCATAGCCGCCACACCGGCAATGAATGTGTCGGGGTCGGCGTTCTTGGCGTCGATGACGGCCTTCATGTCGGGCACGTAGTGTTCGAAACCGTTGCTGCCCAGCGCTGCGATGATGCCCGCCGCCACTGCGTCGGCCGCGACCTTTGGCCCCTGATACAGGGGTTCCTCGCTTCCGGGATGGTCCCAGATCTCGGTGTCGACCGGACCCGGCTCGATCAGCTTTACCGAGATACCGGTGCCGTACAGGTCCACCGCCATTGCCTCGCTCCAGCCGCAAAGGGCGAATTTGCTTGCACAGTAAGCGGTTTCGTGGATGATCCCGAGCCGTCCGCCGACGCTGGACACATTGACGATCATGCCCGTACCGCGCGCCAGCATCCGCGGCAGCAACGCCAGCGTCAGCCGCATCGGAGCGAAGAAGTTGACCCGCATGACGTGCTCTACCTCGTCCGGATCGAGCTCGGTGACGACTCGGCGCTTCGGAATCGCGGCGTTGTTGATCAGCACATCGATACCGCAGAGAACATTCCATGCCTGCAGCGCCAGCACGTCGACCGCCGAGGTGTCGGCCAGGTCGCCCGCCCACATCGCGGAGTTCGGCGAGGTCGGCCGGCAATCGGTCAGCACCTCGGCCAGCCGATTCGGCCGGCGCGCGATCAGCCCCACCACGGCTTTCTGCGCGGCAAGTTGCCGCGCCATGGCAGCCCCCAGCCCCGACGAAGCGCCAGTGATGAGCACCCGCTTGCCGGCCGCCCAGTAAGCCATTGGTCAAGGTTGCCGCATGCCTGCACCGGCGTACAGTGGCGGAAGGTTGTTTATATTGACTAAGTAATGTGCTAAGCTAGGCTAAGTACATCGATAGGGGGCAAAGAAATGACTTCTACCACTAGGTATGAGGGCGACACCTGGGACCTGGCGTCCAGCGTCGGGGTGACCGCGACCATGGTCGCCGCGGCCCGCGCGATGGCCACCCGAGAAGAGCGTCCACTGATCGACGACCCGTTCGCGGAGCCACTGGTCCGCGCCGTGGGCGTCGACCTGCTCACCCGGCTGGCCAGCGGCGAGTTGGACCCAGCCGAGCTGAATGACGTCGCAGAGACTCAGGACGGCAGCGCAGGATCCGCCGGGGCCATGTCCCGGATGGCCGACAACATGGCGGTGCGCACCAAGTTCTTCGATGAGTTCTTCCTGGGCGCGACGAAGGCCGGCATCAAGCAGGTGGTGATCCTGGCCTCGGGGCTGGATTCCCGCGCTTACCGCCTGGCCTGGCCCACCCAGACGGTGGTCTACGAGATCGACCAGCCACAGGTCATCGAATTCAAGACCCGCACCCTCGCGGAGCTGGGCGCCGAGCCCACCGCCGAGCGGCGCGTGGTCGCCATCGACCTGCGCGACGATTGGCCCACCGCGCTGCGGACCGCCGGATTCGACCCGAGCCGGCCGACCGCGTGGAGCGCGGAGGGACTGCTCGGCTATCTGCCACCGGAGGCTCAGGACCGCCTGCTCGACACCATCACCGAGCTCAGCGCGCCAGGTAGCCGATTGGCCACCGAAAGCGCGCGCAATCTGGAGCCCGGCGACCTGGAAAAGATGACGGAGCGCATGCAACACATTTCCGAGCGCTGGCGTGCACACGGTTTCGAACTCGACATGACGGGCCTCGTCTACCTGGGCGACCGCAACGAAGCGGCCCCCTATCTGTCCGACCGCGGTTGGGATTTGACCAGCCGCAGCGTCCGCGACCTCTTCGCGGCCAACGGGCTTCCGCCGTTCGAGGGTGACGACGCCCGGATGGGCGACCTGCTCTATACGAGCGGCACGCTCAACTAAGGTGCCGCATTTGGCGATATGAGCTACGCCCCGACGACCCCTCAATAGGGTGTGGCTAGGCTCGTCCGATGCCACGCGCTCACGACGACAACTGGGATCTGGCGTCCAGTGTGGGCGCAACCGCAACCATGGTGGCGGCCGGGCGCGCGATGGCGTCGAAGGATCCCCGCGGCCTGATCAACGATCCGTTCGCCGAGCCATTGGTGCGCGCGGTCGGTCTCGACCTGTTCACCAAGATGATGGATGGCGAGCTCGACCTCAGCTCGGTGGAGGGCGTGTCGCCGACGCGCTTGCAAGCGATCGCCGACGGGATGGCGGTGCGCACGAAGTATTTCGACGATTACCTCCTCGACGCCACCCAGGCCGGGGTGCGTCAAGCGGTGATCCTCGCGTCCGGGTTGGACTCGCGTGCCTACCGGTTACCCTGGCCGGCGGGCACGGTCGTCTACGAGCTCGACCAGCCACAGGTGATCGAATTCAAGACGACGACGCTGGCCGGCCTCGGCGCGGAGCCGACGGCAACCAGTCGTAGCGTCGCGATCGATCTGCGCCAGGACTGGCCGGCCGCGCTGAAGGCGGCAGGGCTGGACACGACGATACCGACGGCGTGGCTGGCCGAAGGCCTGCTGATCTACCTGCCACCGGAGGCCCAGGACCGGTTGTTCGACAACGTCACCGCGCTCAGCGCGCCGGGCAGCACCGTCGCCACCGAATTCGTGCCCGGCATCATCGATTTCGACGCCGACCGGGTAAGCCAGATGGCAAGTACGTTCCGGGAGCACGGACTCGACATGGACATGGCATCGCTGGTTTACACCGGCCAGCGCAATCACGTCGTCGATTACCTCAAGGGTCAAGGGTGGGATGCCGAGGGTGTGACGCGCGCGGAACTGTTCCGGCGCAACGGCATCGATGTGCCGAGTGTGGAAGACGACGACCCGCTCGGCGAGATCCTCTTCATCAGCGGCAGCCTGCCCAGTTAGCCGGCCGCTAAAACCGCGACTGGCCCACCCACAGCACGTTCGCGCCACTCAGCCCTTGTTCGACGTTTTCCAGGATCCCAGCAACCGAACGGACAAGCAACGCACCGACCGCTTCCGGCAGCGATGCGGCAGCCGGTTGCGACGACGCGGAAGACCGCAGCATATCCAGCAGCGATGAGCCCGGATAGCTGACAATCCGGACTTCGGTTTCCTCATCCAGGCCGGCCAGGACTTTGGCTCGGCGTATGGCAGTTCGAAGCCCACCCAGTTCGTCTACCAGGCCCCGTTCGAGCGCGTCAGAGCCGGTCCAGATCCGCCCTCGGGCAACGGCATCCACGGCGTCGGTGGTCAGGTTGCGGCCTTCGGCGACGCGCTCCACGAAGTCCGCGTAGAACAAATCGGCCTCGATCTCTCGATAGGCTTTCTGCTGCGGCGTGAACGGCGCGTCAATTGACCAGGCGTCGGCGTTGGCGTTGGTGCGCACGGAATCTGAGGCGACCCCCAGCCGATCCTTCAGATCCCGGACCACCAGCTTTCCAGTAAAGACACCAATCGAGCCGGTGATCGTGGCCGGATTGGCCACGATCGCGTCGGCGCTCATCGCTACGTAGTAGCCGCCAGAGGCGGCCATCGAACCCATCGACGCCACCACCGGTTTGCCACGTTCGCGGGCCCTGGTCACCTCCCGCCAGATGGTTTCTGACGCGGTGACCGAGCCTCCGGGGCTGTCCACCCTCAGCACGATCGCGGACACCGTATCGTCGGCGGCGGCCTCGCGCAGTGCCGCTGCGATCGTGTCGCCGCCGACCGTAGAGGTGCCGAATGGCAGGAACTGAGGCCCACCGCGTCCATCGACAATCGAGCCCGCGACGTCGATCACAGCGAGCGTCGGCTTGGACCGGCGGCCGGGAACCGACGGCACCGGCGGGGTCAGCCGTGGCCGCCCCGCACCGGCGTAGCGTGTCAAATAAAGTCGAGGTGGCGCATCATCGGGCGAGTCGCCGGATTCCGGTGAAACACGTTCCACACCAACCATTTCCGCTATCCGGGCATAAGCCTCGTCACGAAAACCGATCCGGTCAACCAAGCCGGAGGCGACGGCGTCGTCGCGCAATAGCGGGGCCCGGTCGGCCAACGAATCGAGCGCACCGTAATCAATGTGGCGCGATTCGGAGACCGCCTGCCAGACCTGGTCCTGCAGGCTTTCCAGCATCCGGGTAACGGCCTCACGATGCGCGTCGGTGAAGCCGCCCTCGGTGAAAAGATTCACCGCCGACTTGTATTCCCCGCGCGCGACGAACTGGGCTTCGATCCCCACCTTGTCCAACGCGTCACGCAGGAAGGTGGCGTTGCTAGCGAAGCCGATGAGACCGACACTTCCGGAGGGCTGCATCCACACCTCACCGAACGCCGATGCCAGGTAGTACGACAACGTGCCGGGATAGGTTTCGGCCCATGCCAGTGACGGCTTGACGGCGCTGAAGGCCGCGATGGCCTCCCGCAGCTCCTGAACCGCCGCCGGTGGCGACGCCGCAAGCTGCACACGGGCAATCAATCCCGCCACCCGAGGGTCCTGCGCGGCGCGGTGGATCGCAGCGACCGAATCGCGCAGCGTCATCGGTCGACCGCCAACGGTGATGATCGCCAGCGGATCGAAGCCCGACGTCTCCGGCGGCACCGACTGCAGGCTGAACTCCAGCACGCAGCCGTTGGGTACGCCCTGGTGGCGGGCGGTATCGACCCGGTTAACCAGGGCGCGGACGTCGTCTGTCCGGTCTAAGAAGCCAGGAAGGGAAGGCAGGAAGGAAAACATATCCTTCCAGCGTACCGATCGCCCGCCGTACGGCCGGCCTAGTGCGGCGAGCAGACGTAAAAACCCCTAAAACGCCGGGCGTGCGGGGGCTTTTACGTCTGCTCGCCAGACCTCGGCGGAGCCTAGAGCTCGGTGGCCGAGCCGCCGGCGGCGGTGATCTTCTCGCGCGCGCTGCCGCTGAACTTGTGCGCGGAAAGGTCGACCTTAACGGTCAGCTTGCCGTCGCCAAGAACCTTGACCAAGCCATTTTTGCGAACCGCTCCCTTGGCCACCAGCTCATCCACACCGACGGCACCACCCTCGGGGAACAGCCGGTTGATGTCGCCGACGTTGACGACTTCGTATTCGGTGCGGAACCGGTTCTTGAATCCCTTGAGCTTGGGAAGCCGCATGTGGATCGGCATCTGCCCGCCCTCGAAGGTCGTCGGCACGTTCTTGCGCGCCTTGGTGCCCTTGGTACCACGACCGGCGGTCTTGCCCTTGGAGCCCTCACCGCGACCCACCCGGGTGCGCGCGGTCTTGGACCCGCGCGCGGGGCGCAGGTCGTGCAGCTTGATCGTCATTTGGTCTTACCTCCGGTA
>Ga0182013_10005799_pt1 | contig 14224 bp, 6 predicted proteins | sample 612S2MmetaG_FD_120487 | JGI IMG/M metagenome (GOLD analysis project Ga0182013, IMG submission 120487) | Permafrost microbial communities from Stordalen Mire, Sweden - 612S2M metaG | ecosystem: Environmental > Terrestrial > Soil > Wetlands > Permafrost | place: Sweden: Stordalen | collected... | reverse complement strand
GGAACTGGCCTGCGACTACGGTTCTTTGATAGGCCGCGAACTGCGCGCACAAGGCTTCAACATGACACTTGGGGGCGGAGTAAATCTGACGCGGGATCCGAGGAATGGAAGGACGTTCGAATATGCCGGAGAGGATCCCCTGCTGGCCGGCACCATGGTCGGAAACCTGATGAAGTGCGAGCAGGCGCAACACGTCATCGGCGATATAAAACATTACGCCATAAACGATCAGGAGACAGGCCGGAACATCGTCAACGCGATTATCTCCAAGCGCGCCATGCAGGAGAGCGATCTTCTGGCCTTCCACATCGGTATCAAGATTGCCGAACCAGGGGCTGTGATGTGCTCCTACAACCGCATCAATGCGGTGTACGCGTGCGAGAACCCCTATATCCTGCATGAAACGCTGAAGCATGATTGGGGTTTCAAGGGCTTTGTGCTCTCAGATTGGGGTGGCGCGCACAGCACCCGTGAGGCAATCTCGGCGGGGCTGGATCAGGAGCAGCCGATGGCGGACTTTTTCGGTCCCAGGTTGAAGCAGGCGGTCGAATCGGGCAACGTCTCGATGGCGCAGATCGACGACAGCGCGCGCCGGGTTCTTTATGCCGAATTCGTTTCCGGCATAGTGGACCATCCGATTGAAAAGGGCGTTGTCGATGTTCAAGCGGGTTTCGATGTGGCTCAAAAGACAGAGGAGGAGAGCATCGTTCTGCTGAAAAACAAGGACGCGATCTTGCCTCTGAATAGCAAGGACGTGCGCAAGATTGCTGTAATTGGAGGACACGCGGATATCGCGATGATCTCCGGAGGAGGCTCGGCGCAAGTGGATCCTCCAGGCGGTAATGCGATCATGCCGCCCGGCCAGCGCGCCACGCTGTGGCAGGACCACGTATGGTTTCCCACTTCACCGCTGAAGGCTTTGCGCGCGGAATTGCCGTTATCCGAAATCAACTTTGACTCAGGGAAGGATGTTGCAGCGGCTGCCAAACTGGCCAAGAGTGCAGACGTCGCTATTGTTTTTGTCTACCAATGGGAAGCAGAAGGAATGGACCTTCCGAATCTCTCGCTGCCCGACGGGCAGGATGAACTCATCGAGCGGATGGCTGAGGCCAATCCCCGGACGATTGTAGTCCTCGAGACCGGAACTGCAGTGAAGATGCCATGGGCCGGCAAAGTGCAAGGCATTGTGGAGGCGTGGTACGCAGGAAGCAGCGGCCACAAGGCTTTGGCAAATGTTCTGGTCGGGCAAGTGAATCCGACGGGAAAACTTGCCATGACCTTTCCTGTGAGTGAAGTGGATCTCCCTCGTTCTGCTATTCCTGCCCTTGCGCCGGAAGACGAAGGGCAGGGAAAGGAGGCTGTGAATGGTGAGACGCATGTCTCGTCCAACTATTCGGTTACGTATGCGGAGGGCGCAAAGGTAGGCTACAAGTGGTATCAGGCCGAGCATAAGCAGGTTCTGTTCCCCTTCGGCTTTGGCCTCTCGTACACAAGCTATGCGTATACGGGGATGAAGATTGAGGATGAGAAGAACGAACGTATGGTTAGCTTCTCGGTCAAGAACATAGGGGAAAGGTCAGGAACTGAAATCGCGCAGGTGTATGCCGCGTTGCCGGATGCAGCAGGCGAAACCTTCCGCCGGCTGGTTGGCTGGGTTCGCGTAGAGCTTAAGCCGGGAGAATCAAAGGTCGTCAGCGTTATGATCGATCCGCAGATGCTGTCAATCTACGACGAGCAGAAAAACGGATGGGCACTGCTTCCGGGAAGCTACCACATCTTCGCCGGGCCATCCTCCGCTCACACACCGCTGGAAGGAAGCTTTGTTGTTCGTTGATTTCATCGTGAAGCATCGGGGGTATCCGTCGGAAGGCCTTTCTCGCAAGGTGCTTTTTCGCGGAAACGATGCGAAGATTCTTGTGGGTAGACTTGTGAAATTTCCAAGGCAATTTTTGGACCAAGTCCGAATGGCGCTTGGACTAGGATCTGTGGAGCAACTACGGGCAATGCTGAAACAAGCAAACGTCTGACTGTTAACCGTGTAATTGCTCCTCAAGGACTTCGGCGCCCACTCCCAGTAGATGGCCATGCGATCTCCGCCCGTCAGGAGCTAGCCGCCTAGGGAAAGCTACAGCGCTCCTCTATACCTATCCGGCTGAACAGATGATTGTCTCGTCGGTGACCTCGGCGGTTGGAAATGTGGGTAACACGGGGGAGAACTTGGGTCCAACTTGGGTGCATTTGCTGCCGAAAACCATGCATTTAGGTCCAACTAGACGCACTGCAAACATAAACAAATCAATAAGTTAGCCCATCGTTCGCTAATTCTTGACCAAGGGGTCGGAGGTTCCAATCCTCTCTCTCCGACCATTAATTCCAGTAGTCAAACCCGCTGGCTAGTCCTTTTAGTTCAATCAATTACAAGTGACTCACGCTGGAGCTGCAAGTTAGGAGAAATTGGTTCCATTTTGAGAAACTTGGGACCAACTGGGATCATCCGGCAATTTTCCTGCCATGTTTGGCTATGGAAAAGGCTAACTTGAGATGCAAACTGCCTTCTGAAATCGTCTTGAAAATGGGTATGCAGGGATTTCGTTCGTGTGTTTGCATGTCCGCCCCATGCCCCGACCAAATCATCAGGAACTCCGGTTGCCCGGAGCATTCACCGAATACGCCAGGACGAGCACATCGCACACCGTTGCAGAGACTGTGATAGCCAAGGCAAATCGGCTGCTACGAGACGACGAGGAACCCGCACTGGAGCGAGGTCCTTCCTGGAGTCCGCCGTGCGAGAGTCGCTCAAGGCCGGGGACTGACGCCAAATCCAAGCCGGTACCGATACCCTAGTCGGCCTCGGGTTCCCCCAACACATCATTGTCGCGAGCCATCCAGACATAAAGTGTTGGCATTAAGAAAACGCCAATCACGAGGTTGGCGATGAGGCCGCCAACGATGACAATCGCAAATGGCCGCTGCGAATCCGAACCAATAGCATGAGAGAGGGCCGCAGGCAGCAGGCCCAGTGTGGCAACGAGCATGGTCATCATGATCGGCCTCAAACGCTGGACTGAACCTTCGACCGCAGCCTCGATGATGTTTTCCTTGCTGAACTCTTCCGATCCTTTGCGTCGGGAGCGCAGTTGGTTGATGAATTCGATCATGATGACGCCCGTCTCAACCGAGACACCGAAGAGCGCCAGGAAACCAACAGCCGACGATACCGAGAAGTTGGTGTGAGTGAGAAAGAGCGCCAGCGGTCCACCGATCGAGGCCATGATGACCGATACCAGGACTAGTATCGACCATTTGTAGGACCGGAACATGGTGTAGAGGATGAGAAAGATCACCAGCACAGTGATGGGAATGACGAGCGCCATCCGCTTGTCGGCGCGCTTCTGGCTAGCGTATTCGCCGGCCCACTCAAGGTGATAGCCGGAGGGCAGTGTGACGTTGTGTTCCACCTTGCCGATGGCCTGTTCGACGGTTGAACCAAGATCGCGCCCACGAACCGAGTACTTGATGGCGATGTAGCGCTGGCCTCCCTCGCGATTGATCTGCTCTGCTCCGTCGTCGGTGGAGACCTTCGTCAGTTGTGCCAAAGAAACACGTTCACCTGAAGGCGCCAGGAGGCGCACGTCTTCAATTGCCGCGCGCGTGTCGCGATACTGCTTGTCATAGCGAAGCGTCACATCGTAGCGCGCCTCGCCTTGTTGAACCTGTGTCAGGGCGCTTGAGCCGATAGCGGTTTGAAGTGCGTCCTGGATATCCGCGACGTTAATGCCCCACCGCGCAGCGGCATCCCGGTCCACTGCGAAGTTGAGGTTTGGCTGGCCGACAATCCTGAAGATGCCCAGGTCCTCGATGCCCGGGATCGTGGCCATTTGAGCCTGGATGATTTCAGCCGTGTGCTCCAGCGTGCGCAGATTGTCGCCGTAAAGCTTGACCGCCAATTCGCCTTTGACGCCGGAGACGGCCTCTTCCATGTTGTCCGAGATCGGCTGGGAGTAGTTCCAGAGGACACCGGGAAACTTCTCCAACTGTTTGTCGATGGCCCCGATCAATGCCTCCTTGTCCTGGTGAAAGACGGGTCGCCATTGTTCCTTTCTTTTCAAATCGACAAAATACTCAGTGTTGAAGAACCCGGCAGTATCAGTGCCATCGTCGGGACGCCCGGTCTGGCTGACGACCTGCGTAACCTCCGGAAAGGAGGCCATCACAAGGCGCGCCTTATTGGTGAAGTCGATGCTTGGAGTGGGACCTTCACTTGGAGGCAGCGTTCCGCGCACCCAAATTGAGCCTTCATCGAGGTGGGGCAGGAACTCCGATCCGATCGGCCCACCGAAAGACAGATAAATGGCGATGAAAAAGAGCGCCGTCGAGACACCCAACGTGATGTTGCGATGCAGAATGGCCGAGCGGACCGCGGTGCGATAGTGATCGGTCAGCCATGTCATCATGGGGTTCTTCCACTCTTTTGCTCCTTTTTGGAAGGCGATACCTCCCATGACGGGAGCCACGAGGATGGCAAAGACCAGCGCGCCGATCAATGCAAACGTGACCGTCCATGCCATCGGCTTGAACAGACGGCCCTCGACGGCCTGCAGGGTGAAGATGGGCAGATAGGAAGCGATGATGATGCCACGAGCAAAGAAGACGGGCCGCAGCACCTCATGAGCGGCATCCCGAATCTTCTGCGCCGGAGTCCGCTTTTCATTTTCGAGCGAGAGGTGACGGACGATGTTCTCGATCATAACCACGGAGCCGTCAACAACCATTCCGAAATCCAGTGCGCCCAGTGAAAGCAGGTTCGCGGGAATGTGAATGAGATCAAGGCAGATGGCCGCGAATAGCAGCGCAAAGGGGATGGTAAGCGCAACGATGATAGCGCCGCGAACGTTGCCCAGAAAAAGGAACAGGACAATAGAGACGAGAATCACGCCCGCAGTCAGGTTGTGTTCAACGGTTTCCACGGTGAACTTGACCAGATCGGAACGATCGAGGAAGGGAACAATCTTGACGCCCTTGGGAAGAATACCGGCGTTAAGTCTGTTCACCTCTTCATGGATGCCCTGCAGGACGGGGTCGGCGGCGGCGCCTTTTTGCAGCAGCACAATGCCTTCGACGGTATCGGGATTGTCGACAATGTCACCATTGGGTAGATGAATGGCCCGGCCAATCTGCCCCAGCCGAATCCTCGGACCCTGCGCGACCGTCGCAATGTCCTTGATCTTGATGGCTATTCCGTTTGCCGTTTTGACGACAGTGTTCTCGATGTCCGATACGCTTCTGTAAAGACCAAGCGATTGCACATTGATTTGCTGCGTGCCCTCCTCGATGAAGCTGCCGCCGCCGTTGGAGTTGTTGGCGGCCACTTGCTGCTCCACCTGGCTGATGGAGAGGCCGTATGCGACCAGTTTTTCCGGGTCGAGCTTGATTTGATATTCCTTCGTCGGACCCCCGAAACTGGAAACATCAACCACGCCATTGACGCCTTTGAAATCCTTCTCCAGCGTCCAGTCTTCGAGCGACTTCTTCTCCATCACGTCGTAAGCGGGGTTACTGCTCCCCAACGTGTACCAGTAGATCTGGCCGACTGGACTCCAGTCGGTGCCCATCTGCGGAACCAGGTTAGCGGGCAAATTGACTTGGCTTAGACGTTCCAGCACGTGCTCGCGATTGATGTCGCTGGTGGAGTCATCATCGAAGATGAGCATGAGGCTGGAAAGGCCGGCAAGCGTTGTTGAGCGCAGGTGCGTTAGGTGGGGAATGCCGGCCATTTGAATCTCAACGGGCACGGTCACCTGGCGTTCAATTTCTTCGGCGCTGCGCCCTGGCCATTGGGTGATGATCTGAACGTAATTGTTAGCGACGTCCGGGTAGGCCTCGATGGGCAGGTTGCGGAAAGAGACGACGCCCCACGCAGTGAGCACCACGACTCCGCCAAGAACCAGCCACCGGTTTTTTAGCGCGAAATCAACGAGTGCACGAAGCATCTACTGGCTCCCCGCTGCTTCAAGCAGCAGCGCGTTGGTCACGACCTGCTGGCCGGGTTCAAGGCCGGAGAGAATCTCCTGCCTGTTGCCATCGAGCATTTGGCCAGCATGAACCTCCGTGCGCTTGAACTGGCTGGCTCCCGCCGGCACAAAGACCCAATCTCGGTCATGCAGGTGAAGAACCGCCTCGGCGGGGACTGCAGCGTGTGTCTCTTTTACCTGGCTGGTGAAATTAGCCGTGGCAAACATCCCCAACTTCAGAAAACCAGGGTTGGCAACCTCGATGCGTACCTTGGCAGTCCGCGATGAAGGATCGAGGATGGGGCCAATATCGCTGACGCGGCCCGCGAGCGGGCGACCAGGGTAAGCATTGATCGTAATCTTCGCTTCCTGGCCGAGTTGGAGCTTTGGAATATCGTTTTCGTAGACATCGCACACGACCCAGACCCGGGAGAGGTCGGCGATGGTAAAAGCAGTGGCCGAACCGGAAAGGCCCACGCCCGCGGCCGCCTCATTGGTCACATACTGCGCAACAATGACTCCGCTGATTGGCGCATAGACATTGACGATGCTACTGGGGTGGTCCTTATCCACACCCAGAGTTTTCAATTGCTCTTCGGCTGCCGTCAAGTCCGCTTTTGCGTTCTTCTCCGTGTCCTCCGCCTGTTCCAGCGTGGCCTGCGAAATTGCGCCGTGCTGGAACAGATCCTGGTTGCGAAGATAGCTCTTGTTGGATAGCTGTTCGTCGTTGGCTGCTTTCAGATAAGCATCAAAGGAATTTGTGATGTCCGGGCTTTGAATCTTCAGCAGCAGCTGTCCCTTTTTCACGTTATCGTCAATGCGGGCCCTTATATCCACCACCCGGCCATTGGCCATCGAGATGACGGGAAGCTCGCGGGAAATGTCGGGAAAAACTGCGCCCGTTGCTTTCAGCACATCGGCAAATTCAACTTTCTCGGCGGGAGTGAGCTGAAATTTGCCCACGTCATTGTTGTCGATCGTTATCAGGTTCATGTCGGATACGGGGATGACATGGGCTGGTGGCGGAGCGCCATCGCCTTCCGGCTTGCCTTTGCAACCGGAAGAAGCCAGGGTCAGCGATGCTGCCAAAGCACAAGCCAATGAAACGGGGCGAGATTTTTCGAACAGCTCTTTGAACGTCATTGAATTACCTCGCGTCCGACTGCGAGATTGAGTTGGCCGGCTGCAGTCAGATAAGAGCCGACCAGTTGGACATAGGCCAGTTGCACCGTGCGGTAGTCGCTTTGCGCGTTCAGAAAGTCCATAAGCGACGCACCGCCATGCTCATATGCGTAGGTAACGGTATCGCGCACGTCCAGCGCTTGATCCTTGTATTGCGCCTTATAGGGCTTGAGCAATGCAATGTTGCTCACGACCTGTGCATAGGCGGAGTCGACATCACAGAAGACCTGCGCCCGTGCGGCATCGGTAAGCCTCCGATTGCGATCTATATCGATTTGCGTTCGCTGCTTTTCGCCCTGATTGCGGTCGAAGACGCGCAACGGAACGTTCACGCTGGCGCCAACCGTATAGCGGCCAAAGGGGTTGTTGAACGCGGGGTTGTACGAGTACCACGTGCTAAAGGTGGGATCGGTCGACCCATTGGCGATGGCGAGCTTGTGATTCGTCTGGGCCTGCTGCACCGATTCGAACGCCGCTCGCAGGTCGGGTCGCTGGTCGAGGGCGATCTGACGGAAGTCTTCCAGCGGTTTCAGCTCTTCGGAAAAATCGAAGGGGCCCGCTACGTCGAACTGTTCCACCGGTGTGCGGTCATCGAGCAGTTGTTGAAGCTGGATCTTCGCGGTGCGCAGTCCGACGATGGCCGACTGCTGTTCAACCTCGTACTGCGCGCGCAGTAATTCGATGCGGGCCAGATCGATATGCGGGATGTCTCCGGCTTTGAAGCGGGCTCGGCTGATCTCGATGATCTTGTCGTAGTAGGCAAGGTCGGCCGTGGCCAGCTCGAGGACCGCCTTGGCCTGTAGCGTCTGGACGAACGACGTGCGCAGAATGAATAAGAGGCTGCGCTCCAGGTCTTCATGTTGCGAGCCGGCGATCTGCGTTCCTTCTTTCGCGCTCTGCAAACGCAGCTCGCGCTTGTGCTTGCGTTCGTGCAGGTAGCTGATGCTGGGAACAAGCTGGGCGCCGGTCAACGGCAGCCAGTGCGTTCCCAAACCGGGGGTTGTGTGCGGGGCAACCTGGATTCCGTCACTGGACAGGCCGACCAACGGGTTGGGGCGAAAGAAGGCCGTCACTTCGGCGGCTTTCATCTCATCCACGCTATCAGCGTCAGCCTTGAGTTCGGGATTGTTGGTCTCAAACCTGGACTTCACCTGTTCCCAGGTGAAGCTTTGCTGCGCTGGGCAAAGTCCAGCCGTAGCAACAAGCATGACTATGGCCGCCGGGGCAGACCCGGAGGGGAATATCCGTTTCATACGCATCCTTTGCGCCAGCTTCGGTTGGCGATCGGAGAGAAAAGGCAGAGCTTGGATCAAAGAAGGAGATGCGATCAGGCGGAGGGAGGGGGGCGATTCTGGATGGGGGCAAGGGCGGGATTTTCCACGGCCAGCTTCGTGAATCTGAAAGGTGCGACAAACCCATGGAAGCCGAAGGTCAGCTCGGCAGGCGCAGGCTCGGGAAGAGCGGAGATAACTGGGAATATGGAGTGCGGGCACGAGCCCTGATGATCACGGCGCTGGTAAGTGTTGGTCTCTGCCGGACTCTGAAGCGACCACAAATCGTCACTGACCGATATCACCGGGAAAAGGATGACGATGAGCATCACCAGAGCGATGAAGGACAAGCGTGTCTCAGCTTTGGCTCGGCCCTCAAGGCGAAGCCAAAGAATCACGATGACCACCGCCATCATTACCCAGGCGGAATTGAGGAATAATTCCATGCTCATCCCAGATTCTATAACAGGGGCGAATAGGTTGGAACGGGGCAAAGCGTTCAGAATTCAGAAAGCCGAAGGAGACATCTACTGAGTTGACGATCTGAATCCTACTGATTGTTAGGGCGGTTGGAGGCTTTCGCCGCAGAAACAGACAAGATCAAGCACACCCGGGCGCCAAGAGCGGCTCTGAAACTGCGATTCCCAGAGCATTCGATCTCTCCAATGCTGACCAGGTCAGGTTTTCCGAGTTCGCTGGAGTTTCCTGTTGATTGGGCTATAGATCAGGATTTCGACGAATTGGGCCATCGCGGCGGCAAAATGATGTATTTTGGGGCCGCATCCCATTTTTCCCAGCCATTGAGCATAGAAGCCCTAAAATCGTCTTCGAGCGCCGGTCGTTCTTTCTCAATCAATCCAAAAGGCTTAGGCAGATTTAAGAGCTTCGTATTTTCCCTCACTTCTCGGTGCATTCGGTACAACAGACGCCAGTTTGAAACCGAATCCGACCTTTTCAGCCCACTCCCTGCGAATCCCTACATCCTCTTTGATCTTGTCGTACGGATCAGGCATGCTTTCATCGGCGTGTCCCATCCAGAACTTCTGAAGCCCCTCAGGACATTCTGTGCGGTTTCGAAGATGTGGGTTCCGGGAACGTCTGAATTAGTGATTGACCGCCGTGCGCGTTCCAGTGGACACGTTTGTGCCCCCGAGTTGTTTCATGGTCGGGAGAAGGTGCCGGCAAAGAATGCAGAATGACGAGGGCGGCTGTCTACTCCGCGTGCTGAAGAGCAAGCCAGTCCACTGCTGCGATTCCCGGTCAGGAGGATCGAGAACCTGCTTCCTTCACCGGGAGAACTCTGAAGTTTGATTGTCGAATTGTGACGCTTCGCGATCCATTGCCCAAGCGCAAGTCCTAGGCCAGAGCCGGAGGAATCTCCGTGAACGGGCCGGGCAATGTGGCAGAAGCGCTCGAAGATCCGCTGATGATCTTCGGCAGGGACACCAATCCCGGAATCCGTGACGCTGATTTCCGCAGCGCCGTGGGCCGCGGTTTGTGCGCGCTCACTAAGGGCGACGATTACGGATTGGCCACTGGGCGTGAAGCGCCACGCGTTTTCAAGAAGGATGTTGAGGAGGCGCTTGAGAGCGAGGTAGTCGGCATCGGCCCAGAACTCGAAAGTGGGCAAATCGAGGCTGAAGCAAATCCGTGCATCGGCAAAACGCTCGTACCATTCCTCCGCAACTTCGCGAAGAAGGTCGGGAATGTTGGCCGGCTCAAAGTGAAGCACCTCAACACCAGCGTCGGCGCGCGCCAGTGCGAGCAACTGGTCGATAATGCGCGTCATCTGAACTGAATTCTGCAATACGTTTTCGCAGGTGTCCCGGTAGTAGGCCGCGTCTCGAGGAAACGCAAGGGCGACCTCTGTCTCTGTGCGAAGCAAAGCTACGGGCGTGCGAAGTTCGTGTGCCGCATTGGCAGTGAATGAGCGGACGGACTGGTAACCTGCCTCGATGCGGCCGAGCATTTGATTCAAGGTGCTGGAAAGGGCAGCGAGCTCGTCGCGGGTTTCGAGGGTGGGCAGTCTACTGCCGAGGTTCTTATCGTTGATCCGCTGCGCCTCCGCGGCGATGGCGGCAATAGGCGTGAGTGCCTTGCGGCTCATGAAGTATCCGGCCATTGAGGAGACGATTAAACCGAACGTGCTCAGGAGAAAGATCTGAAAACGAAAATTGGACAGAAGCTCCAATGTCTTGCTCAAGGTGAGTCCGGTTTGCACGGTATAGCGCAGGCCGCGAACTTCGATCGGCTCAATGAGAGCGCGGACGGGGATAGAGTCTGCCGAATAAGTGAAGTAAAAGCCGGATTCCTTCGCCTGCTGCGGAAGAATGAGGCTGGGATAGACCGAAGCGACATGCGGTGAACGGTAGAGCCAGTTCCCTCGCTCGTCGATGACTTGCAGCCATTTGCTGCCGTGGCTCACGTTGTAGTCGGCGGCAATGGTCTCGCGCAGATGTTCGGCTGACTCCTGAGCGGGACGGCTCTCAAGGAAGCGGCGAACGCTGCGCACACGCTGCTGCAGTTCGGCGTTTTCAAGCTCGTCAATCGCGTGGTGCACCATCCATAAAGACAGGAATCCTATTGAGAACAACGCGGCCGCAAAAAACAGGGAGTACCAAAGGGTAAGGCGTACGCGAATTGGAAGGCGCCGGATCATGATGCAGAATACCTTAGCGGTTCCAAGTCCGCGATCAGAGTGTAGCCAACACCGCGAACGGTCACAATCAGTTCCGGATGACGGACGCCAAGCTTTTCGCGGAGAGTGTTTACCAGAGTATCGAGCGTGCCAGAAGCTGAAATCGTGGAGCCCCAAACAGACTGCATCAGCTGGCGTCGCGATACGACCTCGCCGCGATGGAGAGCGAGGGTACGCAACAGGAGATACTCGCTGCGCGTGATGTGGACCTCGGCGTGATCGCAAAACAGGCGACGGCCAACAGCGTCGAGGCGGAATGGGCCAAAGGATAATTGGTCTATCGCAGCGATTTGAGCGCGCCGCACCGCCGCGTGAATCCGCGCGACCAACTCCGGGAAGGAGAAGGGCTTGGTGAGGTAGTCATCAGCACCGGCTTCGAGTCCCAGGACGATTTGATCTTCTTCATTCAAAGCGGTGAGCATGACGATGGCAGGGGGCCTGGAATGCTGGCGGAGATGCGCAGCAATGGCGTAGCCGCTTCGCCCGGGGAGTCCGATGTCGAGCACGACGGCGTCAAATCGATGCCCCAAGGCAAGCGCGAGTCCCGCATCTCCGTCGGGCGCAACTGTCACGTCGAAGCCGGCCTCGGAGAGCCCCCTCCGCAATAGCTCCAACATGCGTAAATCGTCTTCGACTACGAGGATGCGCGTCATTTCTGCACTGCTAAGAAGATACGAATGGAGGGTTAAAGGAACATGACAGACGCTTCCGGTAGACGCCGTTTGCTTGAATTAGAGCCCGATTTGTGATGGCGCGCACACTTGTACCCAGCCTCAGGAGATATTAACCGGAATGTTAACGAGTGCTTAAAAAGACGCCTTAGGGTTCAGCCTGTAGCTGGCCGGAGACGACCCTTCAAGATGTCCATAACATCTTCGGCTGCCCAAGGAGACCCAATGAGACGCTCGCCGTTCTTGTTTCTTTTCTTATTTCTATTGCTGCCGTTGGCTGGATTTGGCCAAACCGGCAAAGCGACATTGACCGGCCGCGTGACCGATGCGGCGGGCGCCGTGCTTCAAGGCGCTCAGATTCAAACCGTTCCGAGTTCGGCAACCTACGTTTCCGACAAGCAGGGCGAATTCGTGATTCAGAACCTTACCCCCGGGTCCTACGAAGTGGAGATTACGTTTGTTGGCTTTGCACCTTTTGCAAAAACGGTCGCGGTCACGGCCGGACAGCCAACTAATCTGGATGCTGTGTTGCAGGTTGCGTCGGCCACGCAGGACATTTTAGTAACTGCAACCGACGTGCATGGAGATGCGGAAGCGATCAATCGCATCAACAGTTCTGAGAATATCCTCAATGTCCTCACAAATGATCAGATCATGAGCTTGCCCAATGCAGATGTGGCTGATGCGCTGGGACGGTTGCTTGGCGTGACGCTTGAGCGCGATGAGGGAGAAGGCAAGTATGTTCAAATACGCGGCACTGAGCCTCGCTTAAGCAACACCACCATTGACGGCGTTCTTGCGCCCTCGCCGGAGTCAACTGTCAACCAGATCAAGCTCGATACGATCCCTGCGGACCTGGTGGAATCGGTTGAGATCAACAAGACGCTTTCAGCGAATCAGGACGGCGACGCCATCGGCGGTTCAGTCAATCTTGTAACCAAGACCGCCGGTGACGAGCCCACAATTACTGCTTTCGGAAACGGCGGTTATACGCACATCCTCGACGGCCGGCACGCCAGCCAATACGGCGTCACGGCAGGCAAGCGCTTTCTTTCGGACAAAAAGCTGGGCATCCTTGGAAACTACACCTACGACTACAACGGCCGAGGCATCGACGACATTGAGCCATCCCCTGACACCGGAACATTGGTCCCCAGTTATGACAGCATCGATCTGCGCGAGTACCGTTACGATCGCACGCGTTGGGGGGCCGCTAGCAGTTTCGACTATAAGTTGTCTCAAGAGTCGCTCTTGTATGCGAAGTTCTTCTACTCCGACTTCAAGGACTACGGTGACAAGTGGGTCTACACGCTGAACAACGGCGATGTGCCAAAATATTCAACATCGAAGCGTGCACCTGACTACGGACTCGGGGTTCTGGCTCTTGGCGGCAATCATCTCTTCACCAATTCCTGGTTCAAATGGGAGGCCGCAGTGTCACGCGCACGGCAGGCCGCGGCAGCGGGGAATCCCGGAGCAAAATTCAAGATAATCAAGGCGCACAAGGGAGACGCTTTCTGGGGAAACGATTGTAACTACGATCCTGGCGCGAACCCGAGCCAGTATAGGCCACAGTGGCAGCCAGCCTGCACGGCAACGGGAGCGGAGACCTTCGATCCGACAAAGTACATGCTATCGGAACTCGACCTCACCAGCGGACAAACTACGCAGTTGAACCTGCAGGGCTCTGCGGCTTATGCGTTTAACTATCACATCGGCAGACACTTCTCGACCTTTGAAATGGGCGCCAAGGTTCGAAACCAGCACAAGGGTCAGTTTGCCTATTCGCCGACATACGACAACGTGCCAAGCGGCATCCTGATGAGTCAGTTCATCAGCCCGATCCATAACAGCAATTATTACGACGGGAGCTACAATCTCGGACCGCTCACTGACTACGATTCCATCGTTGCATACGCCAACGCGAACCCATCGTCTTTTGTCATTGATGAGGACGCAACCCATATCGGTTCAGATGCCAGCAACTTCAACCTTCAGCAGCGGATTACCGCTGGATACTTGATGAATACCACGCAATTTGGCAGGACGCGCCTTCAGGCCGGGTTGCGCTTCGAGGCAACAGATGTCGCAACGACCGGATACCAGGTGACTACAAACCCCGACGGCTCCTGGGGCGGGACGACTCCAGTCAGCAATTCGAAGACTTACCTGAACATTCTTCCCAGTGTGCAGGCGCGCTTCGCCCTAACCAGCAACTCGGACATTCGCGCTTCTTATGGACGCGGAATTGCAAGGCCTGACCCGCAGGACATGATCCCATATATCACGCTCGACACTTCTCAAACTCCGATTGTCGAGTCCATCGGAAATCCAGCGCTCGTTCCAGAGTATGCCAACAACGTGGATCTTCTGTACGAGCACTACCTTACT
>Ga0182013_10005798_pt1 | contig 14225 bp, 11 predicted proteins | sample 612S2MmetaG_FD_120487 | JGI IMG/M metagenome (GOLD analysis project Ga0182013, IMG submission 120487) | Permafrost microbial communities from Stordalen Mire, Sweden - 612S2M metaG | ecosystem: Environmental > Terrestrial > Soil > Wetlands > Permafrost | place: Sweden: Stordalen | collected... | reverse complement strand
CTTCGCCTGTGGTCACGCCTGCTCCACAACGAAGACTCGGCAGCTCACGGGGTACGCCGGCTGAGCGAGCGCGACCGAGTTTAGATGCTCCGCGCGTTTGACGGACTGGAACTTCAAATATCCCGGGCCGGCCCGGAAAGCGCGGATCGGGAAATGGCGGAACTACACCGTTCGCGCAAGGCTGGCGGCCGACGTCACCGATCATAACCTCACTGTGACTGCAAGTCCTGCCCTTCGTCGTGCAATTGGAGGCGAGGCGCTGAGCGCGGAGGTCGACATGCCCAGCCTCCACTAGCTAGTTCTTTTGTAGTTGCAGTCGACAGATTGCCGCCGCGAGCAGGTACTAATAAGTCCTATTCTAGTACTATTAAAAAAAATTGAATCTTGCAATTTCCTCCAAAAAAATAGCGAAAGTTATTTCCCGAACGTGTATGATGGATCATCTTTAGATACAGGTCAGTCAGCCGGTACGACTGGCGGACTGGATTTTGGGCGAAGCCGGACGAAAGTTTCGGCTCGCAGGAGGAGGAGCAATGCAGATTTCAATCAGGCTTCTAAACGCAGCTTCGGTCGCCCTTATGTTCGCGACTGGGGTCTTGAGCAGTCAGGCAAAGGCCGAAGTCACACTTCTTTGCCCCAATGCAGCTACGCAGGGGACAGGAATTTCCGATTCATACTCGTCTTTTTCAGGCTCGCAGGACGCCACTTGTGCCGGGGGCGGCTATAGCGGAGTGACGATGTCGATTCCGACCGACACTGACTACGCAAAGCTCACGTGGACGGGACTGCCAGCCGGCTTGACGCTTGGGAACCTTCCAGGCTTAACCGCACTAGTGAGTTTCACGGGTCCGGCGGGCGATAGTCCCTACTTCGAACTGGAATTTCAGGACACCACCGGTGCGCTTAATGAGGGCGGTGTTGGAGGCGCTGCTGGCGATCAGGTTCTTTTGCTCCAGTTCCAGACACTCGGTATTGCCGGCGCCGGGTTCGTAAACATGAATTTTGATCCTGCCTCCACTCCGATCACTGTATTCGATAATTCCGGCCCGCAAGCGTATTTGCTGGGAGGCCAGCACAGCGCAAACAGTCCAACGACGCTGGATGCACTTCTCGCTGACTATCCGTCTATTGCCGACGATCCGGTCGAACAAGTTCGGCTGGCAATCGGGCTGGCGGGTGGAAATTGCGCAAACTGCGCAGAATCACTCTCCGTGGATTCGGCCTACGTGACCCCCGAACCCGGCACGATCGCCCTGATGTTTACCGGTTTGGGTGGAGTCGCGATACTTGGCCGACGCCGAATGCTGAAGCTGGCCGCGAACAATCCAACCCGTTAGTTCCTGACCGGAACCAGACTTTTATTAGTGTTTGCCCGATTCAAAGAGAGGTCCAATCGCGGACCTCTCGGGCGATTTCGGGTCTTCCTTTAACGCCAGATTGTATTCCTTTTTCGCTCGCACCGGATCGCCCGTATTGAGCAAGACTGCGGCCAGATGATAATGGGCCACGGGGCGGTCCAGCCCCTTGAGCGATTTTTCGAGGAATGGCAGCGCATCGCCGTACTTTGCCTGGCGGAAGTAAGTCCAGCCGATAGTGTCTTCAATAACGGGACTGTTTGGGGCCTGCGCTAACGCTTTCTGGGCCCAGAACAAAGCGTCGTCGAACTTCTTCTGTGCTGCCAGAAATGCGGCGAGGTTATTCATTGCCATGCCGTTTTGAGGCTCCAGCGCAAGGGCTTTCAAATAATCCTGAATTACCGCATCGGGTGAGCCATGGAGCGTTTCGATCTGTGCGAGGAGAAGGCGGCTCTTTGCGTTGTCGTGGCGTGCCACCAGGTCCAGCAGCCGTTTCTTTGCCTGATCGGGCGAGCCCGCGCGCAGTTCCAGTTCGGCGAGGTCAAAATCGGAATCGACGGTATCTCCAGCCGCTTTCGCTGCCTCCAGGGCCGTCTGCGTTCCCTTCCAGTCGCCTTGCGCCGCCAGCGCGCCGGCCAAAGCTCTTTGCAAGGGGACGGATCCGGGGGACTTCGCGGCCGCGCCCTTGAGCAGAGTGACGTAGGCGGGAAATTCTTTTTGCCGGCGCATTACTTCTCCCAGCAAAATCAGAGTTGCGGCGTCCGGCGTTAGCTGAAACGCCGCATCCAGGGACTTGCGGGCACCCGCCAGATCATGATCCTTCATGCGCAAAACCGCATCCTGATACAGGAAGCGCGCGGTGGGCGATGCCCCGAGCCCGGCAATAATGCCCTTCTTCGCCTGATCCCACTCACCTGCGGCCATGAGAGCTGTGTTGCGGTAGAACACATAGTTGGGAGTTCTCATGTCGGCGGGACTTGCCTGATCCAGAACTCCAATCGCGTCCTTCGCCTTGCCCGAAGCGACCAGCAGGCGCGACAATTCGAGACGCGCCGGGAGAAACTGCGGATTAGACCGCAGCGCTTCCGCAAGCAGATCGCCCTGGCGAACCGTTTCACCTCGGGCTCCTGCGATTCGCGCCTGATCAAAAGTGAGTAGCGGGGAAAACGCCTTTAGATCCAGCAGCGCCTTTACATCTTTGTCAGCACCGTCGATGTTCCCGGAATCGAGTTCGCGGGTGGCTCTCTGGAGCAGTGCCGACGGATCCTTCGGATTTTTCTTGAGCGTGCCCGCAATTACGGGATCCGCTTCCTTCGCGCGGCCGGCAAGGGTCAAGAAAGCAGAGTACTCGTTCCGCAGCTCATTGTCGTCTCCGTGCTCTTTCAGAACGCGCTCGAATTCGGCGATCCCCTGATCGAATTTCCTTTCGGAAAAAAGCAGGCGCGCATACGCGGCCCACCCACGCTTTTGCGGGAACTGGGAGAACATCTGCGCCGTCTGTTCAGCGCCCTGCCGATCGCCACTCATGAACTCCCGACGGAGGCGCAGTTCGAGCGCCGGGCGAAAATCGCGTTTCAAACTGAGAGCACGGCTGATCTGCGCGTCGGCATCGGCCAGGTCCTGAACGGCCAGAGACACCTGGGCGCGCAGTGTCGCTGCATCGGGCGAATTCGGCAGCCGTTCCGAGACGTCGCGGGAGATTTGCCGGGCCGTTTCGACATCCCCTTTCGCGGCGTAGACGGATATCACCCGCGCAGCAGGCACGATATTGGAAGGATCCTTGCCTTCGGCGAGGTCCAGCATCCTGATGGCGCCGTCCTTATTGCCCAGCTTTGCTTCCACCAGCGCGAGTGATCCAAGTGCTTCCGCGTTGCCCGGATGTGCCTTGAGATATTCCACAAGAAAATCTCCGGCTTCCTGCACAGCGTCGAGCTTATTGCTGCCGACTTTGAAAAGCGCCAGCTGGTATTGGGCCTCTTCATGTTTCGGATTAAGATCAACGGCGCGCTGAAATGCGGTAACCGCCTGCCTGCCCGCTCCGCCCAGCAGATAAGTCATGCCGAGCTGATAGAAGGGCTCTGCATCTCTTGGCATGTTCTGCGAAGCGATTTTGAATTCGACTATCGCCTTCCGGTAGTCCTTCTTCGCGACGTCATTTTTCCCCTTTTGCATGTGAGAGGCCTCACGGGCTTCCGGCGTGGTCGCACAGGCGGTGAGAACGACCAGCAATGCCGTGGCGAGGAAGGGCCGGAGGAATCGAAAAGCAAATGTGGCGGAGCGCATTATTCTCTGCAGTAGCCTTAGCGGTTATTGTTGTAACTGGCGTCAATCATGGCCAGAATGATCTGTTGATCGACTCCCGCCTGCTTGAGCTCAATAATCGCGTTCGCGCCCAAATCGTAATCCGCGGTCGAAGTTTTTATCATCTGCAGTATTACGCTGACTTCCACGTTCGCGCGTACCAGCTTCAATATTGTCGCGTTATCGAGTACGGCTTTAGGCTTATGGAGCATCATCTGCTCGAAGGGCGATAGCTGCCCTCCCGTGGCCGTCCGCGCCCGGGCCAGACCGTCAGTCGAGCTTTGCGGGTCCGTATCCCTGTGAAACCAAAGCGTATTTTCCTGGATGTAGATGACTCCGGCCACGGCGAGCGGAACGAGGACCACGATGGCAGCGCCCAAGGCCGTAAAACGAAACTTCCTTACATAGTTGGCGCAGCGGCTGCACTGATAAGGCTGCAGAGAGAGAGCCCGGTCCATCCATGATCGCGGTTTTCGACGCAGCTCCTTCAAGCCGCACTTGCCGCACAGCCTGGTGAAATCCGTCGAAAATGTTGTCTCGTTCCGGACCGGCATAACTAACCTGTCTATTGTCGCGTATCTAATCGTCCCGAATCATTCCTGTCAGGTACCAGTCCCTGTGGGATCAGGTCCTGGAACGACCCCCCGATTGTAGCCCTTTTCGTCCCGGGGAGGACTCCGACACGCAATAGTTTTGTCCACTGCGCTCCCAAACTGCTATCTTTCTCTTAACACCTGTCTTTTTTCTTAACTTTCAAAGATGCGGCCATTCGTTTCCGAGCTCGGCGAACTTCAAAACAAGATACTGGAAATGGGCGGGCTGGTGGAGACGTCGATCCACAACAGTATCCGGTCGCTTGTGGACCGCGACGACGCGCTAATGGCCAATATCTGGCAGGCCGAACAGCGTATCAATCAGCTCGACATTGAAATCGACGGCTTCGCCACGCGGCTGCTGGCCCTGCACCAGCCGGTTGCCAAGGATCTGCGCTTTCTCACGGCTACCATCAAGATCAACAGCGATCTGGAACGGATGGGCGATCTGGCGGTGAATATCGCTCAGCGATCGATTTCGCTGCTGAGCCGGCCGCCTCTGAAACCGCTGGTCGATGTGCCGCACATGTCGAGAATCGTGGAATCCATGGTTCGCAAAAGCCTCGATGCGTTCGTGCAGCGCGACGAAGAGCTGGCGCGGAGCGTTCTGCTTTCCGATGACGAGGTGGATGACCTGAAGAATTCCGTCTATCAGGAACTTCTCGGGTCGCTCGAATCGGGAACGGCGCCTGCTGGAACAGCCTTCGACATCATCTTTATTGCCCACAACCTCGAACGCGTGGCGGACCATGCGACAAATATCGCTGAAGACGTTCTTTTCCTTATTAAGGGAGTCGATGTCCGGCACCATCACCAGGAATAGCCTGATCGAAACTCAGAGATTTCCGACAATGACAGTCGAGTTAAATTCCGTAACAGTTTCTTAATAACTCTGTCATCAGATTTTCCCCTTCGCTCCCTAGACTGAAGTCTCGCGCTGTCAATCCAGGGCCATTACGCAGGGCTGCGCCGATGCGGCATGGATTGGTGCGCCATAGCTTCGCCCAGAGCACCATCCTGGGACTTTTTAAAGGGAGAAACGAATGTATTCAAGCAAGCTGTCCCTCCGTCGGACCTCCGTGCTATTGGCATCGATGCTGATAGGGACGGGTATACTCGGCGCCGCGGATGATGCAAACACGCCGGCAGTTTCCACGACATCGAATACCAGCGCCGCAGCTGATCTGCAGTCGCAAAACGACGAGATTGGCCGCCTCAAGCAGGCTCTGGCGGCTCAACAGAAACAGCTCGAAGCTCTTCAGCAAGCGATAGAGAAGCAGCAGCAGGCAATCAACAGAGCAGTAATGACCGCACCGGCGCCCGTTGCCCCGGCAAGCCTCGGCAGCGTTGCGAGTTTGACGCCGATGGTTCCGGCACCTGCGCCCACCCCGGTGGCCCTCGCGCTGCCGCCTCGCCCGGCACAGGCTCCTTCCGGTAGCGCGAGCGGCGGGAATCCTTGCGAGTCGGGCCCCGACGCCGTCACCCCGGCATATCTCCGCCTGGGCAGTGTCTGCATCGTGCCGATCGGTTTCATGGATCTTACGCCCTTCTGGCGCGACAAAAATGCGGGATCCAGCATGGGTTCCAACTTCGGCAGCGTTCCGTTAAACAACGCGGTCAATGGCAACCTTTCGGAAGCCCGTTTCAGCATTCAGAACTCCCGGCTGGGCCTGCGTGTGGATGGCGACTGGATGGGCACCCACTTCATCGGCTATAACGAGTTCGACTTCAACGGAACCAGCGGATCGGGTTCGCTCGCCGTTTCAAACGGAGCGGTGGTGCCCCGCCTGCGCCTGTACTGGGTCGATGCGCGCAAGGGTAAGATTGAGTTCCTCGCCGGTCAGAGCTGGAGTCTGCTGACGCCGAACCGGAGAGGCCTCTCGGCACTGCCTGGCGACCTGTTCTACTCGCAAGTCATAGACATCAATTACACGGCGGGCCTTACGTGGTCGCGCCAGCCTGGCGTGCGTGTTCTTTACCACCCGACCGATAAAGTGACCTTCGGAATTTCCGCTGAGCAACCGGATCAGTATATGGGCGGTTCGGCGGGCGGAAGCACCACCGTTCTGCCTACCGCTCTCCTGGGACTTCAGGGCCTGCAGCTCGATGCTGGTCTGAACCTCGGAGCCTGCACCAATAATACAGCGGCTTCGGCTACAGCAATTAGTTATGGATGTACCGGTCAGGGGTATCTGGCGCAACCCACTGTCATGCCGGACATCATTGCTAAAATCGCGCTCGACCCCAGCTCACGCCTTCACGTCGAGCTTGGCGGCATTGTGAGCCAATTCAAGACAACCAACGTTGCGGCGCCGTTCACCAATAAATACACCACCACCGGCGCGGGAGTTCTGTTTGGCGTAAATGCCGGACTCACGAAAGACATCCGCTTGATCACCACCAATTTCTGGGACCAGGGCGAGGGCCGTTATCTGTTTGGCCAGGTGCCGGATCTCGTCGTTCAAGCCAACGGGTCACTCAACGCTCTGCATTCCGGCGGTACGGTCGATGGCGTGGAAGCGACGATCAAGAACACCCTGCTCTATGCCTACTATGGCGGGATTTACGCCGGCAGGGACGTCGTAGTAGATGCCAATGGCACCACACTCGTAGGGTATGGTTACCATGGCTCGAGCCAAAACCGCGTGATCAATGAGATCACGTTCGGATTCAATCAGACCCTCTGGCGGAATCCCCGTTACGGCGCCATCAACTTCATGGGGCAGTACGAGTATCTGGAACGGGGTCTCTGGTACAACTCTCCGACCGCTCCCAAGGGGACCCACGACAGTACCATTTACCTGGATGTCCGGTATACGCTTCCGGGCAGCATCCCCAATTTCTAAATCAATTCGTAACGCAACTGAAACATTGGGGTGGGAGACTCTGGGTAGTCACTGAGTTGCCCACCCCTTCTTAATTGAATCAAAGGGGATAAATCTATGAAAAAGTTCGTGATCGGCATTACAAGTCTTACCGTTCTCCTCGCGTCGAGTGCGATGGCGGCGGAAACCATAAACGCCGCAGGCGCCACTTTCCCGACTCCCATTTACCAGAAGTGGTTTGAGGAGTATAAGGCGGCGCATAAGGATGTTTCCATTAACTATCAGTCAATCGGATCGGGCGGCGGTATTCGCCAACTGACTGAAGGCACGGTCGATTTCGGCGCATCCGACATGCCGATGACGGATGAGCAGATCAAGGCGCTGAAGGTAAAGCCCTTGCATTTCCCGACGGTTCTGGGCGCGGATGTTCTTACCTACAACATTCCCGGCGTGACGGCTACTTTGAAACTAGCCCCGCAAGTAATTGCGGGCATCTTCCTCGGCACCATCAGCAAGTGGGACGATCCGAAGATTAAGGCGGATAATCCCGGCGTGAATCTGCCCGGCAAGAGCATCGAGGTAGTGCACCGCTCGGATGGTAGCGGCACGAGTTTTATCTTCACCGACTATCTGTCGAAAGTCAGCCCGGAATGGAAGACCAAAGTGGGCGCTAACACCTCGGTGCAATGGCCGATCGGTCTCGGCGGTAAAGGCAACGAGGGGGTATCTGGTCTGGTCAAGCAGACGCCGTTTTCCATCGGATACGTTGAACTGATATTCGCAGTGCAGCAGAAAATGGCATATGCGGACGTCAAGAACTCTGCTGGAAAATTCGTCAAAGCAAGTTTTGAAAGCGTGACGGCGGCTGCGGCAAATTCAAAGGAAATGCCGGATGACTTCCGCGTCTCCATCACGAATGCTCCCGGCGCCGCGTCATACCCGATTTCCTCGTTCACCTGGATGCTCATCCCCAGCCGGATTCCGGATGCCGCCAAGAGAAAGGTGATCACCGACTTCCTCGCGTGGATGATGACCACTGGCCAGAAGGATTGCGTTGGGCTCTCCTACGCGCCCCTTCCAAAGGCGGTCGTGGCGAAAGAACAGAAGCAGATTGCGCTGATTAAATAACCGATCACATGGCCACCTCAACCGCCGCCGTTAGCCCGGCTAAGTTTACCAAGCGCCGCTTCGGTGGCGATGAGGTGGCCTACCTTTTCACATTGCTGTTCGCCGTTGCCATCCTTGCGATCACTGTACTGCTAGTCTGCGAGCTGTGGATTCACAGCTCGCCCGCGAGAGAAAAATTTGGTTTTAGTTTTCTTTCGTCATCGCTGTGGAATCCTGTTACCGACCAGTTCGGAGCCTTGCCGTTTATCTATGGAACGGTGATCACTTCAGCTCTCGCCCTGCTGATCGCCGTGCCGCTGGGCGTCGGAGCCGCCATATACCTGTCCGAACTGGCGACGAGCCGCGTGTCCAGTACGCTGACGTTTCTCGTCGAGTTGCTGGCCGCAGTTCCAAGCGTCATCCTCGGGCTACTGGCAATTTTCGCCCTGGTTCCGCTTATGCGGGAATACGTCGAGCCGGCTATACAAAGCGCTTTCGGGTCGCTGCCCATTTTCGCCGGTCACATCTACGGAGTTGGCTACCTCACAGCTGGTGTGATCCTTTCGGTCATGACCTTCCCGTTCATCATTTCCGTTTCACGAGAGGCTCTGATGGCCGTCCCCCGCGAACAGCGTGAAGCCGCCCTGGCTCTGGGCGCGACCAAATGGGAATCTACAGCTAACGCCGTCCTTCCGTTTGCGAAACTCGGGATCCTCGGGTCCGTGTTCCTTGCCCTGGCCCGGGCACTCGGCGAAACGATGGCCGTGACCATGGTGATCGGCAATAGTCCCACCATCCACGCTTCGCTGTTTGCACCGGGTTATACGATTGCAGCAGAAATTGCGAACGATTTCACCGAAGCCACCGGCAATACTTTCCTTTCGGCGCTGGTGGAACTCGGCCTGGTTCTATTCGCGCTGACAATGGTGATCAACGGTCTGGCGCAGTTGCTGATTGTCCTGACCACGAAGAAGGGCTCGGCCAGGGCATGACATCCCGCAATACGCGGCGGAACGCCGTTAACAACGTCATGCTCGCGCTATGCGGTCTGTGCGCTTTTCTGACAGTGTCAACGCTCTTCTTTACCTTGGGGTATCTGGTGTACAACGGTGGAAAATCGGTCAGCATCGATTTTTTCACGAAGCTCCCCCTTTCTCCCGGTGAACTGGGAGGCGGTATGGCGAATGCGATCCTGGGCAGTGCGGAAGTCGTCGTGCTTGCAACGCTCATCGGTCTGCCCATCGGTTTCTTCGCTGGAATTCACCTTGCCGAATTTGGCGGCAAGACATTTTCACTCATCGTCCGCTATACGGCAGATCTTCTGAACGGCGTGCCGTCCATCGTCATTGGCATAGTCGCATGGACCATCATAGTAGTTCCGATGCATCACTTTTCGGCCCTCGCCGGCGGGATCGCGCTCAGCCTGATGCTGATTCCCATTACGGCGCGCAGCACGGAACAGTTCCTGCTGGAGGTTCCCCGCGCTATGCGCGAAGGCGCGCTGGCCCTGGGCGCGAACAAGTGGCGTGCCATCGCCACGGTGATTGTCCCGGCCGCGCGTAAAGGCATTATGACCGGCATGATTCTGGGCATCGCCCGCATCTCCGGCGAAACGGCGCCACTCCTGTTCACAAGCTTCAACAATCAGTACTGGAGCACAGGCCTCTCGGAACCGACTGCGACACTGCCCGCTATGATTTACTTCCGCGCCATATCCCCCTACGACGACTGGCACCAACAAGCATGGGCGGCCGGGCTGGTCCTTTTGGCCCTTGTACTGCTCGCTAACATTGCAGCGCGTATGGTGATTTCCCGTGGAGTATCGCTTCCGAAGTAGGTAAATCCAATGAGTACAAGCAGAACGGCTCCGAGCCAGCCACACACCCAAATGAGTCCGACTTCCACTGAATCTTCCAGTACCGCTCAAGCGACGACTCCGAAGATGCGAGCGTCGAACGTTAATTTTTATTACGGTTCGTTCAAGGCTCTTCACGACGTTTCGCTTTCGTTTGAGGCGAACAAGGTCACGGCGCTAATAGGACCCTCCGGCTGCGGCAAATCCACATTTCTGCGAAATCTGAACCGGATTAACGAGACGCTTCGGGACACGCGTATCGAAGGCGAAATCACCCTGGACGGGGAAAATATCCTCGACAAAGATGTGACGGAAATCCGCCGCCGTATTGGCATGGTGTTTCAGCGGCCCAATCCGTTCCCCAAATCCATCTTCGAAAACATCGTTTACGGCCCGAAGATCAACGGGATGCTCAAGAAGACGAGCGCGGCCGAGATCGTTGAGAAGAGCCTTCGCCGCGCGGCGCTGTGGGACGAAGTTAAAGACAAGTTGCATGAATCCGCTTATGCGATCTCGGGCGGCCAGCAGCAGCGGCTCTGCATCGCCCGCGCCCTCGCGGTGGATCCGGAAGTTCTGTTGCTGGACGAACCGTGTTCCGCGCTCGATCCCATTGCGACGGCGAAAATCGAAGATCTGCTGGTCGGATTGAAGCAACAATGCACCATCGTGATCGTGACGCACAACATGCAGCAGGCAGCGCGCGTCGCCGACACCACCGGATTCTTCCTGCTTGGCAAGCTGATTGAACATGACAAGACCGATGTCATTTTCAAGAATCCCGCCAAGCGAGAGACCGAAGACTACATTACAGGCAGGTTCGGCTAAACCATGCGTCCATTTGAAGAAGATTTCAAACTGCTCAACGACACGCTGCAGGAGATGGGATCGCTGGTTGCGCATTCTGTCCATAAAAGTGTCTTTTCGCTTATCGACAGGAACGAAGACTACGCTCATCAGGTTTTGCGCGATGAATCGCGGATCGACCAGATGGAAGTCCAGATCGATGACCTGGCGGCGAGTCTGATCGTGCGCGAGCAGCCCGTTGCCCGCGATATGCGTTTCGTGGTGGTAGCGATCAAGATCAACACGGATCTGGAGCGCATGGGAGATCTGGCGGTAAATGTGGTGGAACGGACGCTGGGGATGATGGGCCAGCCGCCGCTGCCGGAAATGGTCGATTTCAGGGAGATCGCGAATCTGGTAGAGTCCATGGTTCTGGGAAGTCTCGATGCGTTTGTGAAGCGCGACGCCCAGATTGCCCGGGGCGTGCTTACGTCCGACGATGCTGTAGACAAGTGCCGGAACGCGATCCAGCATCAGGTTATGAATCTGATGCAGCGCGATCCGTCGACCATACCCCGCGCGGTGGATCACCTGATTATTGCGCGGAGTCTGGAACGCATTGCAGATCACGCAACCAACGTTGCCGAGGACGTGATCTTCCTGGTTCAGGGAATCGACGTGCGCCATCAGGCGACTGGCGAAGCGGCATAGTGTAAAGGTATCCGCGACTTCATCGGGATTTCCGCGCGATGTAACTACACCTTCACACTGCGCCGCTAAACTGCTGGCAAGTGACGCGCACTCGTGTTGCCTTTTTCACCGACACGTTTCAGGAGATCAACGGCGTCGCGTTGACGGGCCGGCAGTTCACGGACTTTGCGCGGCGGCAGCAACTTCCTTTCCTCTGCATCCGCGGCGGACCTGAAACCAGAACCACGCGGGAGGGCTTGGTAACACACGTCGAACTGAAGCGCGGGCCGCTGGCTTTCGCGCTCGACCACAATCTTTCTTACGATGCCGCACTGTGGCGGCATGCGCGCCGAGTGGAAACCGAACTGCGTGCGTTTCAACCGGACATCATCCACATAGTCAGCCCTGGCGACGTAAGTTCGATAGGCGCGTACCTCGCCTGGCGGCTCAAGGTTCCGCTGGCGATTTCGTGGCATACCAATCTGCACGAGTTCGCCGCGATGCGGCTTGAAAGGGTGCTGTGGTGGCTCCCGGAGATTGCCCGGCGCGGCACCTCACGGCTAAGTGAATCCGAGACGTTGCGCGCCTGCCTTGCCTTCTATCGCCTGGGGAAGGTTCTGTTCGCTCCCAATCCCGAACTGGTCCGAATGCTGGGTGAAGGTACCGGGAGGCCGGTATTTCTCATGAAGCGGGGCATCGATGCCGAGTTGTTCCATCCAGGGCGGCGGACGGTGAATGACGGCGTGCTCCGTCTTGGATATGTGGGACGGATTACACCGGAAAAAAGCGTCCGGTTTCTTAAGAAACTGGAGTCAGCGCTGCAAGCCGCCGGCGCGCCACCATTCCGTTTCCTGGTGGTGGGCGACGGCGCCGACCGCGAATGGCTGGCGGAGAACCTCGATTGCGCCGAAATGCCGGGTATTCATCGCGGCGAGGATCTTGCGCGTGATTACGCGAATATGGATGTCTTCACGTTTCCGTCCCGCACAGACACATTCGGAAATGTGGTGCTGGAAGCATTTGCGTCGGGTGTTCCTGCCGTCGTGACGGATGCGGGCGGACCAAGATTTATCGTCAACGACGGCGTGAGCGGTTTCGTAGCGGGCACGGAAACCGAGTTTATAGAGCGGACAGCGCGACTGCTCAATGACGCGGCGCTGCGTTCGAAGATGGCGCGTGCGGCCCGCGAGCAGGCTCTGGGAGAATCCTGGGACGACGTGTTCCGGCGGGTTTACGAGGGCTATGAAACTGTGCTGCCGCCAAACGGTACATCCGGCGGTAGCCGAGTTTGTGCCGACGCCCCGCCAGACACGGCTATCGCGGCATTTACCTGTTATTCCACAGGGCGCATTCGATTGGTGACAAACCACGCCTGGCTGTCGACACCATTGCCATTGGCTGGATGGAATGAATAGGTACCGTCCGGCCTTCCGATGCGTGCCTTCTTGTTATCCGCCAGACACTTTTCCAGAAGCACATCGCGGAGCCAGCGGACGATTCCCGCATTGAGTACCGGAAACAAAATCTCCACCCGGCGATCCAGATTGCGCGGCATGAGATCGGCGCTGCCGAGGTACATCTCTTCCTGGCCGCCGTTCTGGAAATAGTAAAGGCGGCTATGTTCCAGGAACCGCCCGACGATGCTTCTGACGATGATGTTTTCGCTGACTCCTGGAAGGCCCGGACGGAGACAGCACAAACCGCGAACATTCAGATCGATCCTGACACCGGCGCGCGACGCCTCGTAAAGAAGCCGGATCATCGTCTTGTCTTCGAGTGCGTTCATCTTGAAGATCAGGCGCCCCTTCTCCCCAAATTCCATTTCGCGGCGGATCAAGGCGGTGATTCGCTCGCGCAGAGTTACGGGAGCGACAAGCAGTTTCCGGAAGTCGGACTTGTGTGAATAGCCGGTCAGGAAGTTGAACAGATCGGTGGCATCGGCGCCCAGATCCGGATCGCAGGTGAAGACGCTGAAATCGGTGTAGAGGCGCGCGGTTGTCGAATTGTAATTACCGGTCCCCAGGTGCAGATAGCGGCGAATGCCGTCCGCTTCTCGTCTGACAATCAGTGCGATTTTGCAGTGGACTTTGAGGCCCACGAGCCCATAGACCACGTGGACGCCCTCACGTTCGAGTGCCCGGGCCCATTCAATGTTGCTCTCTTCATCGAAGCGCGCTTTCAGTTCCACCAGCACTGCTACCTGTTTGCCGTTTTCAATGGCCTCAAGCAGGTACTGAACAATGGGTGAGTTGCGCCCAACACGGTACAGCGTCATTTTGATGGCAAGAACATCCGGGTCGTGTGCCGCCTTTTTCAATAAATCCTCAACCGGCTGGAAGGAATGGTACGGATGATGCAGCAACCGGTCCTGATAGCGGATTACGGTGAAGATGTCTTCTTCGGAATAGGCCGAGAATTCGGGCGGAGTGAACGGTTCAAAGGGCTCGTCGTGCAACTCGGGCCGCTCGATCGATGCCAGTTGGCGTGTACGCGTAAGATCCAGAGGTCCCGGAACACGCTGCACGTCCTCGGGGCTGACTTCCAGGTTTTCAATCAGGATTTCGAGGATGTGGTCGGAGATGCTGGTATCGGTCTGGAGCCGGACGGGCTTGTGGAATCGCCTGCGCCAGACGGCTTCTTCAACGGACTCCAGCAGGTCGTCGCTCTCCAGTTCTTTGATTGCCACTTCGGCATCGCGGGTCACATGGAACGGATG
>Ga0182013_10005797_pt1 | contig 14226 bp, 1 predicted proteins | sample 612S2MmetaG_FD_120487 | JGI IMG/M metagenome (GOLD analysis project Ga0182013, IMG submission 120487) | Permafrost microbial communities from Stordalen Mire, Sweden - 612S2M metaG | ecosystem: Environmental > Terrestrial > Soil > Wetlands > Permafrost | place: Sweden: Stordalen | collected... | reverse complement strand
TAACGGCACTACCGGCAGCATTACCTTAACAGTAAGCGGCGGCACAACGCCATACGGCTATAGCTGGACGGGCGGGGCGACTACACAGAACATTACAGGCCTTGCAGGCAACTACACGGTAACAGTAACAGACGCTCACAGCTGTACAGCAATAACAACAGCTACTATTACCCAACCGGCAGCGCTTACTTTGACCGACAGCATTACAGATGCAAGCTGCAATGGTTCAACTAATGGTTCAATTTCTGTTACTATTGGTGGTGGGGTTGCACCATACAACTATGCATGGAATAACGGAGGCACCGGCTATTACATTAACGGACTTGCAGCCGGCAGTTATTCAGTAATCGTAACTGATCAAAACAGCTGTTCGGTTACGGCCAGCTTTACAGTGGGCCAGCCGGGAGTGCTTACAACTTCTGTTACCGGAGTAAATGCAACCTGCTATGGCGAAACCAACGGAAGCGCTTCGGCGACCGTTACCGGTGGCACAGGACCTTATTCTTATTTGTGGAGTAATTTCAGAACTACATCAGGGGTTTCAAATTTGGGTGCGGGCACCTACTTTGTGATAATTACGGATGCAAACGGATGTGGTGCTAACGACTCGGTGGTAATTACTCAACCAACGCCTGTTACAGTAACTTTCCATACTACCAGTGTTGCATGCTTTGGCTCATCTACAGGGTCGGTTTCTGCTAACGCAAATGGTGGCACGCCGGGCTATAGTTTCCTTTGGAGCACCGGTGCAACAACTTCCAGCATCACCTCTTTGAGTGCGGCCACATATACCTTAACCGTAACTGATAATAACGGATGCAAGACGGTGGACAGTGTTACTATCAACCAGCCAGGCATACTTGCCGCTACGGGTAACGTAACCAATGTTCATTGCACCAATACCCAGGATGGTTCAATTCAGCTTACTGCTACCGGTGGAACGGCGCCATATACCTATCACTGGAACAATGGAGATTCGTCGGCGACTATTGTTGGATTGGCCGGAGGGGCTTATACGGTAACTATTACCGATGCCAACAGCTGTACTGTTTCTCTGTCGTTTAATGTTAATACTCCAACACCGATAGTTTCGTCGGTAGTTAGTACCAGCATTGCATGCCATGGTTCAAATGATGGTTCGGCAACACTTACAGTTAGCGGTGGAACCCCGCCATATACTTTCTTCTGGTCTAACTTCCAGGTTACGCAGAATATATCAGGCCTGAGCGGTGGAATATATTACGTTATCATAACAGATTCGGCGGGATGTACGCATCGCGATTCGGCTATTGTTACAGAGCCATCGCAGGTGTTCCTGACAACTACTGTTACTAATATTACCTGCTTCAATTCGAATAACGGTGCTATTAACTTAACCGTAACCGGTGGTAACCCAATTTATACTTACGCATGGAGCAATGGGTTTACAACTCAAAATATATCGAACCTTGGCGGTGGTACTTATGTGGTTACTGTAACGGATGGAAACGGTTGCACCTCAACCACATCGGTGGTGCTCGGCAATCCATCATCATTACTTACCAACTTTGTAGTACATAATGATTTATGTAATGGCGATAATAATGGTTCGATAGACCTGATACAATCGGGAGGAACGCCTAATTATACTTTTGTATGGAACACTACCCCGGCTGACACCACTCCGGACATCAGCGGCCTTGCAGCGGGCACTTACACCGTTACCGTTACTGATGGCAGTGGTTGTGTTAATATAGATTCTGCCACGGTGCTTCAGCCTACTCCGCTTTATACTTCGGGGGTTATTAAAAATGTTACCTGCCATGGCGATAGCGATGGTGCAATAATGGTGGTGGCATACGGTGGAACGCTTCCTTACAGCTATTTATGGTCGAACGGTTCTTCTACCCCTGATATTTACCAGCTTGGGGGAGGAAACTACTTTGTAACAGTACAGGACGCAAACGGATGCATTGTGTCATCGCTGTATGTGGTGCATGAGCCGCTTCCGCTTACGGGGGTGTTAACTACTACCAATGTTACCTGCTTTGGCGGGTCGAACGGAACAGCGGTTGAATCTGCAAGCGGCGGTTCGGTGCCATATCAGTATTTATGGAACGATTTTGTAACTGATTCGAGCCGTACCGGACTGAGTGCAGGAAGATATGTGGTATTACTGACCGACTCGAACGGATGCCATTTATATGATAGCACCTTTATTACCCAACCTACGCAGATTCAAATTGATGGTGCTGTAACCAACGCAAGTTGTTATGATGCGGCAACCGGGGGCGTTAATATTTCGGTGAGTGGCGGAATGCCAGGCTATAACTACCTGTGGACTACCAGTGCAACCACCCAGAACATCAGTAGTGTAACATATGGTACTTATACGGTTACGGTAACAGATGCAAGCCTTTGCAGTGTTACGGACAGCTTTGATATTACTCAGCCGCTTCAGATATTTGTAAGCACGCTTACCGATAAGCCAAGCTGTTTCAGTGGGTCGAACGGCTCAGTTTCGGCAGTGGCAGAACAGGGAATACCGCCTTATACTTATCAATGGAGCACTACACCGGTTCAAACCAGCACTACTGCCTCCGGTTTAACGGCAGGAAGCTACGTAGTAACGGTTACAGACGCGCATGGATGCAGCGTAACTGCAGTCCAGGTACTTACCCAACCTGATTCAATAGCGGTGAACTCAAACGTAACGGCGGCCCATTGCTTTAATACTGCTTCGGGCGAGGTGATTGCTGCTGTAAGCGGCGGATCAGGGCCATACGTTTACCAACTGAATGGCATTTTACAGGCTAATGACACCTTTGCCGGTTTACTGCCGGGTAATTATGTGGTGCTTGTAACCGACCAGAACGGCTGCGACGGGGAAGGCAAATTTACCGTGAATGCCCCAGGGCAAATCAGCGTGAGTTTAACTGTTACAGATCAGATTATATTAACGGGTATGAAAACCCAGCTGGTTGCGAACGCGACTTCTGACACTACCATCATTAACTATTTCTGGAGCCCGCTGACCCTGGATTCTGCCTCAGTGTTTGATTTCAGTGGTTGCGGTGATTCGCTGGATTGCGCTACGCCATACATAATGCCACCGTTTACCAATGTATTTACGGTAACTGTTGAAAATGCCGATTCGTGCTTTGCATCAGATACTGTTACTGTGATAGTGAACCCTAACAACGTTGAATTTATACCTACGGCCTTTACCCCTAACGGAGATGGGCTGAATGACAGGTTTACTTTCGATATCCTGGGCGCCTCGGAAGTTGAGGTAACTATTTTTGACAGGTGGGGAGAGCGGATTTATTACAATCCGGCGCAAACCAACGGGGTTGGTACTGCTGAGGCCTGGGATGGAACAAAAGGCGGCAAACCGTTGCCGGAGGATACCTACGTTTACCAGTTCAGGATAACTTACTATAACGGCAAGGTTGAAAGCAAGGCCGGAACTGTTACCTTAATGAGGTAAAAACGGCTGTTATAATATTATTTAAGCACATCTTGTTTTATAAGCAGGATGTGCTTAAGTTTGTTGAAATAATTTTAAATTAATTTCAGCAGCAGATGAGTAAACACCTTTACCCTACTACAATCTTGCCTTTTCTGTTAAAAAGAAGCGCCCTGTTTTCGGTTTTTCGACAAACCGGATTGTCTTTTTTTGCAAAATTTAATATCTTGCCCTCAGACTCGCGTATTTAACAGGCCTTTTTTTATCAAAAACAGACACTAAAATTTGTTAGGAATTTTAAATAAATTTCATTTCTTATGAAAAGAAACCCTCTACTCCTCGTTTGTTTACTATTGACCCTATTTACCGGCTATAAAGGATTTGGCCAAAGCGTAACTTACAACCTTACCAGCGGTAATCTTGTTGGCGCATCCTACGAATGCACCGACAATGGCATCGGCAATGGAAACTATTATAATAACGGACAAATAGGATTTTCATGGACTGATAATGCGTTGCCTTGCGGTGCGGTTGCAACAGGTATTACCGTTTATTTTTGTGAAGGGGTTAATTGCGGCAGCGGAACATATCCATACTACCTGAACGGCGCTAATAACGGTGCATTTGAGCCGGGATATAACTGTAATTGTAATTACTATGTAGGAACTTACGGGGTAAGTTGTTCGGCCAGTAATTATGTTGTAGGGGGGGCAAACACCTTCATGATTACGCCGAATGCTGATTTTGGATATTATGATGATTGCAATGGCCCCGTTAACGGTTATAATGGTTATTATGCGCAGGTTGTTGTTAATTATACTGTTGGTGCTACGGGTTGCGGTATAGGTGGCGAATCCGGTAACGGAACGCCTTCTACAGTTGAATGTTCGCCAACCTGGGAGTTTGCAGGTGACTGCGGTCCGGGAGCGACTTTTGCATTGCCTATACTGGCTAATACCTATTACGATTTTGAGGTTGCATCAGCAGGCGGACTGGCCAATTCCAATGCCATTTATGTGGCTGGTACCTGTCAGACAAGCAGCAATTATTATCCAAGCTATGAAGTAGGCTCAACATCTGTTACTTTAGGAACTTACAGAGACTGCGGTTCGTGGAGTTCTGCCGGATCTTCGGTGCTTGATTACAGGTATTCGGCGCCAACGGTATCCATAACCGGCGGTACAGGTTCCGGCGGTACGGCTATAGTATGCCTGGGAAGTACAACGTCTTATAGCATTTCTACTACCAATGTGAGCCCTTCAGGTACGGCCCCTTATACCTGGAGTGTGGCCTCTGCCACCGGTGGTGCGGGAGCATCTTTTTCAAACTCTTTTGTTGACAACCCGAATGTAACTTTTACCAGTACCGGCACCGTTGGTACGGTGGTACTAAAATGTACCGTAACTAATAACAGCAAATGTTCGGCTTCGGCCAGTACATTTACCATTACTGTTAATCGTGCCCTTGCAGCAACGGCAAGCGGAGGCTCGACATCTATCTGTAGTGGTACCTCGCCGGGAACATTTACTGCTACTGCCACCGGTGGTAACGGAACATATAGCTATCAGTGGTACAATAGTAGTTCGGGAATTATCGGGGGAGCAACTTCCAGTTCGTATACGGCGCCGACCTTAACTGCGAATACTTCATTTTACTGCGATGTAACCAGCGGAGGCGGGTGCGGTTCGGTAACAACAAACTCGATAGTTGTAACTGTAACCAGCGGTACCAGTGCTACGATCAGTGGTGGAAATACAAATATTTGCTATGGCACCTCGCCCGGCACCTTTACTGCTAATGCCAGTGGTGGAAACGGAACTTATAGCTATCAATGGTATAATAGTTCGGGAGCTATCGGCAGTGCCACCAGCAGTACTTACACGGCGCCAACTTTAATTGCCAATAATGGCTATTATGTAGTAGTTACGGGTAGTTGTGGCACAATTACTACTTCAACTACATCTATAACCGTTAAGCCGCAATTTACAGTTTCTATAAGCGGTGGAACGACACCGATTTGTACCGGTAATTCTCCGGGTTCATTTACTGTAACAGCGAGCGGGGGCAGTGGTAGTTATACCTATCAATGGTATAACGGATCGGGCCTTATTAATGGCTCTACGGCCAGTACTTATACTGCGCCGGTTATAACTGCTGATAATGAATATTATGCTTCGGTAACAGATGGCGGCGGATGTGGTACGATAAGCACCCCGGCTGTGGTTATAGTTGTTGATGCGCCTACCGTAACGGCTGGCGGAGCGATAGCGGCTATTTGCCAGGGCGGTACTACGGCTGCTTTAGGTGGCACTTTTGGCGGCACTGCAACCGGTGCTGTCTGGACCGATGGAGGAGCCGGGGGAACTTTTAGTAACAACGGCGGAAGCACTCCTAATACGGCAACCTATACAGCGGCATCTAACTCATCCTCACCGGTTACCCTTACCCTTACATCAACCGGCGGCGCCTGCGGAACCGCTTCTGCCACTAATACTGTAACGGTGAATGAAAACCCAACGGTAACTGCCGGAGGGCCGGTAGCTGCGGTTTGCCAGGGTGGAACTACAACTGCATTAGGCGGTTCGTTTGGCGGTGGGGCATCAACGGCTACCTGGACTGACGGCGGAGTGGGCGGTACTTTTGCAAACAATACAGGAACAACACCGGGAACAACAACCTATACCGCCGGGGCTAATTCACCGGCATCGGTTACATTAACACTTACAACACAGGGCGGTTCGTGCGGGTCGGCTTCTGCAACCCAGACTTTAACTGTTAATCCGAATCCGACCGTAAATGTTGGTACGGCTACGGCGGATATATGCCAGGGCGGTACTACTGCAGGATTGGGTGGTTCATTTGGCGGTGGCGCAACTTCGGCGGTTTGGAGTGATGGAGGAGCGGGCGGTTCATTTGCCAATAACAGCGGTAGTACGCCGGCAACTACTACTTATACTCCTTTATCCAGCGTAACAGGAACAGTTACATTGACATTGACAAGTGGAGGTGGTGTGTGCGGAACTACTTCTGCAAGCAAAACAATTACTGTTAATCCGAACCCGACTGTGAATGCAGGTCCGGCCATGGCTGCTATTTGCCAGGGAGGAACTTCAGCAGCTTTGGGTGGTGCATTTGGTGGTGGCGCTACATTAGCTACCTGGGATGATGGCGGGGCCGGTGGCTCTTTTGCCAATAACGGGGGCAGCACACCAGCTACTGCAACATATACGGCTTCAAACACAGCGCCCGCCACAGTAACTTTAACGTTAACCACTTTTGGTGGTTCGTGCGGTGTTGTTACTGCCAGCAAAACTATTTCAATCAATCCGCTGCCATTGGCTAATGCGGGCGCGGCTACAGCGGCTATTTGCCAGGGCGGAACTACTGCAGCCTTAGGAGGCTCGTTTAGCGGTGGCGCTACGGGAGCGGTATGGAGCGATGGTGGCGCAGGTGGAACTTTTGCCAATAACGGTGGAATTACTCCGGGAACTGCTATCTATACAGCTTCGGCTTCTTCTGCATCGCCGGTTACGTTAACGCTTACTACATCGGGTGGTGTTTGCGGAATTACAACCGCCAGCAAATTGATTACGGTAAATCAAAACCCGGTAATCAGTTCTATAACCAATTCGCCGGCGCTTTGTAACGGAAGCAGCACCGGTACCATTGTTATTACAGCGATAGATGGATTGCCGGCTTATAGCTATTCTATTGACAGCGGCGCAGTTTTCCAGGCCAGCAATACATTCAGCGGCCTGCCTGCGGGTAACGATTATGTGTTAGAGGTTTCGGATGCTAATGGTTGTTATTCATTCTATTCTCATAACGACGTTACTATTACACAGCCTATAGTATTAACGCAAACAGATTCAAGTACAAAAGCAAGTTGCGCCAATGTATTTGACGGTTCAATTATAGTAACTGCCGCAGGAGGGATAAGCCCTTACAGTTATTCGCTTAACGGCGGGCCTTCTCAACCGGGTAATACTTTCAGTAATTTGGGTGCTGCCGCTTACGTAGTTCAGGTTACTGATTTTAATGGTTGCACTGATACTGCGCACGTAACTATAACCAATTCGTATGCAGTTTCTGACAGCCTTTTAAGCCAGACTAATGTATCGTGTTTTGGGGGTGCTGATGGTGCGTTGACGGTACAGCTTACAGGTGGAGTACCTACTTATAGTTATTCTGACAACGGCTCTACTTTCCAGTTATCGCCAACCTTTACAGGTTTAAGTGCGGGTAATTATGTTATTACCCTGCGCGACTCGAGAGGTTGCACCGACTTTATTACTACTACTGTAACACAACCGGCAGTATTGGATGTTCTGATTGATTCAATACAAAATGTTTTATGCAGCGGCCAATCGCAGGGCGCTATTTATATAACCGTAACCGGTGGAAATATTCCTTATAGCTATAGCTGGAGCAATTCTGCAACAACCCAAAATGTTACAAACCTTACAGCGGGTACTTATAATGTAACCATACTGGATTCCAAAGGGTGTAATTCATCATCAGGAGCGACTATTACCCAACCACTACCTTTGTTTGTTAATGTTGCTTCGGCAAGTAATCTGGCCTGTTATAAAGATTCTGCGGGCCACGTTTATGTTAGCGTAAGCGGTGGTGTCCCTCCTTATACTTATAACTGGAGCAACGGAGCTACTACAGAGGATATTTCAGGGTTGGGTGCGGGAACTTATACACTTACTGTTTTGGATGCGAATTCATGTTCGGCTACTGTTACCCAAACTATTTCTCAACCTACGCAACTTACTTCTACTATTTCGGCCACTAACGTTACCTGTAACGGAGCGGCCAACGGTAGTGTTACTTTTAGCGCAAGCGGAGGCGTTACGCCATATACTTATCTGTGGAATAACGGAGCAACTACTCAAAGCCTGACTGGTATTTCGGGAGGTTTCTACTCTGTTGTTGTAAAGGATGCAAACGGATGTTCAATAACCAATTCGATAACTGTAACTGAACCGGCTGCGCTGGTATTAGGTATCAGCAGCACCAATGCAAGTTGCAATGGGAGTGGTAACGCAACTGTTACAACAACAGTAAGCGGTGGCACCGGTACCATTACTTATTTATGGAGTAACGGAGCGACTACTGCAAACCTGACCAACGTTGCGGCAGGCAATTATTCGGTGGTAGCAACTGATGCAAATAGTTGTTCGGCCAGTGCAATTGTAACCGTTGCCCAGCCAACAGCTTTGGTGCTTAACGGTACTGTGGCTAACGTTTTATGCTCGGGAGGCAGCGATGGTTCTGTTTCTATAACTGTTAACGGAGGTGTTGCACCTTATACTTACTTATGGAGCAACGGGGCAACTACACAAAATATAAATGGTGTTGTAGCCAATACATATACAGTAACTGCAACTGATGCAAATCTTTGCACGGTTATTGTTTCGTTTAATGTTACCTCGCCTGCGGCGCTTACCAGTTCTATTGCGGGAACCAATGTTACCTGCCATGGCCAGGGAAATGGAACTGCTACGCTTACAGCAGGTGGTGGAACTACACCATACTCATTCAACTGGAGTAACTTCCAGGCTACTCAAAACCTGGTGGGATTGAGTGGTGGTACATATTATGTTACCATAACCGATGCCAATGGATGTACCAGAAGAGATTCGGTTATTATTTTAGAGCCGGCTGCAATTGTTTTAGGTATCAGTAGTACGGATGTTAGTTGTAACGGTGGTAGTAACGGTTCGGTTACAACTACGGTTAGCGGCGGCACGGGTACTATTACATATTTATGGAGCAACGGAGCAACTACAGCCAGCTTAACGAACGTTGTAGCGGCTACTTATTCGGTAGTTATAACTGATGCCAACAGCTGTACGGCCAGTGCCAGTGCAACCATTACCCAGCCTTCGGCGTTGGCTATTAATGGAACGGCGGCTAATGTTTCATGCTTTGGAGGCAGTAACGGCTCGGTGGCAGTTACTGTTAACGGTGGTGTGTTCCCTTATACTTATGCATGGACCAATGGGGCAACTACACAAGACATAAATGGTGTGGTAGCCAATACATATACTGTTACGGCAACAGATGCCAACCTTTGCTCTATCACAGCTTCATTTACTGTTGGTTCGCCTACAGCTATTACCAGTTCAGTTACAGGAACCAATGTTACCTGCCATGGGGAGGCAAATGGAACAGCTACCCTTACAGTAAGCGGCGGCACTACACCATATACATTTAACTGGAGTAATTTTCAGGCAACACAAAACCTGACAGGATTAAGCGGCGGTACTTACTATGTTATTATTACTGATGCCAATGGTTGTACCAGAAGAGATTCTGTTATTATTCTTGAGCCTGCAGCTATTGTGTTAGGTATAACCAGTACTAACGTAAACTGCAACGGAAGCCTGACCGGTTCCGTAACCACGACGGTTAGCGGAGGTACGGGAACTATTACTTATTTATGGAGCAATGGAGCAACTACCGCTAACTTAACCAACGTTGGTGCGGCTACCTACTCGGTAATCATTACGGATGCCAACAGCTGTACGGCCAGTGCCAGTGCAACTGTTACCCAGCCTACGGCTTTGGTTATTAACGGAACCGTAGCAGATGTTTTATGTTCGGGCGGAAGCAACGGCTCGGTGGCTATTACTGTTAACGGTGGCGTGTTCCCATACAGCTATGCATGGAGCAACGGTGCAACTACACAAAATATAAACGGTGTTGTTGCCAATACCTATACGGTAACAGCAACAGATGCCAACCTTTGTAATATTACAGCTTCGTTTAATGTTACTTCACCTACACCTATTGTAAGTTCAGTAACCGGAACCAATGTTACTTGTCATGGACAGGCTAACGGAACAGCTACCTTAACGGTAAGCGGTGGCACTACGCCTTACTCTTACCTGTGGAGCAATTTCCAGGCCACACAAAACCTGACCGGATTAAGCGGTGGTATTTATTATGTTATTATAACTGATGCGAATGGTTGTTCGAAACGTGATTCCGTAACCATCTTAGAACCTGCTGCCATAGTATTAGGTATCAGCAGTACGGATGTAAGTTGCAATGGCGGAAGTAACGGTTCAGTTACTACTACAGTTAGCGGCGGTACAGGTACTATTACTTATTTATGGAGCAACGGAGCAACTACTGCAAGCTTAACCAACGTTGTAGCGGCTACTTATTCGGTAATTATTACCGATGCCAACAGCTGCACCGCGAGTGCAAGTGCAACTGTTAGTCAACCAACAGCTTTGGTGCTTAACGGAACTGCGGCCAGCGTTTCATGCTCGGGCGGAAATAACGGCTCGGTGGCAGTAACGGTTAACGGCGGCGTGTTCCCATACAGTTATGCATGGAGCAACGGAGCAACTACACAAAACATTAACGGCGTTGTTGCCAATACTTATACTGTAACTGCAACTGATGCAAATCTTTGCACGGTTACGGGTACGTTTACAGTTACTTCTCCATCACCGATTGTAAGTTCGGTAACGGGAACCAATGTTACCTGCCATGGAGAGGCCAACGGAACAGCTACACTTACTGTAAGCGGTGGCACTACACCATATACATTTAGCTGGAGTAATTTCCAGGCTACGCAAAACCTGACGGGATTAAGCGGCGGAACTTACTATGTTATTATTACTGATGCTAACGGATGTACCAAGAGGGATTCGGTTATTATTACTGAACCGGCTGCCATAGTATTGGGCATTTCCAATACCAATGTAAGCTGCAATGGCGGTAATAACGGTTCGGTTACAACAACGGTTAGCGGTGGCACCGGTACTATTACTTACTTATGGAGTAACGGGGCAACCACAGCCAATATAACCAACGCCACGGCAACGAACTATTCCGTAACTATAACGGACGCTAACCTTTGCACTGCCAGCGCAAGTGCTACGGTTACCCAGCCAACCGCATTAGTAATTAATGGAACAATTGATAGTATATTGTGTGCAGGCGGTAACAACGGGTCAATATCTATAACAGTCAATGGTGGTGTGTTCCCATACAGCTATGCATGGAGCACGGGTGCGACCACGCAAAACGTGAACAATCTGGCAGGCGGAGTTACTTATACGGTAACTGCTACAGATGCCAACCTTTGCACAATAACGGCTTCGTTTAATGTAACTTCACCAACAGCTTTGGTTACCAGTATAACCGGTACCAATGTTACCTGCCATGGTGCTGAAAATGGCACAGCCAGCGTAACTGTTTCGGGTGGAACATCGCCTTATAATTATTTATGGTCTAACTTCCGTGGCACAGCTACTATTGATAGTTTGAACGGTGGTTTATACTTTGTGATAGTAACAGATCATAACGGCTGCCCGGCTAAAGATTCGGTTAATGTAAGTGAGCCTTCGCAGATAGTTATTACATCAGCCGTTACACAAATTACCTGCTTTAACCAGAACAACGGTTCTATTACATTGACTATTACCGGTGGTGTTCCTGCTTATACATATACCTGGAACCCTACCCTAAGCAACAGTGGTACCCAAACCAACCTGGCCGGAGCCAATTACCTGGTAACTGTTACGGACGTAAACAATTGTTCGGCCTCTGCCCAGATAGATATTACAAACCCGCCTGCAATAGCGGTTAATGATGTTGTTAAGAACCCTAAATGTTATGGCGATTCGAATGGTATGGTTAACCTGATAACTTCAGGCGGAGTACCGGCATATACTTATACCTGGAGTTATGGCTCACAAACAGCGGAACAGCTTACCAACGTTCCGGTTGGAACTTATGAGGTAACGGTTACTGATGCAAACGGTTGCAGCCAGGTTGATACTGCGGTGGTTTCCACACCATCTTTATTGTATACCTCGGGCGTTGTTAAAAACGTAAGTTGTTTTGGCGCACATGATGGTGCGGTACTGGTTACAGTATACGGCGGAACACTGCCTTACACCTTTAACTGGAGCCCATCAGGCGCCTCTACCCAGGACTTGTATAACCTGAGCGGCAGTAGTAACACATTGGTAGTAACAGACAATAACGGATGCCAGGTTTCATCGCTTTATAATGTGCATGAACCAGTGCAGCTTACTTTGGGCATAACCGGAACCAACGTTACCTGTTTTGGCGGCAGCAACGGAACGGCAACCTCATTACCTTCGGGAGGAACTGTTCCTTACCGTTACCTGTGGAGTAACTTCTCGCCAGATTCGGTGCAAACCGGATTACCTGCGGGCAACTATAACCTGCAATTGGTGGATTCGGACGGTTGCTATGCTTTTGACAGCGTAACAATAAGCCAGCCAACCCAAATACAACTTACTGGCTTTAGCAATAATGTGGTATGCTTTAATACAGCCACCGGTTCGCTGGATGTGATTGCTAGTGGCGGAACACCTGGTTACACCTACGTATGGAGCAACGGCGGTGTAGACTCGGCGATTAACACACTCAGTGCCGGAGTTTATACTGTAACTGTAACGGATACTAAAAACTGTAGTGTTAGTGCAGACTTTACGGTTAACCAGGGCACTAAAGTTATTATAGACCTTGCTAACTATAACCCGATTTGTTATAACGGCAATACCGGTGCCATAACTGCGCTTGTAAGCGGCGGAGCACAACCTTATAGCTATAGCTGGAGTAGCGGTGCAAGTGATACTACGGTAGCCCTGGGCCGTTTAAGGGCGGGCACATATACGGTTACGGTAACTGATAATGTGGGATGTAGTGTAACAGCGGATGCCACGCTAATACAGCCGGGGGCTATTAGTATTTCGCCTTCTATTACAGGTGCAAGATGTTCTAATGCGGCCAATGGGGTGGTTATTGCAAATGCCACCGGTGGCACGGCGCCATTCAACTACCTGTTAAACGGAGTGGGACAGAGCAGCGATACCTTTAGCCATGTGACGCCGGGCAGTTACGACCTGGTAGCTACTGACGTTAACGGATGCCAGGGTACTGATACCTTCAGTATTTCAACGCCTAATACAATATCGGTTACCCTGACCGTAACTGACCAGGTTATTGTTACCGGTATGCAAACGCAGCTTTCTGCTTCAGCGGTTTCCAATACACCCATAATAGGTTATATCTGGAGCCCGATATTGATTGACTCGGCAGATGTGTTTGACTTTAGCAGTTGCAATGATTCACTCAATTGTTCAACACCTTATGTTAAGCCTCCGTTTACCACCATATTTACGGTAACTGCCATGAACCAGGATTCGTGCGTGGCCAGTGACACAGTGACGGTTATAGTAAATGCTTCAGAATCGCCATCGTTCTTCCCTACTGCGTTTACGCCTAACGGCGACGGGTTGAATGACAGGTTTACCTTCTCGGTATTAGGTGCTACTACTATTGAAACTGCTATTTACGACCGTTGGGGCCAAAGGGTATATTACGATGCTGCACAACCTAACGGAATCAGTAGTTCGTACGGATGGGATGGAACCTTCGGAGGCAAAGAAGCCCCGCAAGACACTTACGTTTACCAGCTTAAAATAACCTACTTTGATGGCACTACTAAATCGAAAGCGGGTACTGTAACGCTGATGAGGTAGAAAACCCATTGAAATTAAAAAGCAAAAACCCGGAAGTATTTTTCGGGTTTTTGCTTTTTAATAAACCGTCCTGAAGTGAAGGCATTATTTTTTAAGCCCAGGTGCTTTTTATATTAGACCTTATACCGAATTGTGGACTATAAACTCAAGGGAAATACGATGTTTACCAATGACCAACATGATTCTATAGCAAATTTCAAAATTACCTCTCATAATTGTCTATTCGGTATAAGG